>Ga0206887_10266_pt1 | contig 10643 bp, 8 predicted proteins | sample Alteio_BWOrgHeat_89_FD_153248 | JGI IMG/M metagenome (GOLD analysis project Ga0206887, IMG submission 153248) | Enriched cells from forest soil in Barre Woods Harvard Forest LTER site, Petersham, Massachusetts, United States - Alteio_BWOrgHeat_Nextera3 ...
CAAGCATCCCAATTTTACATTCTTTTTTAACTTTCTGGAATTTTGTATTTTTTTCCGATCTCGCGGATTCGTTTAAGTACTTCGTCAAAGCGCTGCTTAATTGTATGTTCGGGGGCTGCATTTTCTTTTGTTGATGTTTGCTGCTTCTTTTTTTGCATGGCTTCTTCCTTATCTTTTTTATTGGGCATTTTTGGCAACAGAGGGCAAATAAAATCGACGGGGACAACGTTGCGGATAAAGGCATATACATCGTATCCGAAATGGCGGATTCCTTTATTTTTTCACTCTTTTCGTTTTTTCCGCGCCTGATAATTGCATAAGTCTTTACGAAATGTATATTGCAACGGGGCTGTTCTTCCTGCAATATATTTTTCTGCACCAGGTTATGAGAATATTTTTTCTGTTATTTCTCTGCTTTTTTTCGGGCAGCGTTCTTGCTCAGGTTTCGACCGATAGCCTTATCAATCATTCGTTGAATATGGTGGACTATCCTCCGTATGAGCCCTCAGGTGCGGCATCGCAGATGCTGCCGCGACTCGGAATTTATATGCGCGATATTTCTGCGGATTCTGTCCGCACACTTACGCAAGGTCGGGAGAGCATTAAAGGCAGCCCGATCTGGCATGTGGCACCGCATTGGTCGGCAGATGAATCGGGACTGATGCTCGGCGATATTGTGCTGCGCGTCGATGGCAGAACGCTTGCCGATTCGGTGTATGGACCGGATGATATTCTCAATACCCGTGTGCGCGAAAAAAAGGCTGGCGATATTATGAATTTTCAGATCATTCGTAATGGTGCCGTTCACGAAATTCCCGTGAAACTTCTGACAGGAAAGCGCTCGAAGATCGATTACGAAAAGCCGCCGGAGCTTGGACCTGTCCGGACTTCCTGGCTGCAAAAACAGATAACCGAAAAAGGACTGAAAGGCTGGGCTGATACCATTGCAAAACAAATTGCGAATAATGCCGATGTAGATTTTTGCGATAAACCATTTACCAATAGGCCATCTCCGTTTCGGTTGAATGCCGTTACGTATCTTGATCATTATCCATTAAGAGTCGGAGCGCTTTCGCGATTGATAGATCAGAAAGAATGGGATGGATTAGTGCATGGTGGGGGAATGATCGGTGCTATTGATGCTGCTGCTGTGCAACTTGGTGTGCCAATGCCTAAAACTGCTCCTGCGCTTCCCGAAAATATCGAGACACTCAATCAGTATTTTGAAGAAGTGCAGTCGTTTCTCGATCGTGCTTATACTCCGATCCGTTTGCATCTGGATTCATTATCGCATGGACTTTCTGATTTATTAAATTCCGATACGAATTGGGAGGACTCCGTCGGAGCCGTTACCGAACCGATACGCCAATTGAAATTGCGAAATGATGCTGAGAAGATGCTGACCGCATTGCTTGGTGATGCAGATAAAGTAAAATTTGCTGATCTCATAAGTTCAGCGAGGGAAGTTGCAGCTCTTGCCGATACAAGTTTGCTTAAAACTTTTGCTTTGCCCTGGATGAATTCCAAACCGATCGAGGGAAAAACACCCGGTGTTGAAGGAGATGTGATCGTCACATGGATAACTCCGCAAGGCAGATGCGTCATCGGCGGAAAAGGTGCGAACAGATATTATGGCGACTTCGCATTTATTCTTGATCTTGGCGGCGATGATATCTATGAACTTCCTCCGTGCAAGCCCGGACATTTTCGTTTTGTTGCTGATATGAGCGGCAATGATATTTATCGCGGAGAGCAAAGCGCAGGTTCCGGAATCGGCTGTGTCGATGTGCTTGTCGATTGCGCAGGTAACGATGTCTATCAAGGAACGCGATGGTCGCAAGGGGCGGGATGTTTGGGAGTGGGCATACTTGCGGATTTCGGCGGCGATGATTTGTATACTTCGCATTGGTGTTCGCAAGGCGCGGCATTTTTGGGAATTGGTTTGCTTTACGATCACTCAGGATCGGATCATTATATCTCCGATGTGTATTCGCAGGGATTTGGATATGCGAAAGGATTCGGCATGCTGCTTGATAGATCGGGCAACGATAGTTATCGTGCCGGATGGAAATATCCCGATGACCGTTGGCCAAACCGCGCTCATGTTTCGATGTCGCAAGGTTTCGGATATGGCATGCGACCATGGAGTACGGGAGTCGGCACCGACGGAGGAATAGGATTACTCAGCGATAAGCAAGGCGATGATGTCTATGATGCCGATTATTTTTCTCAAGGCGGAAGTTATTGGTACGGCCTCGGAATTTTGCATGACTGGCAAGGCGCAGACAGATACTCCGCCGGGCAGTATTCGCAAGGCTCCGGCATTCATCTCTCCTTCGGAGCGCTGCTCGATGATGCCGGCGATGATAGTTACGACGGCTATGCATGGCTTGAGCAAGGAAATGCGCACGATTGGTCGAGCGGATGTCTTGAAGATTTTTCGGGCAACGATACGTATCGTTCTTCAGGCGCATCTCAGGGCTGCGGATTTTTTGTATCGTTCGCGTACTTGCTCGATAGTCACGGCGATGACCGGTATTATTGCAAGCAAAGCGATACAAGCAATACGCAAGGCGGCGGCAACTTCATCCAGCCGCGCCACTCCGGCTCACTCGGCATACTTATGGATCTCGGTCGCGGCGATGACTGGTATCTCGATAACAGAATGAAAGCAGGCGAAGCGGTGCTCAAAAGCCAGAAGGGAATTGGGTATGATGATGGGGAGCCGGAGAAGAAGTAATTGTCTGAACCGGGATTAACTTGATTAAAGGATTACATAGGATTGGGGAATTAGTGCTTAATGCACAACAGTAAATGCAGGGTTCGCCAGCATTCCTTTTGTATTAAATAAAAGGATACGGTATGCGCCGGAGGAAATGTCTTGAATGTTTAAATGCCCATCGACAGGCAACATTCCATGGCGAACTTCTGCACCGCTTATTGAAAAAATTTCATATCTATATCCTGTCTGCATATTATCCAGCCCATGGACATTGATATAATTTTCTGCAGGGTTCGGCACGATGGAGATGTTCGGCATAGGCAGAATAGAGCTAACTGCAGCTTTCGTATTTGTCAGGACAAGTGTTATGCAGTCTTGACTGAGTATATACGTTGGGCTTAAGGAAAGTTCAATACAGTAATGTTCAGTATCCGGTACTTCCGCGTATGGCGAGATTGTGATTTCAACGGGAAGAGTTTGGTTTGGAGCTACATTAAATATATCTCCATCCTGCACGGAGCTCCCATTAATCTTGGTAGTGATGACCCACTGCTTTGCATTTGTTATATTTATCGTCACGTGGTCAGCACCGACACCGCCCATCTCTTGTATAGTGCCTTTAATCTTATACGGCGTTGTTGGTTGCTGATTAAAATCTTGCGTGATGAATGCAGTATCGAGCGATAATTGCACATTATACGGATACAGAGGCTTCAACTGTGCGCTGACACTGCCGACAGAAAGTATCAGAAAACTTAGCGCATAGAAAAGAGGAAGAGTATTTCTTGTTTTCATAGATGTAATTGGGATGTAATTATCGAACATTTAACTCAGGATTGGCAAGGGTAGTTCTCCCGGGAAAGGGCAATTAATAGTGGCCTTCTAACGACATTTCTGAACATTTTTCATTGGGAAGAATATGAGTCCTTAGTTCTATGCTATTGTTTTATAACAAGGACAAAAAATTTATTGCCATTACTGATTTGAGTGCCCCATGCCAGAATTTCCCATTTTTGGCTCACTGTGTTATAAACTACATTGAGTATGGCAAGAGGAACAGTCTGATTGGGTTGATTACCAATACTTCCACCGTATTGCGTTACCATTACGATTGCATTTGGATCGCCGTTGCAGATAGGGTTGTCGATCTCAGTCATAGTGTTATTGGGCGAACCTGTGAAGTATAAATGGCTATTAAGAGTTGTTGCCGTATGAACGAAGGCTGTCGGATTTACTCCACCAACTTTTAACGCACCATTGAATACCTGAAGTGCAACGCCCACTCCCGCTCCTGAATAACGTGCATCTACTGCCGGAGAAGTCGGAGATGTTGTTTCACCTCGTACACCAATGTTATTTATTGATAATGCTTTCAGTCCCATTCCATTTCCACTATCGGTTACTTCAAGAGCATTTGCCGATCCTCCTGAAGTCTGGAAAAATCCTGCGCGTCCTGACAAACTCATAGCATTCACCGCATCGGCAGATGAAGCAATTGCCATGATGCCATTCGCATTTCCTAACCCCTGACCGAGCAATCCTGCAAAGGTATTTGAACCTCCGTTACTATAACCTGAAACTCCATTATACCCGAAACCTGCATCACCGGCTATTGCAGAATTTGTCAAAGTTGAGAGCGAGGATCCCTTGTGAGCAACTCCGATAATTGTTGAATTGGTAGTTCCGTTATTTTTAATTTCAAAGATAGGACCAGCATTATTGAAGGCGCTATCTACATACGGAAGTTTGAAATTTCCGCTACCGCTGCCTGTGACCGAACTTATCGTAAAATTAGTGCCGACATTTGTTATCGTTGTTCCTCCGGCCCCAAGAAGGCGAATGGATCCGCTTTGCTCATTAATACTTGTCACAACTCCTGTTGCATTTGTTGAAAGTCCGTCAGCTACAATTGCATGCGCTGCGTTTAGTGCGTACGGCACGGCAGTAAGAACAGTGCGAGGTATGAGTTCCGAACTTCCCGAAGGAGTGATACCAAGAAAATATGCGCGGTCAAACGCCAGCGAAGCGGGCAGGGGAGTTACAGAACCGATAATGACATTCACAATGCCTCTCACGGCAACTGCATTCTGAACTTCAGTAAATATTGCCGAACCGCCTGTGGCAGAGGTATAAAGTTTAAGCGTAAGTGAATAATTACCATCGGGAATAAAACTACCGTCAGCATGTGCAAGAAGTCCCTGATAGCTAATCGTTCGTGGAATTTGCGCTGTTATGCGATTCGGGATAAAAATTAACGCAATAATGCATAGGGCTGCGATACTAAGTAATGTTCTCATAGTGATGCTCCCGTGTATAGATGAAAAAGCCACGATACTTGAAGTACAATTTACAACATTTTTTGGAAGAGAGGAGGAAAAATTGAATCTTTTTTCAGTGAGCTGAGTGCAACGATAATTTTTTTTTTTCAATTTAACTCTTCACACTCAATATCTTCAATCTCGTTTCTCACGCATAATATATCTTGTTTTCTTCGCGAATTTATTCATTTTAGAGTCAATAATTATAAATTGAATAAATGTGAAATTCGGGGAGGATTTTCTTGTATATTTGTAGTGCGGCCGGAATTCACCAAAGCAGGATCATCGCAATGAAATCAATTTTTGCTCTCTTCTTATTCTTACTTGTTTTTTCACATAGTTTGGTTCAATCTCAGACTCCTTTTTGGCAGCAGACTCAGGGACCGGGCGGAGGGATGATAACCTCGCTTACCGTTACGCCTAATGGGCATATCTTTGCTGCAAGAATAGATCATTATCTGTCTTTCGGTGGTGTTTTTCGTTCATCGGATAATGGAGCGCATTGGGCAGAAGCAGATTCCGGGTTGAGCTATCTTCACGGTCCGTACGGCGCATTGCATACCGATTCGTACGGAAACATATTCCTCGTCTCTGATACCGACATTTTTCGATCAACTGATGAAGGCGAGCATTGGTCGAATATTAATACCGGGTTGCCACCTCACGTCATTGTTTCAATGTTAATAAATTCGCAGTCAGGGAATCTGTATGCATTCTTTGATTCAAGTAAGTATGGCAATGAAGCAATGTATCGTTCAACCGATCATGGCTCTCATTGGTCTCCCACAAGTGATCAGCGGTTTTATAATAGTTCTGCAGCCCTTGATTCATCTGGTAACATCTATGTGTATAGTGTCTATAGAGGTATTTTTCGTTCATCGGATGAAGGCACATCATGGCAAAAGATGGCGCCGCTCACTGTCAATGATTTCTCAGATGGATTAGCTGTGACGAAAACAGGAATTCTCATTAGTACTAATAGTTCTGGTCGTACGATCAAACGCTCGATAGATAATGGCGCTTCATTGCAAACAGTCGATTCGAATGTGAATACAACATTTATGGGACCGACTTTTATCGCATCGAATGGATCGATCTTTATCGGATTATCAGGGACAACAACTCATACTTCGAACAAAATACTCCGATCAACGGATAATGGCACTACCTGGATAGGACTTAGTGCAGGATTAGAAAATCTTCCGTTTGTCGAAGCGAATAGCTTTGCTGAAAATGCGCAAGGTGAGATTTTTGTCGGTCTGACTCAAGGCGTATATAAATCATCGGATAATGGGGATCATTGGGTTGATGCAAATAACGGACTTCTATTAAGTGCATGTTCCTCCATTATCGAAGGAGCAAACGGACATTTATTTGCCGGAACAGACTACGGGCAAATTTTTCGTTCACGTGATAGCGGAATGACATGGGTATTAGCATCAGATGGGCTTGAATTCTTTCCTATTCCACGTGTGATCGTTTTCGGAAATAACGGAGGCATTTGGGGCGAACTTTCGCTGCCGAGATTTGCTGCAACACCGAACGGACATCTTTTTGCCGGAGGACTTGGCGCTAATTATTTATACCGCTCCGTTGATGAAGGCGATCATTGGATTCCGATCGATAGTTCATTTTACAGCCGTACCATCGGAGTTGATAAAACAGGCAGGATATTTTCCGAAGCATATAACATCAGCGATCAGCACGAAGCGATCTTCCGATCGACTGACGACGGTGATCATTGGACGAAGGTCGGTACTCCCGCCGGACTCGATTCGCTGTATGTTGTATCCATCGTTTCAAATCACGCAGAGCATATTTTTATCAGCGGCAATTACTACAGTCCTTCCACCGGAATGCCGTTGGGAAGTGCAGTTTTTATCTCAACTGATCACGGAGATAGTTGGAATCCTACAAGCAATGAGATCGCCCCGTATGCCATCAACACCCTCGCTACTATCAAAAACGGGACGGGAGTATTTGTCGGAACAGATAGCGGAGGCATTTTCTTGTCAACAGATGAAGGTGCACATTGGAAGCAAGTGTACAAGTTATTTGATTCTGCCGTCACATCGATTACCCTTCATCCGGACGGCTCTGTTTTTGCAGGCTTAAGCCAAAGGATAATCGAACAGGATGAAGGTATTGGACAGGGACCTGCCGATACACTGGGTGGTGACGTTATCATTTCCGCTGATGACGGAGTTTCGTGGAAGTCGATAAAATCGGGAATAAAAAATATCGATGGAAACGGAGTCTCTGCTGTGACTGCAACGACGAACGGATATGTTTTTGCGGGCATGGGCTATGGCAAAGGCGGAGGGATCTATCGGGGTTTCAAGTCCTTACCTTTAGGAGTAAGAGAGACTCGGAATTCTGAGGCTGCATGCTGGATAAAAACCATTTATCCGGTGTCCTCTTCTCCGATTCTGGAATTCTCACTTCCACAGGGCGGTGAAATAAAATTGGAAATATACAATGAAACGGGTGAGCAAGTAGATGTGATTGCTTCCGAATTTTTCTCTGAAGGAGTTCACAAAGTTTCCTGGAACACAGAGAAAATAAATTCAGGAATATTTTTTGCAAAATTGCGTACGCCAAATTTATCGGCGACAACTACGGTAAGAGTTGTGAAATAAAAAATTATGACTGCTGGGATTTGCATGAAACAGTTGATCGTATGTGTATGTATTTCTTTGTCAGCATTGCAGTCGTTTGCGCAGACGGAAAAGATTGCTGAAGCCGAGCGAGCGATATTGAAGAGCGATACTCTTGAATATTGGATCGACTTGTTTCAGTTTCAGATTCCGGGAAATATTTTGAAATTACCGAAAGAATTTAAGTCATCTCCTCAGAAGATCCGTTTGGATTCATCGGATAAACTCAATAAGGAATTACAACAAGTCCGAGCGAAGGTTGGTCAGTGGGATGAATTTTATAATTACGCTTTCAGCAATCAGCGTGATGGAAAGCGATTCAGTGCTGCATATCTGGGTATTACCAACGATCTATTTGCCTTCAATGGGTATCTCACCAGCAGTAATAGAAATGAACTCACATTAACTATCCTCGGTGATTCGCTGGGGAATATACTCAGGGTAACACTTGGTTCAGATTTTAATACGAAAACCGGATACTATTTTTCTGAAGGCAAGTTACAGATGATCCGAGTATTGAACGACATACCTGAACGCACCGGATGGGAGACGGTAAGTTATGATAGACATGATGAAGAGTATTATTTCGGAGGCGCAGGACTCTTTGCCATTGAGCGATACTGGCATCCTATCGAGGAATCTAGCAGACGCATCGTGCAAACGAAAAAGCTACAGATACTCTCAGATTCGTTGGAAAAAAAAGCCCGAATGATATTGCAATTAGCAAAATACATCTCTACCTATCCGGGCACAAGATGCAGGGCAGTCAAACCCCAAAGGATCGGTACAGCAGAGGCAATGACAAAATTCTTTAACGATAAGATAAGTAAAGATACATGGGCGCAGACCAGAAAAAAAGGAATGATAGTCATTGACTTCGAGATCGATACGAACGGAAATGTTACAAAAGTTATTGAGGACAGATGGAAGCCCGGCATACCGATTCCGCCACTGAATATAGAATTAGATCGGATTTTACTTACAACGAAATGGATTCCCGCCATGGCAGGGTGTAAACCAAGAAAAGACAAACTTACGCTTATGGGCGATTTCGATGAGGAGCATTTTACTTCTATTAGCGCGAATTGAGTTATCAGATGGGCGAATACAGTAACGACAAAGATGGTGGTGAGAGAGTAGCCGGCGTAAAAACTTATCTCAAGACAACAAATTGCAAACTACGTGTACTTCTTGAATTGAAGATCTCGACAATAGAAATACCATTCGGAAGTGAAGCAATAGATATTAAGTGCCTGATATTTTACTAAGTCCGGTATGCTTGCTTACAATAACATCGCCAATAGTATTAAGAATATTGATTCTCGCATCATCTATATTTTCCGAAGATTGAATATTCAATTCTGAAGATGCAGGATTCGGAGAAAGGGAGACGAATGGAACGTTGCCGTAATACATAAAACCTGCAATCTCTCCAACACCACATCCCGATGGGGAGTGATCTCCCTTGCTCAACAAGAGATCTGAAGGAATATTTATCATGGGAAGACCATTTTCCGGGAGTGCTTATAAAGGAGGAAAACGTGGAAGTGTAAGTTCTTAGTTTTAGTGCGTAGTTCTTAATTGGAGAAGGGGAATATGTGTAACAATTTGGAGTTTGGGTTGTTCTTTAGTCATCATTATCATCACATCCTTATGAAGAATATTCGTCGCTTTTCAGCTATAATGGTTTTCTTGGCTGTGCTTCTTTTCAATGGTTTGGTGCAAGGGCAGAGCGTGACGATGGGTCCGATTCCCGGAACAAGTTTTTGCTCCGGTGACCCTATAGCGGTAAGCTTTACTGCCACCGGATTTTTCGGGCATAAAAATGCTTTTACCTTGCAATTATCCGATCCGTCAGGAAGTTTCGCGAATGGCTTTCAGAATATCGGTTCATTAATAGATACACTTCCAGGTACATTTACGATCACAACGATTATCCCGACAACAATTACTTCGTCGTTGCATTATCGCTTCCGCATTCTTGCGGCTATACCATATATTCCAAGTGCGGAGAATGGAAGTGATATTGGAATTGGGACCAGACCGACACAACTGAATTTTAGAACTTCCCTGAGAGCTGGCTCTACCGGAACCCCTCTTACGTTTACGGTACTCAGCAGCAGCGATATTTTAGAAGACAGTGTTTTCTGGGATTTCGGTTCGGGAGCAAATCCTGCTACTGTTGGAAATATCATTCATGATAATATTTTTACACAGAGTGTCACATATTCGACACCCGGAGACAAGATTGTTACTTTGCATGTTGTGGCTCCCGGAGGATGTTTTACTACTCTAACCAATAATCTTCATATCTATGATTGCAGTATTCCTAAAATTCCGCATGATGCAATAGTGATCAATTCGAACACGACAATTGTGGACGCTAACAAGACCTATTGGGTTAATCCAGGATTCACTGTTCACTTTAATGCGGAACACGAAACTATTTTTGCCGAACCAGGCTCAACAATTTCCGGCGCTGCAAGTTGCATATTATATATGAAGCACGGCTCCGTTTTGGCTTCAAGTTTTAATTATAATAACGTTATTTATGGAGATGGTGCAAGTGTAGTAAAGAATAGTAATGATTTTACTTTAGACTGCCCAACCTTAGATTTTGACTATTCCACTGCTCCACCAAATTCTGCTCATCCTGTTGATGGAGTGCCGAAATCTACTCTGCCATCTATTATAGTGTCGCCTAATCCCACAAGCGGCTCAATTACAATTCATGGTTTATCATCGAATGAGGTAAATGTTTCTGTCATGAATCTCCTCGGCGAGAGTTTGATGGAGTTTAAGAATATCCATACTCCTGATCTGAAACTTGACCTTTCTAAGTTCGTGCCCGGTACATATTATGTTCGCTGTGCATCAGCAAATTCGGTGATTACGAAGATGGTGGTGAGGGAGTAGGGGAAAGAATGATGGATAAAGGATGAGGGA
>Ga0206887_10267_pt1 | contig 10619 bp, 11 predicted proteins | sample Alteio_BWOrgHeat_89_FD_153248 | JGI IMG/M metagenome (GOLD analysis project Ga0206887, IMG submission 153248) | Enriched cells from forest soil in Barre Woods Harvard Forest LTER site, Petersham, Massachusetts, United States - Alteio_BWOrgHeat_Nextera3 ...
GATAAAGAGTGTATTCAAAGATCACGCTTACAAGATAGCTGTTTCCAGTGCAAAGTCTATGGTTGGTCACATGCTTGGTGGTGCCGGTGCAATTGGAGCAGCTGCTACCGCTCTCACGCTCAAAGAGCAAAAGATTCATCCTACAATCAATTATGAAAACCCAGATCCTAAGTGCGATCTCGACTATGTTCCCAATGTATATCGAGAAGGCAATGTAAAGCATGCCATGGTTGAAGCTCTAGGTTTCGGTGGACATAACACAGTCTTGGTTATGAAGAAATTTGTTGCCTAGTAAACTTTTTCTTTCCTAATAAGAAGAATAGTTATTGTCATCTAATCTTTGCTTAGCTCAATCGCCATGTTTTTTGAACTGATAGAAATATATTTTGAGAAGGATCCAGCGGCAAAGAGCCGTTTAGAGGTGATGCTCTGCTATCCCGGCTTCCATGCTTTAGTGCTCCATTCATTTGCTCATTGGCTGTGGCTTAGGAAGCGGACTCTACTTGCGCGCTTTCTCAGTCATATTACTCGTTGCCTTACTGGCATTGAAATTCACCCTGGCGCTCAAATTGGGCGCCGTGTCTTCATCGATCACGGTATGGGTATAGTGATTGGCGAAACAACTATTGTTGGAGATGATGTTGTCATATATCAAGGGGTAACCTTGGGAACAGGCACCGAGGGGAGGATGGGACAGGCTACACGGGGCAAAAAAAGGCACCCAACGCTTGGTCGAGGGGTAGTAGTTGGCAGTGGCGCGGAAATACAGGGGGACATTGTTGTTGGTGACTATGCTCGTATCGCCTCCGGCTCGATTGTTTTAAAAGACGTACCACCAAATTCAGTGGTCGTTGGGGTTCCAGGTAGGGTGATCTACCAGAACGGGCAAAGAGTTGTTCCAGAAGCGAATGATATGGAAGCCCAGGCTATTAAGAGTTTAAGCGATAGGCTTAAACATCTGGAGCAGCAACTGCAAGCGCTTATAATTGATATGAAGAGAAATCCTACTCTTGATATTGAGCTAACGAAAGTTAATGGAAGCAAGGACGATAAGGGAACTTTCACCGGGCCCAAGAATGACGGCAATGATCCCGTGGAGAAGTTTTTGCATGGCGCAGGAATTTGAGACTCAGAGATTCTGAAGCGGTAGAATTAGGGCATGAAATTATTTTGGTGACTTTCAAACAAGTTATGCCAAGATATATCTATTATTGGTATTGTTCATTACACTCAATTGAAAGGAACTAGCATGGCCCAAAGCGAGCTAGAAAAGGCCTTCGGCACTCTCACCGAAGCGTTAACACTAACAGAAACTGAAATTACCGAAGAAGTAAAGGTTATTGAACAGCAAATTAATGAGCTGCGCGAGAGAATCATTCAATTGAATGGACAACAACAAACGCTTTCACATGATCGTCAATCAATAAATGAGATGTTCAATCGCTATGTAGCTGATGAGAATAAACCACAAGCCAAATAAACAAAACACACTGAAAATCTAAGCGGAATATATCTCATGCTTAGCAATCTTCTCAATTGCGTAACCGGGTTAAAGAGATTCCATAAAGAGATCCCATGACGGCTTCCTGTCCCTATTGCGGTGCGACTCTCAACTTTGGTCTAAAGTTTTGTGTGGTTTGCGGAAGGCAAACGACATCGGCTCTGAACAAGATGGGCAGTATCAAGACTAACGTACGTAATAGTGATGTTACTCGTAGGCTTGAAGAAAACAATGTGCGCGAAAGTCCGCGGGAAAAAACTAAATCTCTTCGATTTCGTAACGACATTCGAACCTTATCGCAAACTATTTTTTACGGACTAATTGTAGGGGCGCTCTTCTTCTGTGCTGTGCGGTTAGTCCTAGAGTCATATGCACCTGCAAATGTGCGACATATATTTTCGCGCTATGAAAGAGATATTCAAAGGCGTATTGATAGATTGGAAGCAAAAAAGCAGGAAACGCAAAAATCCTTAGTGCAAAAAGGGTCAGATGAAAAGCCTGTGCAGCGGGTTACTACGATAGAGACACCTCCTAAAAATGTTCTTCCAAAGAAACCTATTGCCAAAGTAGAAGTGCACGATAATTTAGGGAAAGGAAATGAGGTAAGAACGAAAGAACCAAAAAAAAAAGCCCATCGGGCTTTTAGAAGGCACAGAAGAAAACATTGGCATAAAACAAGAGTTAATCCGCCGCTTCCTATGCCTCCTTCTAATTCCGTTCCCCAGAATTAGGATGCCGTTTCCTACGTCTCGACTATGTATTTTGTAAGAGGGGCGGATTGCATCCGCCCGTCCTGTTCGCGGGTCGATGCAATCGAACCCTACATTAGCATCATTATTTTGGAAGCTTATTATTAGATTGCTGAGTTATCTGGATAATGCCCATTTCCAAGAGAAGGGTAAATTCTTCCTGTGACCAAGATTTTTTCACTTTTGGAGAATTTAAAAGATTAGCTCTCACAATCATGTTGCCGTAAGCAGTAACTTTGTAAAAGTACTGATTTTTATAATAGGGTGGTGATTTTACAATAAGAATGCTACCGATAGTAACTTTTTCTTCCATATCAATTTGCCTGTATTTTTTGAAGAAATCTTTGTCCTATTTGCATTTTTAATTGGGGCGTTGTGCCAGCAAAAAGTCCGTAGGTTCGAGCATCGCGCATCAGTTTTTCAACGGGATACTCTTTGGAGTAACCATAGCCGCCAAATATTTGGACAGCATCGGTGGTGACTTGCATTGCCATTTCTTGGGCAAAAGCTTTGCACGATCGAAAAATCGTATGGTCAATTACATCATTTGTAGCAAGCCTTGCGGCGCGAGCAGTAAGCAGTCTACCCGCCTCAACATCCTTCGCCATATCAGCCAACATAAAGGCTATGGCTTGATGGCTCGCAATCGGTACGCCAAATGTTCGACGTTCTTTCGCATAACCGCAGGAAAGCTCCAGGGCTCTACGGGCGACACCAGTGCAACCTCCAGCAAGAATGGGGAAGTGCTGGCTCGCTATAGAATCGCAAAAATGTTCCCAATCAGAAGATCCCTCAAGGTAAGAGAGCTCATTGACAAAAACATTATCAAAAATAACTGAGTGAAGATCAGCTGCCTGTCGACCTAACAAATGGATTGTTTCGGAAACTTTCAAACCAGGTGTCTTTAAAGGAACAAGAAAGCTAGCACTATTGTTATTGCTAGTTGAGGGCATAGCACGCTGCGCCGCTAGAGAATTGTCTATTTGAGCTGAAACAAATATCCATTCACCAATGGTGGCATTAAAAACAAAAGGACATTCGCCATTTAACTGGAAACCTTCCTTGGCTCTCTTAAATGACAAAGCGCTCTCGTTATCTTGAGGCAACGGGCTTAGTCCAGCAAACAAAGTGTCTTTTGCCAGCGGCTCTAAAAAAAGTTTCTTCTGCTCATCCGAACCAAAGAGCAATAATGGTGTAATTGCCAATTCCGAGGCTTCCATCGCGGAAGCAATGCCACTACATCCGTAGGCAAGTTCTTCCGCTACAACAACTGCATCCTCAAGTGTTAACCCCAGCCCACTAAACTCTTCGGGTATACGAAGATTGAGAAGTCCTGAACTCTGAATATCGGCTAAAATACTACCTTCTGTGATGCTTTGTTTCTCATACAATCTACTTTGTGGTATGAGGCATCTTTGAGTAAAATCTGCCGCAAAGTTTTTTAGCTCCATGTTTTCTATCGGCTTCATCTTTACTATCGTTTCGATTGTCTCTCTTGTAGGGGCAGCTCGAGAGCCGCCCATTTCGTTCCACGCCGTATTTAATCTTGGGGTTTCTCTATCTGGGTATAAGGTCCTAGGCGTCCCTAATTAATCCTTAGAATAACAATAATAGCGGGCTATTGAATATGATTCAAACTACTGATATCTTCTTGCGAAAAACTTTCTACTTTGCGCTCTCCTTTATTTTTGTTGCCTGTAATACATCTTGCCTATCGGTATATGGCGAATCATTAAGCGATAGCCAGCTCTTTGATGTGCAACAAGCATACGGGCAAAAGGTTCAACAAAAAACTTCAGCTAATAAGCACAATGGAACGACCTCTTCCCATGTGTCGAAATCTAGTTTGCTTAGCAAATCGTTCTTTAAATCAAAGACATTCAATAAAACTTTGTCAAAAGCTGCCATAAAGCAGTTCCAGGTGCAATTTAAGATTGGTAACTCTTACAATGTCCAGCAATTTGGGGCGAAGGGTGACGGAGTTACTGATGACCAAGCAGCCATTGATCAAACAATAGCCAGAGCAAAAGGCACTGGCTTATCTGTCTATTTCCCACCAGGTAATTATCTTCACTCAGATTTAATTGTAGCGGATAGCGTGACCCTTTTTGGGGCTGGATCAAGTACGATGCTCACCGCAACTACTAGTACAAATGGTGCCATTCAATTAACTGGCGATGGTGCCTCGCTTAAGTCTATGGCAGTCAACTACTTGTCCCCGTCTCCAGTTCCTTCATACGACAACCTAGACTCAACTCCACAAGCTGGTGCCATCTGGGTACAGTCAGCAAATAACTTTTCGATAAGTCAAATAACCATTAGTAATTCATCAAACAATGGCATTGATATCCTTCAATCGAATAACGGCACGATAAGGAGCAATCTGCTTACCGGCGCCAGTTATAGTGGCATGCAAATTGTCGATTGTAATAATGTTCAAATTCTCAATAACAATGTTCAAGGGGCCCAATATAATGATGCAGTAAATATCTTCTTTGGCAACACTGGTTCGCAGAATCTCACTATAGCCTACAATTATATATTTTCTTCAGGTGGTGATGGCAATACTATTTATCTCACTGGCTTAGCATCGAGTCATATCGTTTATAACAATCTAAGTGCCAGCGCACCTGATTCTGTCGGTGGTCCCGCAATCATATGGATAGCAGATGAAGCTTCAGGAGTATCTAGCGGCTTCGGACCCATAATTAATTTGGAAATTTCAGGAAATACGATTAATGGCAACGGGAGCGTCGCTGGCATTTATCAGAGTAGCGGCAACGGTAGTCTCTCTAATGTACAAATAACTAACAATACCATTATCAATAGTGCATACGACGGTATTTATCTTCGGGAGGGAAACAATATTTATGTTTCCTCTAATATCATTGACGGAGTTATCTATGGAGATGGTAACGGAGATGGAATAGACTTTTACACAGGTTCGAATATCACAGTTCAGTCTAACATAGTCAGAAACATAGACGGTTATGGTATTTACATTAACGCAGAAGACAATCTTGATTCTAGCTCTGTCTGTTGCTCGAATAACAACTTTTCAAACTGTTGTATTAGCTTCGGTAATGTCCTTGATTTTGAGAATAATGGAACCTACACCACCTTATCGATTATTAACAATAACTACATGGGTCCAGCAAATCTTGCTACTTATTACATTCAATGCCTTGTCCCCAGTGCTGGTATCACAAGAACACTAAGTGGTAACACCCAAGCAACAGTGTTGCCAAATAATGTGGTGCCGTGATCACGACACCAAGTGTCTATGATTGCTTTTTTGCTTTCTCAGGATCGATATGCGCCTGTAGGGACGATGCCATGCATGGCCCACGGGTAAGACAAGAAGAATGGGCGGCTCGGGAGCCGCCCCTCTTATTATGGTTTTAGTTAAATCTTGAGTTGGATCATTCTTCCTATTTCTTTGTTTCATAGCGGTTGTCTCGATTAGCAAACATCAAAGTAAAAAGAACTTTATGCGGAAAAAGTCAATAGATTGTAGTTAGGCTTGACCCAGGAAAATATGGTAGTCATGATTACTATGTTAGTATCCCTTCAAGTTGATGCCTGTTTTAATTTCCCCATCTATTCTTTCTGCAGACTTTTCCAAGCTAGGCGTCGAAATCGAAAGAGCCGAGCAGGCTAAAGCCGATTGGATTCATGTCGATGTAATGGATGGTCATTTTGTACCTAATTTGACCATCGGCGCTCCCGTTGTACGGAGCTTGAAGAAAATTACTAAATTACCTTTGGATGTGCATCTGATGATTACGCAGCCGGACCGTTACCTGGAAGACTTTGCAGAGGCTGGTGCTAGTTATATTACGGTTCATGCAGAGGCGTGCACACACCTTCAGAGAACTCTTTCTCACATCCGCAAGTTAGGTAAGAAAGCCGGTGTGGCTCTCAATCCAGCTACGTTGCCAGATGTCTTGAGATATGTAGCTGAGGATGTGGATCTTGTCTTAGTGATGACTGTCAATCCAGGCTTTGGTGGACAAAAATTTATTGGAGAAGTATTGCCTAAAATCTCTATTATAAGAGAGATGTTTGATAAGGCCGGCAAAACGGACTTACGAATTGCTGTTGATGGTGGAATTAACTCGGAAACAGCTAAATTAGTCACCGCTGCTGGTGCAGATGTTTTGGTGGCAGGGAGCAGTATTTATGGTGCTCCTGATGTGGGGAAAGCGATAAGCGCCTTGCGCGCTAGCGAACAACCACGAACAAAGATTCATGTCGGTGCAAAATGGCATTAAAACAAAGATAGAAAGCAAGAGAACATTTACAAAGGGAGCGATCATGGGTACTAGTATATTTTTTCCAAAGTTCCTAATATTTATATGCGGACAGCATCTCAATTGTAGGGGCGGCTCGCGAGCCTCCCACAGGTCGATGCAATCGACCCCTACACAAGAATCGTTATTTTGGAAACGCGGTACTAGTCCAAGTTTACGTTCATCAACAAAATTTCAAAGTTTAGCCTGTGCTTTTACTCTTCTTGTTAGCATGGCGAGTTCTGGTGTTTTGGCAAAAGACCCTGATTTTATTATGGATACTTCCGGTATTGGCAAGAGTGAAAATGGCTATATTCACTCTGATCAATTGCTTGAGTTAGGAACCCCTACTGCCAATGCCTTGCGTATGGAAGGGGAAAACTCTATGCGCACAAGTGATCTTAATCGTGCTATTACTCTTTTGCAGCGTTCGGTAGAAATGGCACCACTGGATATGGACGGGCGTATGTTGTATGCCGAAGCTCTACAAAAGAAATTACTGATGGAGAAGGACAAAAAAAATCCTATTCTCTACAATTTTATTATTAAACAATGGTTCTTTGTGTATAAGAAAGCTGAATTTCTTGATCAAAAAGTGCAGGGTTTGTCTCACGTTATGGATTTAACTGGGGCACGACCGAAGCGATTTGAATCTGATCAAAAGTTCTTGCGCCGAGTGTTAATGCCCGAAGATGGCTCCGTAAAAGTTGCTCTTGGCGGTAAGCGCGCTGAAGACGAGTCGAAAGATAAAGAGAAGAACGATGACGACGAAAAATAAAATCAGCTAGCCAAGGACAGTTAGTTTTCAGAAAGAGGTTTTAACCCTTCAGGATCAGTGATCATTTCCTCACGCGTGTCCGGAACAGCTAGATCGAAAGAGTAAGGACTTTCTGAAAGGGTTGAGTGGTTTTGCTGCAGAGGCTGTGGCTGGTTCTCAGTTAGAGTGTTAGGCTTGTCGGTGAGAATGGTGTTTTCTTTCTGGGAGTTAGAGGTTGAGCGGGATTTGCTAATCTCAGGAGAAAACTGTTGAGAGATAGCAGACGATTGCTTGGGATTATTATGTTTAGTAACAGTAAAATAGATGAATCCCGCAGCTGCAACCGATACTAATGCTGCACTGCAGGTGATTAGTATAAATGCTGGAGGGAACGCTAACAATTTTTGCTTGGGAACATTTAAAAGAGCATTATGCATTTCAGATGCCGCTTGATAGCGAAGCCAAATGTCTTGGGCAGTAGCTTTCTGTATAATACGATCCAAGTGATCGGAGATATTTCGATTGCTAGTTTTAGGTATAGAAGTTTGTAAGGCGACCGGTTCTTTCCCTGTTAAAAGGAAATACATGGTGGAACCGAGCGCATAAATATCTGACCTAGTGTCAGCCCCGCCCCAATATTGTTCTGGAGGGGAGTATCCACCGGAGACAACGTGCGTATTCTCAGAATCTTCGGTATAAGATCTGGCTATGCCAAAATCTACGAGCTTGATACCATCTGTAGTATTAAGCATTATATTGCTCGGCTTTAGATCTCGATAAATAACCGGAGGATAATGACTGTGCAAATAATTGAGGACATCACACATGGTCGTGGCCCAAGTTACAACCTCTCTTTCACTAAAAGGAGCACCACGTCTAGCAAGCATGTGCTGAAGGTTATCACCTTCCACATACTCCATAACCAGGTAATACTCTCCATTTTCCTCAAAATAATCGTGTATGGAAACAATATTTGAATGTTTAAGCGAACTTAAAACCATAGCTTCGCGTTTGAAAAATGCTAGAGCCTTTTGCCGATCTTCATTCTTCAAAAATTCGATGCGCAGTTTTTTTACAACACAAAGTCGGCTAGATAAGCGGAGATCACGAGCTAGAAAGACAGTCCCCATTCCTCCTTGTCCGAGTCTTTCGATCAGTTCCCAGCGTTTCTGAAGGACCAGTGCTCCAGGGCTCAGAACCTGTCTTTTGGGATTGTCTGACGAAGAACTGGATGATTCAGAGTGTGGTGGTGATAAGTTAGACATGAACCTAGGGCAACTCTCCACCAAGATAGTAAGACGATTCAAACTTTTAGTATAACAATACTTAATTTAAGCGCAAGATGATGCCTTTATTCTTCCCAGAACGCTTGCATTTTGACGGCGAATCTAAAGCAAAGTTAATAGAGGGGATTATCGCTTAAATGGTGGCTGGCTGACTAGGTGATTGTTCAAGCGGTAATGCGTTGTTTAGTAACCCATAGCGCTGGCAAAGATCCCCATATTTGGAGAGAGCCATTTGATGGGCTACATTGAATGAAAAATCCAATTCCTCACAATAATATTTTTCGAGCCGTTCGGTCGATAAACCGAGTCTTGCTTTTGCTTCCTCCAATACTTCAGCAAAGGCAGTCGTTATACCAGTTTGCCGAGCAAGGGTAAGAGCATTGGATATTTCCAAAAATCGATAGGTATTAGCTCGAGCCCAGGAAGAACGAGCTGCCCATAGTCCAAAGACCGCTGGCAAACGAAAAGTTTTATACCACCAAGAACCAAGGTCAATGCGCTCAGCGATTTTAGACCATTCCTCATCTACTGAAAGTGCCCGATCTCCTATAACTAAGGCGCCATCAATATCCTCAGAAGTAAGATCAGGATTGTCTTTTACTACGAAGAGTGGCATGGGTATAGCCTCTTCTAGAAATAATATGGTAAGCAAATTAACAGAGGTTGCGGAAGCTCTTGGTACAGCAATTTTTAATCTGTGACTATGAGCTAGATCCGACTTGCTGAAGAAAAGAACGCTGCCAACTGCTTTCTGCCCAGATATCGATATATTAGGAAATATTGTTAAATCATTGCGTTCTAAGTAAAACGAAGCGCTCATGGCGCCAATATCCAGTTTTCCGCTGGCATAGCCCTGATTTAGTTCGGTTGGAGTACCCAGATGTATTTTAGCTTCAAGCCTTACTCTGCCCGTAGTGATTGGCAAAATAATCGGTAAGGAATTGACGTAATTGATGTGTCCCAACTGGGGCAAGGCGTGTTCTTTGCGCAATCTATTACTTAAACCTGAGTGCAATGCTTGTGTCTCCAAGAGCTCAAAGGAAAACTTTACCCTATTGAAGCCCATTCAGTTCTTAGCTAGAAGAAAAATAAAGCACTATTTTTTGAAAAGGCATCGATCATTGTTAAAGACAAAGTTAAAATTGTTAGGTAGCGAGAAGGAGAGAAATGATTTTGCAAGAGACTTTTCGATTTATCCCATATCAAGTTGCTGACTCTGCAACTAATATGGCCTTAGATGAGGCGATACTCGATGCACATCTTTCTGGCATGGTTCCCCCCACGTTGCGACTCTATGGGTTTTCACCGCCAGCGGTATCACTTGGTTATAACCAATCTCTGCCATCAACGGTGCTAAATCGCATACGTGCTCATGGTTTTGATTTTGTAAAACGTCCGTCAGGAGGTCGCGCAGTACTTCATCTAAATGATTTGACTTATTGTTTTGTGTGTTCGACCGCTAGTGCTACGCATGTTCCAATGTATGCGTTGGTTAGCGATAAAGTGACGCAAGCCTATCGTGAGATTTGTTTGGGACTTATCTATACTTTTGAGGAGTTTGGTGTCCACCTAAAAATAGGCAGGGCGATGGGAAGTTATCGCAATTTAGAAGATTGCTTTCAGGCAACAACTACTGCTGATTTGCATTATAAAGGAAGAAAAATTGTTGGTAGTGCGCAAATGAGAAGGCAGCATGCATTAATGCAGCATGGTTCAATCATGGTTGATCAACCCCTAGAGGCGATGCAAGAATTGTTAAATGAACGACCAATAAATGGGAACAGTGTTGAGAAACCCGGTCTTGGGCACGCTAATCTTGTGGAAATCGTTGGCAAGGAAACTTCGATCGAGGCTTTTGAAAACGCCTTTAAAAGCGGATTTGGAAGGGCTTTTAGTCAAAAATTTGTCGAGTCTCCCTTATCAGATTTTGAAATTAATCGTGCAAAGGAGCTTCGGCAAAAATACCGGAAAGCCAGTATGGAGTGTGCCTTATATCCTCACCTCACTAAATAAACCCATAACATGATATGGGTT
>Ga0206887_10153_pt1 | contig 10586 bp, 11 predicted proteins | sample Alteio_BWOrgHeat_89_FD_153248 | JGI IMG/M metagenome (GOLD analysis project Ga0206887, IMG submission 153248) | Enriched cells from forest soil in Barre Woods Harvard Forest LTER site, Petersham, Massachusetts, United States - Alteio_BWOrgHeat_Nextera3 ...
TATTCGCACATTTTTTCCATCAATGCTTCCGTAACGCCCATGGCGCGGCTTTATTTCTCCGGATTATTTTCCTATACCCTTTCTTCGCTGAAAACCTTTGCGAATAATTCGCCAACCGTGGTCCCTTACCAGGGCTATGTTTATACCGCCCTGGCGGATGCCACCTATGTGGCGGGCAAGAACACGGATTTATTCGCGGCCTATTTTCTCTCTGACGCGGACTACAGCCAGGACAATTTTGCCGCCGGCCTGCCCCTGGGCATTCAATATCAGCAACAGGGCGTCCAGGTGGGCCTGACCCGGCGCATAACCGAAAACATTTCGATGAAACTCCAGTACCGCTACTCGATTTATGATGAGCCGAGCAACGGCGGCGCAACAAACTTCCACGCCAACTCCATCTTTGGCACTCTGACTTGCCGGTTTTGATCACCGCACCGTGAGGCGCAACACGGTGATGGAATCTGCCGGCAAGGTATAATCAAAGGCCGGTTTAACGTCCTTCACCTTTGACGTGACGGGCACGACGTTCGTGGGATTGTCAATGGAATTGGTCGCGTCCGGCGCGGCGGCGAGGGTAATCGCAGTGCCGGCGCTTTTAAGGCGGGCACCCTGGATATTCAGCTTGAGTGTTTGCGGCGTGGTCTGCGCGTTGACCAGCTTAATGAGGATTGCGCCGTTCCGGCTGTCTTTGGTGACAGAATAAAAGAGGGAAGAGCCATCCAGGGAGGCTTTTAGAATTTCATCGCCAATATTTTGCCCGAACATGCTGATGGCGTAGTAGCTGGGCGAGCCAAAGCTGTGGAGCGTATCGTAACCAATGAGGTTGGGCCGCCATTGGCGCGCCCCGGGATTCACGTTCACCAGCAGCGGTGCGTAGCATTGCATTTTTATCAAGTCGGAATTTCGTTCCATTCCGGTCATCCAGGCGGCATCGGCCAGCGCTGAAGTCATGTTGGGAGTCGGTGCCAGGCCTCGCGACCGGCCGTCCCAGGGCGGAAAGGAGGTTTCATAAGCGGCCCATTCGCCGACAAAGATTTGGGGGCCATGGCGATCGTAATTGTCAAAATGCGCCGGGTCATCCAGGAAGGTGTTCGCGTTGCGATAATAATGTTCGTCAACCAGGTCAGGCTGGACGCTATGGACGCGCTTTTCAGCCGGTTGCTCGTTTCCGGCGGTGGAGATGCATTTGAGCTGTGGATATTTGGCTTTGATAGCATTGTAAAATTGTGCGAAGCGCGCATCGTAAGAGCCGGAGCGGTCGAACCAGTCTTCATTGCCGATTTCCACGTAATGCAGCGGATAGGGTTGGGGATGGCCATCGGCGGCGCGCTGCGTCCCCCATTTTGTGGTCGTCGGGCCGGTGACATATTCGATTTCATCCAGCGCGTCCTGGACAAAGGGTTCCAGGTCGGGCCCGGGGTTGATATGGTCGCCCCGGAGGGAATAACCGGCATAAACGGCCAGCACGGGTTCCGCGCCCATGTCTTCACACCATTTGAGAAATTCCGGCAATCCCAGGCCGTCGGTGGAACGATAACCCCACGGGCCGCGATGCCCATGGCGCTGGCTGATGGGCCCAACGGTTTCTTTCCAGTTAAAGCGCGTTGGTATCGTATCGCCTTCCACATAATTCCCGCCGGGGAAACGCAAGAATTTTGGGTTCATATCCACGAGCATTTGCATGATGTCTTTGCGGAAACCATTCGGCTGGTCCTTCCACGTGGGCGGAAACAGCGAGACGAGGCTGAACCACACTGTGCCAGGCTTTTCTACGGTTACTATCAGCCGGGCTTTGGCGGTCGGGGTTATGCCGTGGCCGGTTTTGAGCGTCAATTCGCAGGACTTCCAGTCTGTCGTTAGTTCAGGCACCTGCGCCCGGGCATAAACCGTCGCGCCGTCATCGCTCACGATACTGACGGTGGCCGGGCCGGAAAAAGGCGCGGCGGCCCGGGCATAAAATGAGGCGTGATAACGCGTGGACGGAAATACGGGAATGCCCCAGTAACCGCTATTGGCCACGCCGGCCGGATGACCTTCAGAAGCCGCGCTGACGTCCAGCCGCAGGCTCGTGGAGAGATGGTCATTGAGCGGCTGGTTTGTATCCAGTGAAATTGTCGCGGAAGAATTCGCGTCCTGGATCACAGACCAGTGGACAGGCGTTTCCCGATTGTCCAGGAAAGCCCGGTTCTGGACGAGCTCGGCGTAAAGGCCGCCGTCGTAGCTGTGATTGATTTCCTCGGTCATCAATCCGTAGAGCGTCGGGCTGACCTGTGCGACGGATTTGTCCGCTTCAATTGTCAGTGTGGGCTGCGCCGCGCCGACCGAGGCCAGGGCGCATGCCGCCAGGATGGAGAAGATTTTCATCATAGGATTATTCCTGTCTTGTATCATAAATTGGGCGGGGAAACTATTATTCGATTTATAAAAAAAATTCAAACTGGATTCCCATGTCCAGGGCATCGTGGCAGGCAAGTCCATAATGGTGCATCCGGCAGGACTTGAACCTGCAACCTTCTGATCCGAAGTTCCAAAAAATCTCAACAACCATTGATTTTATTGATGTTTTCAACGTACAGAGACCCAAAACACCCTGCGCATACGATACAAAAACCGTGACATCAAAATTGCCCCCTTTTAAATATGGATTGAATTCCTTCCCCGCATATTCGCCAGCACCGACCATCGGTCCGGGCGTAGGTAGATCTCCTTTGTCAGGAACTCACCGGCCTCACTGCCCGGCGCCTGCTCGGACGTCGTCTCCTCGAACTGTTCCAAAAAACTCCTGTCCGCCTCCAATGTCACCACCTTGCCTGTGCGTGGCGAGGGGCAGTCTGAGGGGGCATTGCGTATGACATTGGACGGTGGTTAGCCCGCCTTGGAAAATAGCAGTTCACGCCAATATTATGAATACTTGTAGATTCAAATCGAAAACATTATGAAATTGATTTGCGTTTAGATGTTCTTCTGGCAAGTTCTAAAAAAGGTTCGCGTTATGGATCCAATAACTCTCGCTACGATAACTTCAGCCGTTACTGTATTGGCTTCTGAGTGTGCCAAAGGCATCGCTGGAGAAGCGGGAAAGGATATTTGGATTAAAATTAAAGCCCTGTTTAAATGGAAGGACGAACCTCCACCCCCTCGACTTTCGGAGAATATTGCAAAGGAGCTACAAAACCAGCCCGCTGTCGCATTGGACGTTGTTGAACTGCTCAAAAGGAATGCCAACTTGATCAGCGCGGCAGCACTCGTGTCTAATATAACGGCTGAGAAAGTTGTTGTCGCCCAGAAGATTGATGTTCAAGGGGATTTCAACATTAATTAGTTCAAAATGTCTTCACCTGATGATATTCCCCTTGCAGAACAGGTTCATGCGCGCACCGCTGTAATTGCAGGGCAGATAAATGTTCAGGGAGGGTTTCATATTGGTTCTGCCGAAACTTCCTTAGTCAAACCGGGCCTCGCTCCACCTATTCCCTCCCTCATCATCGGCCGGGAGGAGGCACTTCGAGAGCTTAAAATCCGCCTTGGCGTCACAGGCAAAAAATCCGAGGCAACCCGCATTCAAGTCCTTACAGCTATGCGGGGTTGGCCTGGCGTTGGCAAGACCACAATTGCAGCTGCATTGGCCCATGATGCGGATATTAAGAACGCGTTTCCGGATGGAGTTCTTTGGACGTCTCTCGGCCAAAAGCCGGAACTCCTTTCCGAACTCGCGACTTGGGGGCGCGCACTGGGTACGGAGGACATACTCAAATGCCGTGACTTACAGGAAGCCACGACTCGCTTGGCGGGCTTGCTGCAAAACAAACGAATGTTGCTCATTGTTGATGATACTTGGGAAATTGACCATGTGATTCCATTCAAAGTTGGTGGGGCGGGTTGCGCCATATTGGTTACGACGCGTGACACCGCCCTTGCCAAGGCCATCGCTCCGACTGATGCCAACGTTTATTTATTGGATGTTTTGACTGATGAAAAAGCGCTTGAACTCCTTATTTTTTTTGGCTTCATCAGTAGTGGCTCGATTTCCTGATCAATCGCTGGAACTCGTGCATGAACTCGAAGGTTTGCCGTTGGGAATTCAAGTGGCCGGCAGAATGCTCAATGTCGAAGCTGGGCACGGATTTGGCGTGAGCGAACTTCTCGCCGACCTTCGTGCGGGGAAAGAAATTCTGGAAGCCCAGGCTCCAGCCGACCGTGCCGATCTGGCAAAAGAAACGATTCCTACTGTGGCAGTGCTTCTAAAGAAAAGCACCGACCGGCTTGACCCTGAAATCCGTGAGCGATATGCGTATCTCGCTGCGTTCGCGCCAAAGCCCGCTACGTTTGACCTGCGGGCGATGAAGTCGGTATGGCAGCTAGATGATCCTAAACCGACCGTGCGCATTCTCGTTGATCGCGGTTTGTTAGAGTACATCGAGCAAACAGACCGCTATCAAATGCACGCCCTGCTGGTTCTTCATGCGCGATCCCTCTGCACTCCAGAGTAAATAAGGGTGTTGTCGTATGCCAAAATTTCACGAAGCTCAGTTTCGACATGCGCTCCTTTACTGCGACATTTCTGCTGACGCCGACAAACTCTACAAACAAGGCGGGGGAAAGCAGCCGTGAAGATTCTCGAAGGTATTGACGAGGTTAGTGCGGCGAAAATCCATTCAACTTTGGCTGGATGGACTATTCAGCGTTCATGATAACATGCCATCCCTTCTCGAGACTCGATTCCGCCATGCTACTCATTACAATGATATAGTCCGTGAAACCGACGAACTTTATCGGAAAGGAGGAATGAATGTGTGTGTGGCATTGGAGTTATTTGATGGAGAGAGATTAAACATTCAATCAGCGTTTGATTTTCTTGCAGGACTTATCTCACAATCAGGCTCCAAACTTCACGATTCTTCGTCCCAGAGGTATAGTCAGCCAGAAATGAGGGCGGGCGTTTTGCTTGGGTGTCTAGTTTCCTGGTCGCGTCACACTGGCCAAGGACTCCGTTTCCATGCGGATGAACGTCTTCGTTGGTTGGAGTTGCAGCTCAAGGCCGCCCGAATTACAGGAAATCGGCAACAGGAAAGTGCTGCTCTTGGCAATCTTGGTATAACATATGGCTGGCTAGGCATTCCAAAGAAAACAATCGAATTTCAGCAAATGCGGTTGAGGATAGTCCTCGAAACTAAGGACCGACTCGGCGAGGACCAGGCGCTTGCAAATATCGGCTTGGCCTACTTTATGCAGGGAGAATTTCGCAAGGCGCTTGAATTTCATACTAGATCTTTGAAGATAGCAATAGAAATTGGCGACCGAATAGGTCAACACAGATCTTACCACAATCTCGGTATAACTTATGACTGTTTAGGTGATCATTTGAAGGCCTTAGACCTATTCAATGGCAGCCTGGCCATTACGCGAGAAATTGGTGACCGGATGGCGGAAGGGAATGATCTAGGTGCTATTGGAAATTGTTATCTGGACTTGGGCAACATTGACAATGCAATCGCGTACCAAGAACAACATTTAAAGATCGCACGCGAAATTGGTGATCGGCGTAGCGAAGGGTACGCTCTAGGCAGCCTGGGAGTTGCATATGCTAAGTTGGGTGACGCGAATAAAGCTCTTAAACTTCATGAGCAACATCTCGAGCTGGCAAGAGAAGTCCAGGAAGTACGCGGAGAAGCTTCTGCGCTGCTTGATTCGGCGATCGCTTTAAACCAGCTCGGCGACAAGGTGGAGGCAGTCACACGTGTGCAGGCCTCACTCCAACTTTACGAAAAAATGGGAAATCGACAGCAGCGTACGAGAATTCTCCTTCTTTTGACAAAATGGAAAATATTGAATGTTCTGGATTTTGGAATTCTTAGGTGGTTGAAAAGATTTCGCAGTTTTTGGAGAGAGAAGTAACAATTTTTACAATCATGCCAACTTTTCAAGAAGCTCGATTCCATCACGCGCGGCATTATTGCGAAGTTTCTGCCCTTTCGGACGAGCTTTATCGCGAAGGAGGGGAGAGTATATTGCGTGGTTTGGCTAATTTCGACCGTGAGCGCGTTCACTTAGAAACCGCGTTTGAGTTTTTATCAGAATTTTTACACGGGCAACCCAGCTTGGCTTCATCGAGCTACGCAGCAGCGATGCTCATTATACTGGTCAACTCTGTGGTCTTCACCGGCGACTTGCGTTTTCATCCTCGTCAACGAATACGTTGGCTGGAGAACCAGCGAGTTGCAGCGCACGCTACCCAAGACAGGTGGGAGGAAGGTACCGCCCTTGGCAATTTAGGCAACGCTTATGCTGCGTTGGGTGAATTTGGCAAAGCCATCGGGTATCACGAAAAAGCGTTAGTCATCGCTCGGGAGCTTCGCGCCCGACGTGAAGAAAGCGCCGCGCTCGATAACCTTGGTCTCGCGTACTATTATTGGGGTGATACCTGCAAAGCCATAGAGTATCACGAGCAGGCATTGCTTATTGCACGCGAGACAGGCAACCGGCGCGACGAAGGGGTTTATACGAACCTGCTTGGTCTTGCCTATGCAAATTTGGGGGAATGGCAAAAAGCCATTGAGCTTTATAAGCATGCATTGGCTATCGCACGAGAGGTCGGCAACCGGCGAGGGGAAGGCACCGCACTGAACAACCTGGGTCTGGCCTACAAGAATATGGGTGATCTGCTTAAGGCAATCCAATCCTACGATCAGCAATTGTTAATTGCCCGTGAGATTGGTGACCGCCGATCTGAGGGCGCTGCCCTCGGAAACCTTGGCGTCGCCCACCTCAACATCGGGGAGATGCGTACAGCCCTGAATTTCTGCGGGCAGCATTGCATAATCGCAAGGGAGATAGGCGACCCATTTGGCGAAGCAAATGCCTTGTTCAACTGCGCCTTGGCGTTGGATCAGCTGGGCCATGGAGTCCAGGCAATCGCTTTTGCAGAAGATGCCATGCGAATTTTTGATGCCATTCAATATCCAAACATCGCCAAGGTTAGATCGGTGCTGGCGCAGTGGCGTCAAATATATTTAAAATAGTTCGGTTATCCGAGTTTCGGAAAGCCTGTGCGGCTTTATGACTGTATTTTTACAGCAGAATCGGGAGAAATCAAGCGCAAACCGTAACACAATGCCATTTTCTAGGTTCGACGGGCAAGACCGTTCGTAGAAACCATTGGTTTTATTGGTGCATCCGGCAGGACTTGAACCTGCAACCTTCTGATCCGAAGTCAGAAGCTCTATCCAATTGAGCTACGGATGCTTCCAAAAGTTTCTCTATCTTAGCCGTGCGAACGGCTGCGGGCAACCTCTTCAACGTTCGTTCTCAGCCGCTTTGCGCGCATCGAGGACTTTCTTCGACGGCACATAATTCGCGATGAAGTCGCGATAAAACTGCCCGAACGTCCCCGTGGCCAGATGTGTGCGCGCCTCGGCCATAATTTTCAAAAATAAATGTGAGTTGTGAACACTCACCATGCGCAGGCCGAGAATTTCATTCACATTCAACAGATGCCTCAGGTACGCACGCGTGAAACGTTTGCACGCGAAGCAGTCGCAGGTCTCGTCAATGGGCCGGAAATCCGCTTTGTACGCGCCACCTTTAAGGCCGAACGCACCGCGCCGGGTGAACGCCGTGCCGTTGCGCGCCACGCGCGTGGGCAGCACGCAATCAAACATATCCACGCCGCGCGCGATGAGCTCCAACATTTGCGCGGGCGTGCCCAGGCCCATTGCGTAACGCGCCTTGTGCGCGGGCAAATGGGGCACGGTGAATTCAATCGCCTTGAGCATCTCGGCTTCAGGCTCGCCCACGCTCACGCCGCCGATGGCGTAACCGTCGAATTCCATGGCCACGAGCGCTTTGGCGCATTCTTCGCGCAAGGCGGGATTGGAACCGCCCTGGACGATGCCAAAGATTTTTTGCCCGTCGGCGCGCGGTTGTTCGCGGCATTCGCCTGCCCAGCGAATGGTTCGTTCCACAGCGTGGCGCTGCTCACGCGCGGGCGCGTCGTGCGGCGGGCATTCATCAAAGACCATCGCGATGTCCGAGCCGAGCGTCCGCTGGATTTCCATTGCCTCTTTCGGCCCGAGAAACAAAAGCGAGCCGTCCAGATGCGAGCGAAATTCTACGCCGTGCGATTTAATTTTCCGGATTTTGGCGAGGCTGAAGACCTGGAAACCGCCGCTGTCCGTAAGAATGGGTTTTTCCCAATTCATAAATCCATGGAGGCCGCCCGCGGCGCGGATAATGTCCAGGCCGGGTCGCAGATTCAGATGATACGTGTTGCCGAGAATGATTTGCGTGCCCATCTCCTCCAGTTCGCGGGGGTCGAGGGCTTTCACGCTGGCCTGCGTGCCCACAGGCATGAACACCGGCGTTTCGACGATGCCATGCGCCGTGCGCAATTTCCCCAGGCGCGCCTGAGTCTCAGAATCGGTTTTGAGCAGGTCAAACATCGCGCGGGAGAATAAATGAAAGTCGCCTGATTGAAGATGAAATTCTCATCGAGAAGAAAAATTGGCATTAGTCCTGCCTTCAAGTAACCTCGCGTATGATATCAGAGAACTCCAAAGAGTCGCCGGACGTTGTTTCCTGTCCGCCGCTGGTCTATTTGGGAGCGCTGGGGCTGGGGCTCCTGCTCAATTGGCTCCTCCCCTGGCAGCGGTTTTCATCGGTATCATGTCCCGTCACGGGTTTGCTTTTGGCCTTCGCCGGTTTTCTTATCGGCTTCTGGGGCGTTCGCACCTTTATTCGCGCCGGGACGAATGTGCGACCGGACCTTCCCGTGACTGCGCTCGTGACAAGCGGCCCCTACCGTTTCTCGCGCAATCCCCTCTACATGGCATGCACCATCATTTATTTGGGAATTACGCTGTCGGTCGGCTCTTTGTGGCTGCTGGTCATGTTGATTCCAACCTTGGCCGTGATGCATTACCGGATTGTCCGCCGCGAGGAGGAATATCTGGAAGGCCGGTTTGGGGACGATTACCGCGCCTATAAAGCGCAGGTAAATCGGTGGATTTAGAGCATTTGAATAAATACTGCAGCCGTTCGGCAGCGAGTGGTGGCCGTCCGCGAGGACTTTTGGGTTTTGACGAGGCTTGAGCGAAGGAACATGCCCGCTGTGGCCTGCGACTGAGCGAAAACGAAGTCAAAACACAAAAGAACCGCTGCTTCTTCCTTCCAACCGAATGGCTACAGTATTTGTGAAAATGCTCTAACCATCCAGTTTTTCAAACGAAATATCCACCAGCAAATCGGCGGCGATTTTTTCCAGGTCTTTCTTCAGTGCCCCAAGATTGCAGTCCCTGGGTAATTGCAATCGCGCGGCAGCTTTAAATAGCGTTTCACCCGTCATGGCTCCGCTGATCACCTCGCTGGAAAATTCCTCCACGTTCACGCCCGATCGGGCCAGCGCAGCGGAAATTTCATGGACGATGCCTGGACGGTCCTGCCCGATAATTTCCATTTTTGTCTGGCGGGCATTGGACGCGGAAATTTTCGTTTCCCCGGAATGGATGGTTATAGTGAGACCTGAAATTTTTTGGAGAGCGTCGAGCAGTGGAGCTTTTTTCTCCGTGGGAACTTCGATTCGCAAAATACCCGCAAATTCCCCGCCCAGCCGGCACATGCGGCTTTCCAGCCAGTTGCCGCCCTGGCCGGCCACCGCGCGGGCCACCGCTTCCACCAGGCCGGTGCGGTCGGGACCGATGATGGTCATGACCAACGGTATTTGCATGATAAAAAAGTAGGACAGGCGTCCTGCCCGTCGGGATTATGGCCGGCTCGTGATCTTTTGCCAGTCAACCCCCTGCTTGGCGGCATAGATGGCAAACGCTTTTTCATTTTGAATCAGCACCGCCCGCACGACGCTTGAATCATCCGCGCCGCCGAGGTCCAAAATGCTTTCGGACAGAATGTTCGTTTTCTTGTGCGTATAAAGCAGCGCAAAAACCGCCTGGCCCACCGCCACGTACGGCAAATCCTTGTAAGCGCCTTCCACGGCGTCTTCCACGGCGTCGGCGAGAAATTCGAGTTGGTCAATCAGGTGCGGAAATTTGGGCGCGTTGATTTGGGTGAACTCCAGTTTCCATTGCGGCAATTGGCGCAGGACTTTTTCCGCCATGGCCGGGGTAATGTCGCCGGCGCCGCCATTTACGAATTTGGCAATCTCAGGCATGCCGGAAATTTACGAAAATCACCGGCTCCGTCAAAGTCAAATCGCAGTGACAATCGCGCTTTCATTTATAGGGGAATTTCTGTAACGAATAGGGCGTGCAGGATTTAATTGCCAAAGCCGATACGCTCCTCGAAGCGCTCCCGTACATCCAAAAATTCAGCGGCGCGACCTTCGTCGTCAAATACGGCGGAAGTTTTATGGATTCGCCGGATGAAAACACCCGCGTCGGCGTTGCGCGCGACATCGTGTTTCTCGAAGCCGTGGAAATTGATCCCATTGTCGTCCATGGTGGCGGCAAGGCGATTACCCGCGCCATGGAAAAGGCCGGGTTGAAGGCGGACTTCATCCAGGGCCAGCGCGTTACCGATGAGGCCACGGCCAAAATCGTGGATGATGTTCTCTCACGCGAAATCAACCCGGA
>Ga0206887_10268_pt1 | contig 10579 bp, 13 predicted proteins | sample Alteio_BWOrgHeat_89_FD_153248 | JGI IMG/M metagenome (GOLD analysis project Ga0206887, IMG submission 153248) | Enriched cells from forest soil in Barre Woods Harvard Forest LTER site, Petersham, Massachusetts, United States - Alteio_BWOrgHeat_Nextera3 ...
TAGTGCAGCCGCTTGTGGCATAAATCAAAACATAATGAAAATACAACGTTCCTCGAGCAACCCTCCTGGTAGCGCCGACACTAAGCGTAACACCATAATGCTATTAACGTTCTCTCGTTCTATAACAAAATAGCTGGAGTGGAGCCGGGGAGCGCAGCCATCTTGGCTGCATGAATCCGAGATATTACCCCGCTTTTGTAAGCTGACGCTATGACGCAAGCAATCTCTGGTATTGTGGGCGGTGCCACGAAGACAAATAATTTGATTTACATATGTTAAGGAATGTTGGTGGTGGAGATAAAAAATTGGGGAGTCAGATGGTTCTGCTCCCCCTGGAGTGTTCAGCGGACGTTGGTAACTCTTGAGCCTGTGTGAATGTATCCTGGGGCGCTCATTCTGGAGGTTGTCTCTCATGCCCAGAAATCAGTTCCTCCAGTATGGCGAATAATATTATCGTCAGAGATCCTTCAAGGCAAGCAAGAAGGAAAGCAATATTGACGATAATTCCTTCCGCTAAGTTGATTGGCGGTAGGACAGCCATAGCCCTTGCCAGGAAGTAATTCCAGAGCAACATCGTGAAGAATCCTCCTCCTGACAAGGAAATAAGGATGGATGCTAGCCAGCCTAAGCAACAGGTGGGCATGGCAAAGAGTCCTTCTATGGGTTTTGGGCACCAGTAAAACGGATCTTCTTTGACCTTTCTCAGGTAACGTGCAAACTCGTACACCAACTCCACTATGCGGAGCACCCTTGTTCCCAGCAAAAAGGCGAATGCGAACGTTAGTGTGACTACAATGCTCTGTCCGAAATGGATTTTGGAAATTTGTTTATCCAAAATCCGTGGAAAAAACCTCCAGGTCAAGGCCATGAAAAATACTGTAGCTAGGAAGAAAATAGCAGGGACGAGTATTGGCATCAGACTGTCAGGCAACTGCTTCTTCTGAAACATGAATTTCGGCATGGGAATCTCCTTCCCTTTGCGGCAAAAGGGTGCGAAATCAGACGCGTCCAGCCCCATAGCTAGACGCGTCTGTAAATTTTGACAGAGGTGAGTCGGTCGGCTTGCATTTGCAAGAGCGTTACTCTGATGCCCCTTTACCGAAGGCATCCAAACCGAGGAGTTCAGTTATCCAGCCACTGCTATTCCTTTCGCGAGACCATGCTTGGTACTCGTCCCAGGAATTGAATGGCCCTACAACTTCCACGAATTCGCCGATGTAGGGCAAGACCTAGGACATCGCCTTTTCGGTGGATTCGACATTGGGGATGGACAGGCACTCCTTCGGCATCGTGCTGGTGTGTTATTTCAAGCACCCTCAGTAATAACTCGGATAAGTTTTTCCAGGAGACCATGAGGATCATGGATGACACGGGCACCATCGCGGATCACACGGATGGTGCCCGTGTCCACGGGATTGGTGTTTACCCATTCTTGGGTTGTGAAACCGAATTCGACTTCCTGTCCGTCAACAAAACATACCCTCAGGCTTTGGACGAGTCCCCAGTCTTCTTGTTCGGCACTCTTGACCTCACCAAATTCTGATAACCAACTTGTGTCTGTCAGGTATTTGGTTGGCTCAGTGCAGATCAGCATAATGTCGATATCTGAATCAGCCCGTGCTGTCCCTTTTGGGTGAGTCGGATGTCTTGCGTGAGAGCCGACGAGGGCGACGGCGAGAATTTGCGATTGGAGTGATGCCCACTGGTTGAGCTGGGCGAGAAGGCGATCAATCATGGAATTATCCCTGTGAACAAAGGTGCGAAGTGGCCATCCATGGCCTGCTCCCACCCATTTTATACATCCCTCCAGAGATCGGGATCAGGGACGTACTCGCCCGAATGAGAAGGCCCTCGGTGATTCCTGTTAACAGTCACCTGGTTCACCTCTGATTGCGGTGCTTTAACTGGCAGGAGCAGGACGATTAGTCCTAAGATGATAACTGCCAGTATCGCCGGCATCGCGGCAGCGCAGCCAAGTAAAAGGTTGACCTGAAATGCTTGCCATGTAGTAATTTGAGGAACTTCCTTCCCCAGCAGGTCTGGCAAGAAAGAATTCCAGGCAAGCATGGTAAACCAACTCGCTACGCTTAACGAAAGAAATAAGATCGTGCTCCACACCACGATCCGCACTGTTGTCCAGAACATGCTCTTCACGAAGTTAAGGACGCTCCGCATGGCGAACTCCTTCCTCTGTGGGTAAGGGGATTTTTGGCATGGCAGTAGCTCAAAAATAAAACCCTGCCACACTACGAATGTGCATTTTGAACTTCAGATACGGCAAGAATTGATAGCTGGCAGGTGTTTTTCTGAGAGGGGACGAAGGGAAGACATGATTACCATGTCATTAGGCTCTTATGGAAAACAAGCTAGGGCGAGATACAGTCGGTAATTCAGATTGGGTTTCGAAGATTTTTAAGTAATAACTAAGCGAATGAGCAATATTAACTATTGGCAACCGAGTTAGCTAAGCTAGCGAAGTAGTGGTTCTTTGGATACGTTAAAAGCATTTGGTTTATAGGAGCAGGCGGAGGCAATCCGCCCCTACAGGAGTCGTCCAGACAATCGTGGAGAGTGATGTGGGCTATAATAACCAGTTTGAACGAAGTAGGCATAGTTACTGGTACTGTTGCAATATGCAGGATTCCAAAGTAAATAATTTCAAAATCTGTTTGCATTGCAATGCGAAAAACGATGAGCAGATGCGATATTGTTTGCAATGTGGTAGTGCCCTTGGTGCCCTCACTAATTCAAAGTGCCATAGCTGTGGAAATGCCGATGATCTTAACAGTGCATTTTGCGTTAAATGCGGCGCAACTCTGAGGGATTCACAAGGACCTAAGGTTAAAGGAAGTAAAGCCGTTACCTTTAATTGGAGTAATCAGGCTGATGAAGCAAAAAGCCACATACAACAGGAACGAAGAGGAAGATTAGGATTAATTGCCGGCATCAGTTTTGGTATCATATGCGGTGTTATGGTTGCTGCGGGGATTATCCATCAAAGAGTATTCACAGCAGCTCTTCTTAGGTGGAATTGGCCATCCCACGGATTTAGCAAGGAATCCGGATTGGTCATATATTCTAAAGAACCATTTGCCAGAGTATCCTTAGCGAAATTAGTTGGTGATCAGATCAAAGAAAATGAGCAATGGCTAGAGGCGCTGAGTGAATCAGGAACAGCTATTTTGCCCAATCTAGCAGCAGGGAATTATTTGTTGAAAATAGAAAATTCGGGAAAGAAAACTATGGTTCAGTTAATTACCATTGCTGATGGACGGATTACTGTAACGGGTTTTCCCAAAAAAATTCAGTTACCGGTGGAGTAAGCGAGATGGTTTGGGGGTTATTATTTTTATCCAAAGTTAGCGCCTGCAAAGACGGGCAGGGGCGGCTCGCGAGCCGCCCCTACAATGAGGTTATGCTGCGCATGGTCAGCATTGGACACACAGGTATTCCCTGGGAGCGCTGGCTGCCAGCCGGCTTCTTTGAAGGGTACAGCACGACGCGCCCCTACAGTAGTTTTTTTGTTTGCTGGGTTCCGACCGAAGGGAGAGATTAGATTTGACTGTGGGGGGTAGCTCTCAAACCGGACGTACTTGTCACAAATGTGGCAATGTGATGCCTCAGGCGGCAAAATTTTGTGGTATTGATGGTAGTGCGCTGGATATCTCCTCGGCAAAGAGTGAACCTCAGGCAAGAGACGAAGTTCTCGCAACGAAAGAAAATCAGCAAAGACAGTGTCCAAAATGTTTAAGGTTATATCCTTTGCGAGCAACGTTTTGCGGATCGGATGGAAATGAACTGCTTGTGGCGAAGCAAGAAACAGCAAACCCGGATACACTGGTGACCACTTTTGCTTCAAAGCAAGATCTAATCGAGCCCAAAGATACTCTCATTGGTACTACTCTAGACAACAAATACAAAATCGAGTCTCTTATTGCAGAAGGGGGAATGGCCAATCTTTATCGTGCCCACCAGTTGGGGATGGATAGAGCTGTTGCCATAAAGGTAATGTGTCCTAAAGTAGCGCCCAGTTCGCAGGCGGTTGAGCGCTTTGAACAAGAATGCAAGCTTGCGGCGAAATTGAATCATCCCAATATTGTTTCAGTATACGATGTAGGTTTTGTTAAACCTAATGAGCCCTATCTAGTTATGGAGTTTATCGATGGGCAGGCGCTATCAGATGAGCTAGTTCAAAAAGGTCCACCACCGCCAACAGTGGCAATCAGTATCATTATTCAAATTCTTAGAGGGCTTGAAGAAGCACATGGGCTTGGGATAATTCACCGGGATTTGAAAGCGGACAATATTCTTTTGCAGAGAAAAACACAGCGCTCAGATTGGGTGAAAATTGTGGATTTTGGAATAGCAAGCCTTGCTGAAAGCTCCAAACGATTTACCAAAGCAGGTATTTTTATTGGTACGCCAGTGTATATGGCGCCTGAACAATTTAAAAGCCGTCCACTTGATGTTCGTCAGGATTTATATGCAATAGGCATTGTCTTATTTGAACTTTTGACCGGAGAAGTCCCCTTTGATGGAGAAAGTCCAGAAGTGATAATGATGAAGCATTTGATGGAAGAGCCGCCGGAATTATCTAAATTGCGACCGGATATACCCTCTGAGCTTGGTGTTATTATCAAAAAGGCTTTACAAAAGGATCCCGAACAACGTTTCCAAACGGCTGCGGAGTTTCGGGAAGCATTAGAATCTTGTATTGACGGATTAGATGAGAACAGCTAACTTTTAGTAGAGACATCTGAGGTCTTATATGAAATCAACGCAAAGTCTAAACGATCTCGTTAAAAAAGCAGCGAATGAAATAATAGCTGAGTTTGCACACAGACAATTAAAAGCCGATGAATTAGCAATTACGCTTGTTGATTTGACAGACAAAGATAATTGGAAGTCCGGTAATTTTCGGGGTGACGAGGCAATTTATCCTGCCAGTGTAGTTAAACTGTTCTATTTGGCGGCTGTACACCGGTGGTTGGAAGAAAGAAAATTGTCCGATACTGATGAACTAAGAAGAGCAATAAAAGACATGCTTGTGGACTCATCAAATGATGCCACAGGCTATCTTGTTGATTTGCTTACCGATACCACAAGTGGACCTGAACTTTCTGATTATGAAATGGAAATCTGGTCGCAAAAGCGCAATGCTATAAATAGATATTTTGCGGCGCTTGGTTATAACGACATAAATGTCAATCAAAAGCCATGGGGTGACGGACCTTACGGTCGTGAGCGTACTTTTGTTGGCAAACAGAAGGAAAATCGTAACAAATTAACAACCAATGCTACTGCTCAATTGCTCACTAATATTGTGAGAGGAGTGGAAATAAATGCTCCTCACAGCAAAGAAATGATCGATTTGCTTTCTCGCAATTTTAAAGAAAAATCTAGCGATCCTGATAACCAAGCTACAGGATTTACTGGGACAGCTTTACCAGCAGATGCAAAATTATGGTCAAAAGCTGGTTGGACAAGCATCGCACGGCATGACGCTGCCTACATAGAACTGGCTAATGGCATCCGTTTTGTTCTGGTCGTCTTTACAGAAAATCATGCCCAGGAACATGGGATTATTCCGAAGCTAGCGAAGAAAGTCATTATGGCTTTGCAGGGTGGTTATAAAGCCCCTGTAAAAAGTTCGGTCTCGGCCTGATATTCGTTCGTACATTAATCCTCTAAATAACCATTCGGATGGCGCGACCTCTTGAAAAGCGGAGATTCTAAGAGTTAGCGGCGCTTGCATCAACTGACCAGGCAGAATGTATTCGCATATGGTGGCGTTTTTATTTCGATAACAAAGTTTGCATAAGGTGGTTAACATTTGAAGATTCAAGGATAATTTTTTTATTGTCAAAAGTTTGTCATGCCATCATGAGGCTCTTCAGCGATGCAAAATTGTCTTGTTGCGAAAAACGTCGCTAACTTACTAGCTCACCCCGATCCCTCTGCCGAAGTTGTTTCTCAAGCAATAATGGGAGCGCCGGTGTCTGTGGAAAAAACAGAGAACAATTACTGTTATGGAAATACTCCCGATGGCTATCATGGCTGGATTTCCCAATTGCGGCTTGTGGAAGTGTGGGATTCTTCAAAATTTCATCTTGCTACGGTAAAGAAACTGTTTGCGGATCTGCTGGCAGAACCTTCTCAGGAAGCTGAGCTTCTCACAAGGGCTGTTATCTCTACACGTTTGGCTGTTATTCATGATTCTGAGGAGAGTGAGTTTCTCGGTGTTCTGTTACCGGATAAAAGAACGGCATATATAAGCAAATTAAGTGTCGAGGAGATCTACAGCTCCGTTCTCGATGGGCAATTCTTTGAAGAAAGATGGCGTAAAAGTTTGGAATCTGAACGCTTACACCTTGTAAATGAACTAGGACGACAAGCAGTGCTTACTGCAAAGAAGTTAATAGGTACACCTTATCTCTGGGGCGGCTGCACTCCCTATGGTATTGATTGCTCAGGTCTTATCCAATTATGCTTCAAGATAAATGGCTTGAATCTCTTGCGAGATTCTTACATGCAATACGATGACAAACGCTTTGAAAAAATTGAAGTAGGTAAAAAGCTGGACAGCGCTCAATTCAGAGCCGGGGATATTGTTGTCTTTGATACCATGAATAAAGGCAGGGTTACTCATATTGGTATTGCCATGGGTAATGGCAATTTTATTCATGCCTCTGGTGAACGCGTAAACTTCGGAGTGCAAATTCAACCCTGTTCTACACCATTTTATAGAGACGCATACTTGGGGGCTGTTCGGCTTTCCACCAAGGCGGATCTCGCACTGAGTGCTGCCTAAGCAGTATTTTCACGCAGCCAATGCCAACTCGATTGTAATTTCGTCCCAGGGTACTATGTACTCCTTGTCTTTGTTTGTGGATACCAATCCTAGGCGCAGCAGTAGCTTTATGTCCTGATGGATGTTCTTGTAGTCACGAGCAAGATTTTTCGCTAATTGTCTTGCACTCATCGGTCCATTTTGGCGCAAGTATCGCGTCAGTTCCATGCGTTTTGGTGAGAGAATTGCAAATAAAGTTGCTTGATCAACAAAACTAAGACGCTCAGTATTGTCAATGGGTAGTCCCTTCTCGGCACGCTTAGCATTTTTCAATGTTTGCTTGAGAGCTGCAGATAGTGTCGATATACCAATTACTAACTTTCTTTTTTTCATAATTTTTTTCTCGCTCTTTCTACATCATGATTGAAGTCTTCAATTAGCTTTTCTAACGAAATAAATTGATAAGGTATTTCCATTTGGTAAAGGTGTTTATGATCGTCTTTTCCACTTTTATTGTCATACCTCACAATGCTCTTACCATCATGCAAACAATAATTAAGCCTATATTTGTATCCGTGAGGCCTTTCTGTAGACTTATTAGGTAATTGCCAAACAATAATCTCAGTTATTGCTTTCTCTGGATAGACAATCCTTTGTTTTTTAATAAGAGTTGCTTTTATAAGGTTCATAATACCATATGGTCTTCTGTGCCTGCAAGATATAGTTCTGCTTTAACAGCAGCGCTCATTTATAAAGAACGTAATTACCCCTCATTTAGTTCAATAGGTGATTCTTGCAAAAGAACAGTTCTGTTTGAAAACCAACTACAATGTGTGAGGAACGGGCGGCTTCAGCCGCCCCTACAGCGCAGAACATATCACGAGCCAAGATAGAGGTTTGTTAGGACAGAGAAACAGTCGTATTTAAGCGCCTTTGTTCAAAATAAGCTTGATAGATTATGGCGAAAATTATAATGACACCACCGAATATAGCAAGCTTTGAAGGATATTCTGCTAGAGCAAGAATTGGCCATACGCTAGTTAACAGCGGATCAAATAGTCCTATAATCAAGGCACGAAATACAGGGACATGTCTGATGCCTAGTGCATATAAGATATCGGGCACTCCCCATGGTACTATACCTAAAATCAATAAAAGTATCCATTCATGTGGAGGTGGCATATTACCGTGGATACATGACAAAACTATGGCCGGAAGTCCAATTAGCGTCATTAGAAGATTGGCCAGAATGACATTTTTTAATGCTCCAAAACCCGAACTATCTTGTTGTACACGTATTCCCTGGCAGATCTGATCCATGGCTAAAGTAAGGCCACAAAATAATCCTAGTATCGTTCCGGCATAGGCGTGTGTATCCCAGCCATCTTTCCCCAGAAGGAAAATGCCACTGAGAGCAATAATTAACGCTATCCAGTCTTGTTTCTTTGGTGGCTGCTTGAGCATTGGACCACTGAGGAAACCAACAAGCACCATGCCACTATAATGCAAGGTGACGGCGTTAGCTGCTGGAGACAACTGAAAAGCAAAGACCAGGGCGAGCATGTTTGCGACGAAGGAAATGGCACCCAGCCATTGCCAAAAGCTTCTCGATGCTACGATGTCCTTAAGCACCACCCATGGTGTTACCTGAAATTCATTTACTGTTCCTCGAGCGGCTTTTTTTAGGCAAATAAAGAGAAAGAAAAACTGAATGAGTCCACCGATAAAGGCACGTGTTGCCGCCACCGAGAGAGCGTTCCAGTGAATTTCCTTGATCAGAACGCCGCTGAAGCTCCAGAGTATCCCAGCGAGTAAAACAAGAAGTGTTGAGTTGCGTTGATCAACCATCTTCTGTTCGGGACCAGTTCGTTCGATATTCTTTGTTAGAATTTTCAAATTACATTTGCCAATTACTAGAGGCTAGGAGTCGGAGTGTAGATTAATTAATTTTGGTAGTGCTCTAAGTCAGCCTGCCTGAACGCCAAATTAAGCATTCATTACATCCAACTAAGAACAAATAGGATATCCAAAATGTACCATGCTATGTTCTAGTGCATGGGCAAATAATTGTCTCGGCTTTTCTTTCCAACATTGTGCCTGGGAGGCCAAGGAGAATTTTGTATGGTATCAACGCCGCTCAAAGAAGACATCAGAGCAAATCGGAAAGAATTTATTGAAAAAACTGCTGCTTTAAAATTGCCAGCAAATATCAGAATGGGCACTTTGCTGATACATGGCTTAACAGGTATGCCAAATGAGATGCGTCCCATAGAAAGAGTGTTGGAAGAACTTGGCTGCGAGGTAAGCGTACCGATGTTAGCCGGGCACGGGGCTGGACAGAAAGAGTTGTTAGCTACAGGCTGGAAAGACTGGTTACAGACTACCAGAGAAGCGTTGAATAAATTGAGCCAAACCTGCGATGCGGTGGTGATCGGCGGTCTATCGATGGGTGGCTTAATGCCGATATCGCTCGCTGTCGAAAATCCAAAGGTCAAAGGTATAGTCGCGCTCTCACCGACAATTAAGTATGACAGCAAAAATTCTTCCAATCCTGCTCAACTTTTGTTGCCGTTAGTTGATCTCTGCCCCATTTTTGGAAAGTGGTTTTATTGGACAGAATCACCACCGTTTGGCTTGAAGGATGAACGTCTTCAGCGGCAGATCATTAAGCAGTTAGAAGCATTAAAAAATTCCTATTCCCGCGTTGGTTCTAAGGATCACTCTGCCAATGATTTTAATCCTGAACAGTTCCGCACCTATGCTGGATCTCTCAGGCAGATCCAGAAATATGTAAAGGTTGTAGAAAAGCAAGCACCACAAGTGAAATGCCCGGCGTTGATCATCCAAAGCCTAGAGGACAGCATAACCACTAAATGGAATGCTGAAGAGCTTCACAGATGGTTAGGTTCTGAAGACAAGCGAATAATCTATCTAGAAGGTTGTGATCATGTTTTGCCCATGGATCTCAAAAAAGAGGAAGTGGCATATTATTATGCAGAGTTTGTATGTAGAGTTGCTGCTAAGGTACGGCAGCCTCAACTGGTAGCTTCCTAAGATCACCTAAACTTGGCAGCTCTTGGCAAGTAATTAGCCAGCGCCTTTAAAGATCAATCTATATTGGCAACCTATTTTTTACACTCAATGATCAATGTAGATAAAAGTGCATGAGCTAAGTCCATTTCGGAATAAGAGATCTCCAAAGACGGAGCTAGCGTAATTACGTTCTTGTAATAGCCTCCAATATCGAGAACAAGACCCATTCTTTGTCCATCCACCAGCAAATTGCCTTCTAAACCACGCTGAAACATTCGGTCAGCAAGATGTGTGCTTGGTGTATAACCGTCAGCTTCACATAATTCCATGCGGAGAGCTAATCCTAAACCATCAACGTGTCCAATTTCCGAGTGTTTCTTCTGGAGATCTTTTAAGAGTTCCAAAAAGTAAGCACCTTTTTCTGAAACAGACTGATCATAGTTGCCCTGTTCGTAAACCATCATTACAGCAAGACCGACAGCCGTGCCCAGAGTGTTAGAAGCAAACGTGGAATGAGTAGAACCAGGTCCAAACCGTTCAGGATTGATTAGTTTTTCTTTTGCCCATAATCCGGACAAAGGATTAAGGCCATTGGTTAAAGCCTTCCCAAAGACCATGATATCTGGCTGAATATTAAAGTGTTGCGCGGCCCATAATTTTCCAGTGCGATAGAAACCCATTTGAATTTCATCGTCAACCAGCAAAATACCGTGTTCGCGACAGATCTTCGCCAGCCTTTCGAAATATCCTGGCGGC
>Ga0206887_10269_pt1 | contig 10558 bp, 5 predicted proteins | sample Alteio_BWOrgHeat_89_FD_153248 | JGI IMG/M metagenome (GOLD analysis project Ga0206887, IMG submission 153248) | Enriched cells from forest soil in Barre Woods Harvard Forest LTER site, Petersham, Massachusetts, United States - Alteio_BWOrgHeat_Nextera3 ...
GTATCAGAAAATGCTGGATATCATGGGCTCCGATCAAGCTTTGACAGATGCCGGAACAAATTTTGTTTCGGGCGAGGCGGTTTACACCATCGGTATCTTTGGCGAGCCAAGCGCGACTAAGCCGTGGATGCTGGAGTTTGGTGGGCATCATCTGGGATTGAATATTGTGATTGCCGGTGCAGGTGGAATCATGACGCCAACGCTGACCGGCGCGCAGCCATCTGTGTACAAGCGCGGCGATAAGGTGGTGCGTGTGCTGGCGCGGGAGAACGATACGGCGTTTGCATTGCTGGCTACCTTGACTGCGACACAGAAGAAGCACGCCATTCTGAACTATGAAGTGAATGACTTGGTACTTGGGCCCGGAATTGCGGGCAAGCAGATTCAGCCTGAGGGGTTGAAGGCTTCCGAATTGAATGCACAGCAGCGCGCGTTGCTGCTGCATGTGATTGCGCAGTGGGCTGGCATTGTGAATGACGCGTATGCAAAGGTTCGCATGGCGGAGATTGAAGCGGACTTAAGCGAAACATACTTTGCATGGAGCGGGCCCACCACGCACGAGGTGGGTAAGAATGGCAGTTCGTATTACCGCATACAAGGTCCGCGGTTGGTGATTGAGTTTTCGCCGCAAGGTGTGGGTGGTGATCCCACGATGCACGTCCACACGATTTATCGTGATCCCACCAACGACTATGGTGTGAAGCTTACGGGGGCGGAATGAGGCGACTCTTTGTTCTTGCGACTGCAGCAGCGCTATCGTTTAGTTCGTTTGTTTATGCGCAGGCGAATCGTTCCACCGAAGCCGTGGTGCAGGCTGCTGATAGTTTTCTTGCCACGCTGACTGCGGATCAGAAGCAGAAGGTGATGTACGCGTTTGACGATGCAACGCAGCGGGCGCGCTGGTCGAATTTTCCAACGGGTGTGGTTGCGCGCGGTGGCATAAGTCTGAAGTCGATGAGCGCTGTTCAACAGCAGGCCGCGATGAAGCTGATGAGCACAGTGCTAAGTCCCATGGGAATGGAGAAGGTGAACGAGATCCGTCAGGCGGATGATGATTTCAAAGCGAATGGATCGAAGCGTGGGCCGGGTGGTGGCGGGCGTCCGCAGGGGCCCCCTCCAGATGTGCAGGGTGGACCTCCGCCACAGTTCGGCGGTGGTCGTGGTCCCGGCGGGCCGGGTGGTCGCCCTCCGGGCGGTGATCTGTTTGGCAGTGATCTCTACTTCATCTCGTTCCTGGGCAAGCCTTCTCTCACGCAGCCGTGGATGTTGCAGTTCGGCGGTCATCATCTGGCGTTGAACATCACTGTTGCAGGTAGCAGAGGTGTGCTGACGCCAACGCTGACGGGCGCGCAACCGGCGATGTTTACGCTGAACGGAAAGACGACTCGTCCTGTGGGGCGTGAAAGCGATAAGGCGTTGGCACTATTGCAGGCGTTGGATGATTCGCAGCGCAAGCAGGCGGTGTTGAGTTATCAGGTGGCGGACCTGGTGCTGGGGCCGGGGCAGGATGGGAAGAAGATTGCGCCGGAGGGGCTGAAGGCGTCGAGCATGAACCCGCAGCAGCAGGCGATGTTGCTGGATGTGGTTGCGGAGTGGTCCGGCATCCTGACAGAACCGTATGCCGCCGCGCGCATGGCGCAGATGAAGGCGGACCTGAAGGACACGTACTTTGCGTGGAGTGGAGCTACGGATGGGAAGGCTGGGACGAACATTACGGCGTACTACCGCATCCAGGGGCCGCATCTGGTGATTGAGTATGCTCCGCAGAGTGACGAGCCCGGCAATCACGTCCACACTATGTATCGCGATCCGACCAATGACTATGGAAGTGCGCTGCTGAAGCCATGAAGTGGAAGCTGGCGGCAGTAGTCGTTGTGTGCCTGCTGCTGTGTGGGAATACAGCGTGGGCGCACCGGATCGATGAGTATCTGCAGGCGACGATCCTGTCGGTGGAAGCGAACCGGGTGCATGCGTCGATGCGGTTGATTCCTGGCGTGCTGGTTGCGCCTGCTGTGATTGCCGCTATCGACCGCGATCACGATGGAGTGTTCTCTGAGGCTGAGAAGCGCGCTTATGCAGAGCGTGTTGTGCGGGACCTTTCCATCACAGTGGATGGCAAGGCTGCGCATCCGGAACCGGATGCCTGGACGTTGCCGGAAGCGACGCAACTGCGTGATGGCCTGGGTGAAATCCATATCGAATATCACGTCGATGTTCCGCCGAGTGCAGCAGCGAATCGCAGCCTGGTGCTTGCGAACCATCACTTGAACGATGCTTCGGTTTACCTGGTGAATGTGGAAGTGCCGCAGGATCGCGCGCTTCGCATTGTGGATCAGAAACGAAATGCGAAGCAGTCAGTTTATGAGCTTGACTATGAGCGGGTGGGTGGTGGGGATACGCCTGTGGGGGCTCGGCGTGGGATGCGTGGCTGGTGGGAGGGCGTGCAGATGGCGAGCCTGTTCCGGCTTGGTATGCGGCACATTGCGGAGGGTACAGATCACCTGCTGTTCCTGCTGGTGTTGCTATTGCCTGCGCCGCTGCTGGCTGCGAATGGACGCTGGGCTGCGACGGCTGGAGTTCGGCATAGTCTACTTCACATTGTCGGTATTGTTACCGCGTTTACGGTGGGACACTCGCTTACGCTGACGCTGGCGGCGATGAACGTTGTCCATGTGGCGAGTCGTCCGGTGGAGGTGTTGATCGCAGTGTCCATCCTGCTGTCCGCGATCCATGCTCTGCGGCCCATCTTTCCCGGACGTGAGGCATGGATTGCCGCGTTCTTCGGGTTGATTCATGGTCTGGCGTTTGCGTCGACGCTGGATCGCCTGGGGCTTTCACGCTGGCATCGTCTTGCAGGGATACTGTCATTCAACCTGGGCATCGAGACGATGCAGATGCTGGTGGTTGTGCTGGTTCTGCCGTCGTTGCTGTTGATGAGTCGTACTCGGAGTTATGCTGTGCTCCGCGTTGGCGGTGCGGTTTTGGCGATCGTTGCCGCTGTTCTGTGGATTGCTGAACGCGTGCTGAACGTGCAGACGCCTGCAGATGTTGTGATGAACGGCATTGCGCATCGAGGGTTGATTCTGGCGACTTTGTTGTTCTTTGCGAGTGTTGTTTGCGGGTCGTTCTCTCGGAGACGGGTCTCCTGACGCGGAGGGGTACCCCCCTCCCCCCCCCTGTTTTTGCAAATTCGTCTTTCTATTGGAGTTACGGCGCGAGTGTCTGCAAAATCGTCTGCCCATTGGGGTTAGGGGCAAAATCGTCTTTCTAAAGGGGTTAGGACCAACAGGTTAGCTAGTCAGCAGGTCAGGGAGTCAGCCCCTGTTTCTATTGTAGTGAGGCTGGAGGGGAAATATGCCAACTGTATTTAGATTGGAATGAGTGGGTTAGGTGGTTTGGGGGCTTGACAGGATTTTCGATTTTTATCCGACCAATCCATTGTGCAAATCTGAAGTCTCTTGAGCTGGCTATCAGAAAATGATGTACTGCTGAGCACATGGAAATTCCTGAAATTCTGATTACCCAGATTCGTGAGGGGAACGCGGTCGTTTTTCTAGGTGCAGGGGCGTCACGAGGGACAAAGTCTTCATCCGGAAAACACTGCCCTTCGACCTATGATCTCGTGGAAAAATTGTCAGATCGTTTTCTCGGCGGCAAATATAAGAGTTCTCCTCTCAATCAGGTTGGAGAACTCGCAATCAGCGAGACAACGTTACTGGACGTCCAAGGTTTCATCCGCGATCTGCTAACTGATCTGGAACCCTCTGCGGCTCACTCGAAACTGCCGAAATTCGATTGGTATGGCCTTGGAACAACCAATTATGACCAACTTGTCGAAGCGGCATACAAGAGCTCTACACCGAATGCGCAGACGCTTCGGCCTTTTGTGGAGTCTTCAGATCGAGTCGACGACAATCTTAAAGACCCGAAGAATGTCCTCTATATAAAGTTGCACGGCTGCATCACGCGCATTAACCGTGCTGATTGTCCCTTGATACTGACAACCGATCAGTATGTTGATCATCGATCCGGCAGAGGTCGTCTCTTCGACGTATTCAAGGACTGGGGGTATGAACATCCCATCATTTTCATAGGGCAAAGCCTTCAAGACTCAGATCTTCGCACTGTCATACGCCAATTGACCGAAGAAGTAGGACCGAATCGACCCCGTTATTATCTCGTTGCTCCTGACGCGGACGAGGTCCTGTCGCGATTTTGGGAATCAAAGAAGATCACTCTTCTCAAGGGTAGCTTCGACGAGTTCATGACGGCTATAGATGCCGCCATTCCGGCTTCATTCAGGCACTTAGGGTTGCTCGCTCAAGCGGATAGAGAGCATGAGATCGAGCGCAAATTTCGCGTCAAGACCCAACTCAGCAGATCCGCGTTGCAGTTTCTCAACGATGATGTCGAATACGTTAACGGCATTGCATCGACTGAGACTGTCGAGCCAGGAGACTTCTATCGCGGATATTCATCGGGGTTTGCACCGATTGAGCAGAAATTGGATGTTAGGCGCACCTTGGTCGACGAAATATTGACTGATTATGTCTTGGAGGATCCTGAGAAGGAGCAGCAAGAGATTGAGATGGTTCTCTTGAAAGCTCATGCAGGTGCCGGTAAATCGGTCGTCCTGAGGCGACTCGCTTGGGATACTGCGAAAGATTTTGAAAGGATAGCCCTTTTCGTAAAGCCGCAAGGCGTCCTGAATGCTGCCCCCTTGCGAGAACTGATCTCAGCTTGTAGGGAAAGGGTTTTTCTGTTTGTCGATAATGCTTCAGAGAGAGTGAGAGAGATAGGTTCGGTACTCAGGAATATGGGAGCCGAGGGTCGTCTGCTCACCATAGTTCTTGCAGAGCGCACGAATGAGTGGAATTCAGGTGGACAGGGCTTGGCGAGCTATGTGTCTGACGAGTACGAGCTCAGGTATTTGTCGATGCGGGAGATTGGAAAACTTCTAGATCTTCTTGCGCAGTATAAGGCCCTCGGAACGCTTGATAAATTGAATCGCGAGCAACAACTCGATGCGCTGGCCGAGAAGGCGGGTCGACAGATACTCGTTGCTCTTTATGAGGCCACTTTCGGGGTTTCATTCGAGAACATATTGGTGGACGAGTTCAACAATATTGAACCTTATGACGCTCAGAGGCTCTACCTCACAGTCTGCGTCCTCAACCGGTTGAAGGTGCCAGTGCGTGCTGGAGTTGTGGCTCGTGTCCACGGGATTGCTTTCGCTGAATTCAATGAACGGCTCTTTTCGCCGCTTGAACACGTTGTATTCGCACAGTATGACGACATAACGAGAGATTACGTATACCGCGCGCGCCACCCACACATCGCAGACATCGTATTTCATCGAATTCTCGCGAACGCTGAAGAGCGCTTCGACGTCTATATTCGATGCCTGAAAGCATTAAATCCTGCATATACAGCCGATCGAAAAGCCTTTTGGCAGATGATCCGCGGCCGCAGTCTGCTCGACATGTTCCCAGACCATCGGATGGTCGTTGACCTCTATAAAGTTGCGAAAGACACCGTTGGTGCCGAAGACGCTCATCTGTTACACCAGATGGCACTATACGAGATGCACAGGCCCAACGGCAGCAGTGCTGAGGCCAACCGGTTGTTGTCCCGTGCTGCAAAAAATGATCCAACGGACGTGTCGATCAAACATTCTGAAGCAGAGTTTGTGCTGCGGAGCATCGAAGGATCACAGTCGCGACTCGAACGAGCAAAATCTCTGAAAGATGCTGCACTACTCTCAAAGGAACTCATTGCTGATGATAAGGAAAACGCCCATGCTTACCATACCTTGGTCAAAATAAGCATCCGGCAGTTACAAGAAGGACTACAAAATGAAGAATCTGAAGATGCGATAGCCAAATACGTCAAAGAGGCGGAGAGCCAGCTTTTCAGCGCATCCCAGCTATTTCCAGGCGATTCATATCTCGCCGAGTCTGAAGCCGAACTGGCAAAGACGCTTAGCGACGATAAGCGTGCCCTCGAAGCGATGGTCAAGGCCTTCGATGCTAATCCACGTAACGCCCTAATCGCCTTAAGGCTAGCAGCGATTCGCGAGCAGCGTGAGGAAATACCTGAGGCCAAGATCATCCTTAAGAAAGCCCTAGATGCGAACAATGCTGATCGTCGATTGCACTTCGCATATGGAAAGTTGCTTAGCGCTAGTTCGAGCGCGGTAGGTGACGAACTTCTCTACCATTTCAGGCGTTCATTCACACCTGGCGATAGCAATTACGATGCTCAGCTACTCTACGGTCGGGAGTTGTTTGTCGCAGGTAAGATTGCTGAGAATCGTGAGACCTTCGCCTCCTTGAGTAAGGCGCGTATCTCGCCTCAGCAACGGAATCGTCTCCACTACCCGATTGTGGGACAGAGGTTTACCGGTAAGGTGTGGAGGGTTGAGACAAATCACGCATTTGTCATCAGGGACGGTCATGGTGACCTTATCTTCGTACATAACTCAAACGTTGCAACCGGTCTCTGGAAGCGGCTTGCAACGGGAGAGCTCGTAACCTTCTCTATTGCGTTCACCTTTAGGGGGGCCAGCGCCTTCGATCTTCACCTGAGTAACGTGCTTCACAACGAAGCAGGAGGTCAGTTGGACCTCCTGCTCGGTGACACTAGCGTGCTTTAACGTCGGACTCTATTCGCCGCTCGGCGCATGTTGAGTTACCAGTTCTTAGTCCAGACTTCGGCTATGGGGTATTTGTTTACTGCTGAGGGTTGGTAGTTGCTGCGTTCGATCCACCATTTGAGGCGGGCGTCGGGGTCGTTGGCGAAGGTTGGGTCGCTGTCTACTTTGGATTGGAATTCTTTCCAGAGTTCGGGGTGGTCAGCGGCTTCTTTTGTTGCGATGGGCACGCTCAGGTATTCGGCTGCGCCGATGCGGCCCATGCGTTCGAAGATGTTATCGAAGAAGCCCCAGCGCACTAATGCGTCAGGCGCGGCGGGGTGCAGCATGGCCATGATGATGCGGGCTCGCGGCTGGTTCATGGGGATGTAATAGCTGCCTGCGGGCATGTGCATCTTCTCTTTGACCGGCGTCAGTTTGTAGTCAGTAAACGTGCGGCCTTCAAAGGGGAAGTTCTGCTTGGTGATGTCAGTGAAGCGCCATGTTTCGAAGGTCTGATCGCTGAGGTCTTTGGTGGTCTTCTCCATGACGACGCCTTGCAGAGCGAGTTCGTCTGCGATGGATTTCCATGCGATGGGGATGAGGAAGCCTGCGGGGACGGGCGCAGAGGCGGTGGTGTCGACGCCGTCGTGCATGTTGACGGTGAAGTCGTCCTTCTCTGCGGTGAAGTGTTGCACGGGTTTGCCGGTGATCGGGCTTACGTCCGTACCGCGCTTGAGCGAGTGGTAGGTGATGGGGTGCGAGCTGGCTGCGGTTTTGCCGCCGAGGAACATCTCCTGATCGCGCTTGCCGGCGAGTGCTGCGTCTGCGGCTTCGCTGTCACGTACGGCTTTGCGCAGGGCCTGAGGGTCTTCTGTGACGATGTCGATGGAGTGGACCATGATGTCGTAGTTGGACCAGGCGCGTGTCTTGGGCAGTTTGAGCGAGTGCGTTTCGACCAATAGGCATGGGCGATTGCGTGCGCCGGACCAGTAGTGCGAGTAGCGCGGGGAGAAGACTTCGACGTTGAAGTCGCGCTGGCCGGGCTTGGTGGGTGGGGCCTGGCGTGCGGCTCGGTCGTCGCCACCTGCGGGCGGTGTTGCGGGTGCGGCGCCGTTGCGCTGGCCACGTGCGCCTGCTGCGGGAGGAGCGAGTGGGCTGCCGCCGCCACCGGCGAATCCCATGCCGTCGCCGCGGAGAGCGCCGTAGGGGCTGACGAGATGGCCGTCGGCTTCCATGCGCTTGTTGAGCTGCGGGATGAAGCGGGAGTTGACCCAGTCGCGTGAGCCGGGGCCGATGTCGTCGTGGTGGGTCATGTCCCAGGTGACGTCGTACTGGTAGTCGGCGCCGTCGGTGACGTGGTTGTCGAACATGAAGTCCGGCAGCCATGTGTTGTAGAGCTTGAGGAAGTTGCGTGTTTCGGGGGCGTCGGCCTTGATGTAGTCGCGGTTGAGGTTGAGCTGCTGCTCCTGCGGGCGGGTGCCGGTGATGTCGGGGCCGTTCTGGTTGGCGCGGTTGTAGGGGCTGCGGTCTTCGTGGCCGTCGATCTCGTAGAGGGGGATGACGACGAAGATTGCTTTGTCGAGCCATGCGGCCTGCTTGGGGTGGTTGGTGACGGCCATGTCGCGCATGAGCATCATGGCTGTGTCTTTGCCTTCGATTTCGCCGGAGTGGATGCCGCTCTGGATGAGGATGACGGCCTTGTCGGTTTTGTGTGCGGCTTCGGGTGTGAAGGCCTTGTCTTTGCTGATGATGGCGGCGTACATGGTGCGGCCTTCGGGCGTGGTGCCGAAGGGGATGACCTTGATGAACTTGCTGCGCTTCTCGTAGAGACGCATGAGGGCGACGGTTTCGTCGTAGAGGCCGGTCTTCTCGAAGTTGGTTTTTTCGCCGGTGGTGAGCTCGTCCTGCGGGGTGCCGGCGGTGGAGTCGGCGAGGGATTTGGCAGCGGCTGCGGCGGGTGGCTCGTACATGCTGTGCGGGCGGAGCTGCGTGGTCTGCGCGAGAGCTGCGATGGGCATGAGCAGAACGGCGGTGCGGGCGAGAGACGTGGCGCGAAGCATGCGGATTTCCTTCCGTGGTGCGAGAGAACGTAAACGCAGGCCGTGGTTATGGCCGTGCGGCGGTGCGCGCTTATCGGTGCGGCTTATGGGTGCTGCTTTTCTGCGGTATGACGAAGATGCTACAAACAGTTCACCCCAAAATGGAAGCGTCAAAGTCTGTTGTGATTCGAATTATGTTGCGTTGTGCTGTGGTTGCGTCGCTGCTGTGTGTTGGCGCGCGGGCGCAGCAGGGTGCTGTGTCGCATACGGAGGCGACGCACCAGGCGGCTCCGTTTGGCGTGGTGGCGTATCCGGATCGGCCGGAGCAGCCGAAGGAAGTGCTGGATCGCGGCAAGGCTGCGTATAGCGTGAATTGCTCGTTTTGCCATGGGGCGGATGCGGCGGGCGGGTCAGTGGGGCCGAACCTGCTGCGCAGCGAGGTGGTGTTGCGCGATGTGCATGGCGAGTTGATTCTGCCGATTGTGCATGGTGCGCGTCTGGCGCAGGGGATGCCAAAGATTGATCTGCCGGATTTGACGGTCGCAGACATTGCGGCCTGGCTGCACAGCCTGAAGACCGGCGGGAATATGACGCCGACGGAAGAGATCAACATTGTTACGGGCGATGTGATTGCGGGGAAGGTCGCGTTTGATCGTCGGTGTGGGACTTGTCATTCGGTGAATGGCGATCTGAAGGGATTTGCTGCGAAGTTTGCGCAGCCGATGCAGATGCAGCAGACGTGGATTTCGCCGGGAGTGATGAAGGGGCCAGGGATGCCCGCGCTGCATGTGCCTCCGGTGACGGCGACGGTTGTTTCCAAGGGCAGGAAGATTACTGGGAAGCTTGGTGCTTATGACGACTTCTCTGTGGTGATTACGACTGCCGATGGTGTCGCGCATACGGTGCCGCTGGATAACGGTGTGCCGCGTGTTGTGGTGCATGATCCTTTGAAGGCGCATCGGGAGATGTTGCCGACTTTGAAGGATGCGGAGATACATGACATCACGGCGTATCTGGAGAGTCTGAAATGAAGCGGATTCTTCAAGTAGCGGTGATGTTGTTGGGGGCTTCTACTGCTTGTGCGCAGGCGCTTGATCCTTCTTCGATTCTGCAGCGCGATGTGAAGGCCTGGCCTACATACTCGGGTGACTACACAGGGCAACGGTTTAGTCCGATTGCGCAGATCAACACCTCGAACGTGAAGGGGCTGGTTGAGGCGTGGTCGCAGAAGCTGCCGAGCGAGGTTACGCATAGCGGTGGTGTTGGGACTACGGTTGCGCCGCTGGGGCGTGTGTCGGGGTCGATTGCGCAGGTGGATGGCGTTTTGTTTGTCACTACTCCTGACAATGTGTGGTCGATGGATGCTGCTACCGGCAAGGTGAGTTGGCACTATCAATGGAAGACGCGCGGCGGTACGCATATTGGGAATCGTGGTGTGGCTGTTTGGCGTGACCGCGTGTTCTTTGAGACTCCGGATAACTATCTTGTGGCGCTGAATGCGAAGACGGGCGAAGAGATATGGCACAAGGAAATTGCTTCGTTTGATCTGCAGTATTTCTCCACGATGGCTCCGCATGTTGTTGGCGATCACTTATTAGTGGGCACCGGCAATGACCTGGATGAGCCGGGGATGTTGCAGAGCTTTGATCCGCGCGATGGTCATGTGGAGTGGACATGGTATGCGACGCCGATGAAGAAGGGCGATGCGGGGCTGGAGACGTGGGCCAGTGTCGATGCGGCTTCGCATGGCGGCGGCAATATCTGGGTGAATGGATCGTATGATCCGGAGACGCACTTATACATCTTTGGTACGGGGAATCCGAGTGCGGCGTTTACCTCGCAACTGCGTGGACCGGGCGCGAATTTGTATACATGCTCCACGGTT
>Ga0206887_10270_pt1 | contig 10552 bp, 9 predicted proteins | sample Alteio_BWOrgHeat_89_FD_153248 | JGI IMG/M metagenome (GOLD analysis project Ga0206887, IMG submission 153248) | Enriched cells from forest soil in Barre Woods Harvard Forest LTER site, Petersham, Massachusetts, United States - Alteio_BWOrgHeat_Nextera3 ...
CCAGATTCGGCCATTAAGGACAGTGAAACCAAATCGTTTTATTATGTCTATCGAATGAGCGGAACAATCGAACGCGACTATGAAAAGAAAGCCACTATAAAGCTTGACTACGATCTTCAGTCTCCGAACATGGTCGATATCACGGACTTTTCGTTTGATAACAACGAGGTCTACATTACCATTGAGGAAGGTGAATTGACCCGTGACGAAGACTACGAAGACCCTGACATCTACTCCGAGGAGCCTGAATAGGCCAATCTAAACTGCTTGACTCCTTTCGGCAATCATGCGATTCTTCCCCCACATTTCACGGAGGATAATATGAAACGCATATTGACAACGCTCGTTCCGTTCCTTGCTGCTTCAGCCCATGCACAAGCATGCGGATCTTGATCCGTCAGGCTCGCCTGCTGCGCCATCGCACGGCTCCATTGCATCCGCAAAGCGCTTGAGTGGGCTCTTCCTTTCGTGGGCGAAAGACAAGAAGATGAATCTCATCAATGCCCGCGCCGACACGCTTTTCGTGAAGCCGGCGTTTCGCGCCTCGGCCAAGCGTCGGCGCTGCTTGATCCTTGCGGATGGCTATTACGAATGGAAATCGTTCTCGCCCAAGAAGAAGCAACCGTATTATCTCCGGCCGAAAGACGACCGGCCCATCGCGTTTGTCGGCATCTGGGACTGCTGGAAGGGTGAAGCGGTGCCGATCGAATCGTGCAGCATCATCACGACCGACGCGAACGAGCTGCCGCGGCCGATCCATGACCGGATGCGGGTAATCGTGCGCGGCGCTGACGCCGAGGCGTGGATCGATCCCGGCACCGACGACCCGAAGGCGCTCGGGTCCTTGCTCCGGCCGTTCTCCGCGGAAGAGATGAGCGCGTTTCCCATTTCATCGCGCATGGGCAAGGTCGGCGAGAACGACGCGGGGATGATCGAGCCAGCGATTGTGAATTGAGAAAAAACCTGAACTCGCTCGAAGCAGAACCGCCAGCCTTTCGCGACAGCCAGGATGAATCGCGGAAAAACGTCCGGTTCCCGATCGATCGATTCCGTACCTGGCCGCTCAGAGAAATAGATACCGATCGGCGTTTCAAATGAATCGCAAAACTTGGCAGAATCTTGTTGATTTCATGTCAATCGCAGGTTAAACCCAACGAACCAGTTAGCCAAAATCGACGGAGCCACCCTATATGCGAGTGAACCTGCAAGGTGTAAAATGGACATTGGGCAAAGGTGTCACTGCCGATGACGTACTTAAGCAACTGCGCACACACCACGGACGGATCGTGAAGTTCAACAATTGCGACCGATTGATTTATGTAGAAGAAGACGACAGCTACTATTACATGCTTTTCTTGACGATTAAGGACCAAAGAAAGGTATGCGAGATTACCACGGCTGGCGAAATCACGATTAGTATTCGTGAACTTGAACAAGGAAAAAACTTGGTTGATTTCAATTTCGTGGTACTAAAGAAGACGACTCTTCGAGGGATATACCAATACTACTATCACTCATGCAGCCTAAATCAGTTTTGCATCTTCTGCATGAAGGAATACAATGTCGTTCGCGACAAGAAACGAAAGCAGGAAATGCGCATTCAGGGTGGGCAGAATCCGAGCGCCAAAGTAGCAAAACAAGTTAATGCGAAGTTTAAAGGCACTCTTGAATGGGAAGTGATGCTGCGTCCAGAAACGTTTGATAACCTGGTAAGGGAACTATCGCAACTTAATGAGTTTCACGTTACCTTTTCTAAGAGCGTTCGGAACAAATGAGGTTATGTAAGGAACCTCAAGCAGATAATAGAGGAGGCGAGCCGTAGGAAAGACTCTTGAATGTCAACGAGTCGATCGAGGCGGCGGCGAAGGCGGCCGAAGGCGTGCAGCCAGGAATTGGTTCGCTCGACGGGCCAGCGAGTCTTTCCCAGGCCACTACTGTGTTCTGTGTTGCGCGTGGCAATGACCGGTGTTATCCCCAGCCAACGCAAGATGGTTCGTAGCGGTTCGGAATCATAGCCGCGGTCGCCTTGGAGCCGATCCGGGTGCTCACGCTTGGGTCCTGGTTTACCGCCCACGGGAGGTATCGTTGTCAAAACGTGTAAGGCTTCCGTCACCTCGTTGACATTGGCTGCCGTGACGGTGACGTTGAGCGGGATGCCCTGCGCATCCGTCAAGACGTGGTGTTTGCTGCCGGATTTGCCACGATCCGTGGGGTTTGGGCCCGTTTTTTCGCCTCCTTCGGGTGCTTTAGCGAAGGAAGCGTCGATCAGGGCGCGTTCCCAATCGATCTTGTCGGCTCCGTTGAGTTCAGCCAGCAGCATCGCGTGCAGCTTAAGCCAAACGCCGGCTTGATGCCAGACGCGCAGGTAATGTCGGCAGGTCTTGCCGCACCCACAGCCAAGCTCGGCCGGTAGATCGTCCCAGGGGATTCCGGTCTTGAGGACGAACAAGATGCCGGTGAGAATCATGCGATTGTCCAAAGGTTTGCGACCGGGCCAGCGAAACCGACGTTGAGGAACAGGCGGCAACAAGGGTTGGATTCGCCCCCAAAGTTCATCAGTGACGAGAATCTTCATGGCACACCTCCTCAGGGATTTCCGGAGACCATTCTCCACATCACTGAGCAGCTGCGCGCGTGCCAATTGACGTTATTCTTGTTATTTTTTCCGAACGCTCTAAGCACACAGGACACGCCGCAGGAGGTCACCTTTTGTCGATATTCACTCCGCTTGACGGGACGTTGAAGGCGCAAAAGTGCATACTTTCATTTGATCCAGACGTTGCTGTCAGCAGAAAGAAGAGCGCCGTATTTTCATTCCTGGGGCAACTTAACCCATTTAGGGCCAGAGTAATTGGCGAGGACGCGAACGGACTTGAAGAAATTGTCGATTATGTCAAGAACATCGACAGTTTTGGTAACTTTGACTTTGATGCCGTCGCCGATGAGTCTTCCTTGGACTTGACGGATATAAAGGAATCGCCTTTCTTGAAGAATATGGCTACAATCATGCAGGAGCACGCGGCAACTTTTGAAATGCCAATCACTGAATAACCTAAGACACTCGGTGTCCTATGTACGACAGATTAGTCGCCTTTTACGAACATTTTGAACGTTCGTTTTATGATTTTTATGCGACGAGCATGAGAGGCAGCCTGTTTGCGGGCTTTCTTACACTTTCAAGCTTTCTCATTTCTGTGACTGCATTCATTGTGATAAACATGAAGAAAGAGCTATACGATACAGACTATTATCGCGAGCTGTTTGGTAAGGTCGCGAACGAGGGCGACAAGGTGTACAAAAACCTTGGACGGCTGAACACACTCCTAATAGTTACGATTATTCTGTCGCTGAGTACGTCAGTATCGCAACTTACCATAGGTTTGATACCCTCGTCGTTTGCAGCTCTGATTTGCGTGTCGCTGGCGCTTCTAACAATTGTGGCGCTTTCCATCGTAGTTTGCGCTCTGCGTGCCAATTTGCAGCAGATTTTTGTTTGCTGGGAAAAGGAAGCGGAGAAGAAGCGAATGGCCAAGGCTCCGGCAATCGATCTTGCAAGTAAGCAACCAAGGCCCTAGGAAATGCGTTCAATGCATTCGGTGGATTGGCATCGTGCACCTTAGGTGCCGCGTCAAGCTCCTGGGCACGTACCGCACGCCGCGCCTTAAGTATGGCGTCGTGGTGACGTGCGCCATCCGCAGCGCGGTCAAGATCGTCGGCCTGTCGAATGGCCGCATACCGTGGCCGAAGTGCCGATCCGGGAAGCGATCGCGGGCCATCATCCTCTACGGCGCCCTGGCCGATGCCGTTCGGCGCGAGAGCCTGGTCGCCGTGTGCTACTGGAGGGGCGTGGGCAGCGATTCCGTCTGGAAGTGGAGGAAGGCTCTAGGCGTGCCCGGCGTCAACGAAGGGACCAGCCAGCTCTTGAGCCGCAACGCATCGCTGACGGTCAAGAGTCCAAAGGCCACCCGGCAGCGCATGAAATCCCTGAAATCGCCGGCACGGGCCTTTTCGAGAGGTTTGGCGCAGCCGAGACGGACCACTGATGTCTCACACCGCCGGATCGATTGTCACGTCGAAGATTGCCGGGATAGCAGCATCCGGAATGGTTGCCGACACCGTGAACGTGCCGCGCCGGGAATTGGCCTTGAGCGGCGGTGCGAGCGCGATTCCGGCGGCGTTGGTGTTCGCCGTCGTTTTTTGGCCCACGAATGTGCCAGCTGCGCCGCTGATTGGATTGCTCTGAACGGTGAAGGTCACCGGAAAGCTGGCGATCGTATTGCCGTACGCATCAGCCACTTCGACGTCCAGGTTGCTCAAGACGCCGTCGATCACGATGGCGCGGGAAGTCTTGCCGATGACTTTCACATTCGCGGCCGGGCCTGAGAGGTTGGTAAGGACGAGCTGACCCATTGGCGCGCCGTGCGCCGTGAGTGTCATCACGTAGCGGCCTGCCTTGGTGTTGGCGGTGAAAGCCGGCGCGGTGGCGACGCCGTCGATGTTAGTAATCGCCGTTGCGCTTTGCTCACCGTCGAACGTGCCGCCGGCGCCGGTTATCGGGGCGGTGAACGTGACGGCGAGGCCCGTAATCGGATTGCCGTATTTGTCGGTGACGCGGGCCTGAAGGGGTGCGTCGTAAACCTGGCCGACGGCGCCGCTTTGCGCCTGGCCTTTGGGGGCCAGATACGGCGGGTCGGGCTGATTGGTCAGGTCGAACGTTGCCGGCGTGGCCACGCCGTTAACGGTGGCGGTCACAGTGAAGCTGCCGGCGGTCGTGTTCGCGGTCAAAGTCGGCGAGGTGGCTTCGCCGTTGAACAAGGTAGATACGGTAGCGGTTTTTTTGGCGCCAGGGAAGGTCGCGCCGGCGTTGCTCTGGGGGTTGACCGTGAAGGTTACCACGGCCTTCGAAATAGAATTGCCGTATTGGTCCGTCACGAATAGTTGCAAGGCTGACGCATACGGCCTGCCGACCGTGGCGTGTTGGGAGCTGCCCGAGTAGATAATGATTGCGTTGGGTGCGCCGGGGATATTCGTCAACGTGAAAATTGCCGGGGTCGCCACGCCGGCGACGAACGCTTCCACCGTGAACCCGCCTTGGTTTTTGTTCGCTGTAAGCGTTGGGGCCGTGGCGACGCCGTTTCCATCGGTCACGGCGCCGCCAGCGGCGAATGTGCCGCTACTCGCTCCGTCCGGGGCAATCTCGAAATCGACGCTGATTCCGGTCACTGGCTGCTTGGCCGCATTAAGGACCGTGACCTGGAGCGGCGTCGCGAAGTTCGTGTTCACTGTTGTATGTTGACCGGACCCGGCCTTGACGCTGATGGTGGCCGGGACCAGCGTGTTGGTTAGCGTAAAATCTGCCGGGTGCGCGATGCCGCTGACCGAGGCGGTGACGATGAAGTTGCCGACGAGGTGATTGGCCGTGATTGCCGGGGCCGTGGCGACGCCCAGTGCGTTCGTTGACACGGTCGTGTACGCGCTGAAGGTCCCAGTTGGACCGGAAGACGGCAGGACGGCAAAGGTGACCGCCACATTGGCGGCTGGATTGCCGTCTCTTTCGGTGACCAAGGCTTGCATGGGGCTGCCGAACATCGTTCCCACGATGGCATTTTGGTGCGCGCCGCCGATGGCGGTGATGGCGAAAGGCGCGTCGCTGGTGTTCGTCAAATCGAATTCCGTGGAGGCGGCGCCGCCACTGACGGAAGCGGTGACCGCGTAGTTACCCGCGCTGCTGTTTGCGGTGAGCGACGGCGCCGTCGCGATGCCCAGTCCGTTGGTCGGTACGGTTGTGTAAGCGTCAAAGGTTCCGGTTGGGCCGGATGCCGGAGCGCTAAAGGTTACCGGCACATTGGCGACCGGGTTACCGTCGCCGTCGGTGACGAGCACTTGCAAGAGCACACCGAAAGCCGATCCTGCAACGGCTGTTTGAGGCGTGCCGCCGATGGCGGTGACGGAAGCGGGGACGTCGCTGGTATTGGTCAGAACGAAAGAGACGGAATTACCGTTCCACGAAGCAGTGACGGTGTAGGTGCCGGCGACCGTGTTGGCGGTCAGGGGTGGTGCGATGGCCAGGCCGTCGAGATTGCTGCCGACCGTTACCGAGTTGCCGTTGGGGAAAGAGGCGCCGGTCCCGGTCGGTCCGTCCGTTTCGGTGAATGTCACCGGCTGGCCAGTGGCGAAATTGCCGGAGGCATCAATTGTTTGCGCCTCCAGCGCGGTGCCGAACGTGGTTGCAACTGTCGTGGTTTGGCCATTGCCGGATTGAGCGCTGAGTTCGCCTGTGTAAAGATATGTTCCCCCAAAACCTTCGCTTGATTCGAAGTCGCCAACCAGCACATCGTTGCCGGAAAGGGCCAACGAATTGCCGAAAAAACCGCCGAACTGGTTGCCTGGGTCGGGGTAAGTCTGGAGCAACTGGCCGGACGTGTTAAACAAGTACGCAGCCCCTGTACCATTGGTCCCAATGGCGCCTACCAGCACGTCGTTCGTGGAAAGCGCAACCCGGGCGCCGAAATCATCGCCGCTCGTAATATTGGGGTCTGTGAAACTTTGGAGAAATTGGCCGGTGGTGTTGTACAAATACGCGGCCCCCGAGGAATTGTCAGCGCCGAAGGCGCCCAACAGAACATCGTTGCCGGACAACGCGACCGAAGAACCGAAGTTGTCGGATGGTGCATTATTGGGGTCTGTGAACGTCTGGAGCAGGGCGCCGGAGGTGTCGAATAGGTAGGCCTTTCCCAAAGGAGGGTTGTTCACGCTCCCTGGCCCCTCGCCGATTAGGACGTTTTGGCCGGACAAAGCTACCGAGCTACCAACATAGTCGCCCGCCGCGTTATTGGGGTCAGCGAAGGTTTGGAGCAAAGTACCGGAAGTATTGAATAGATATGCCGCCCCAGCGTTATTGTTGACCCCAAATGCGCCGATCAACACATTGCTGCCGGACAAGGCCACGGATGAGCCGAATTGGTCGCCGGCCGTGCTATTGGGGTCGGAAAATGTCTGGAGCAGTTGGCCGGAGAGGCTATAAAGACACGCTGCGCCGGTGTAATTATTGGTATTCTCTGCGCCCACCAGCACGTAGCTATCGGACAGGGCCACCGAACGACCGAAATTGTCGTTGGTCCCATTATCGGGATTGGAAATGGTTTGGAGCAAGGTGCCGAGATTGTTAAACAGAGAGACTACCCCTTGCCCATGATTCGCAACGGGGGCGCCCACCAGCACATCGTCGCCGGACATAGCCGCCGATTCACCGGCGCCAAGTGTGATCTGGGCCGGGGCAAGACGGTCTTCCAGGATTTCGGCTTCCAGCCGAATCCAGCCGCGCGGTCGCGCCGGCCGCCGCTGTTGACGTGCGCCAAAAAGTTGACCAAGAATCGTTTGCCACACGCGCAGGTCAAGCAAGGAGATGGACTGCATAAGAGGGCTCCATGAAAGAGACTTAAGATTCTGCGTCGAAAATCTATTGTAGCGACCGGCCGACATCCCCGGCAGCGCCAAGCAGGTGGGTCAGCGTTTTGGCCTGGCTTAGATGCAGCGCACCGCATGCACTCATCACCCAAGCAATCGCTTCCATGCGATTCATGGCGGTTCCCTCCTGGCCGGGCGAAGGTCGTTAGGCGACAACCTTGTACCCCAAAACACTTTGCGAGGAACCGCCAACTTTTTCAGGCCCTCCGGAACTGGGAATGACTCAGGAGTGAATAGGATTGAGAGCCGGCCGCTCCGCATGGAGAATAGGCAGTCGGGCATCACGGAGCGCATACCATGCGCAAGCGACTTTTCATAGGCTGGGATCCTGGCCCTCTGCTTCGTCATCATCTTGGCCGTCCTCTGGTGCCTGCCGCCCCGAGCCGGCGTCGTCAGCAAGGCCAACTTCGACCGCATCGAAAAGGGCATGACCGTCGAAGAAGCTTCCGGGCTGTTCGGAAGGATGCCGATTTGGGTCGGGGCGTGAAACGTCAATTCGCCAGATTTGAACCAGTCCCCCCCGGTGGTCGCGTCGGGGGCGTCGGGGGCGTTATCCTGCGTTCACGGACGCAAAACTGCTGCAACCGGGTTTCGATCCTAGGTATTCGCCATCAGGTCCAGGAACGCCTTTCCATCTACTTGCATGTTCAGTTGATGAATCGGTGGCACCGCGCTCATCGTAATGCGTCCAGTGTGTGACCGACAAAGCTCAAGCAGCATCCGAGCCGATCGGCCACCATGCAAGTAATTCGGAACATGCAAGACTCCCTTAACCATTCCGGGATCAATGTTCGCCGCATCGCCTTCACTTAGATTCTGCATGTTGGCGAGTATAGATCGAATCAACACTGCCCGCCGAATCAGATAGAGGTCGTCATCAGCGTCGACCGGATTGATTCCCAAAATGTTTAGATGGCCGCGCAATCGGCTTACAAAATCTGGCCCTTTGGCCTTGCTAAACGCAACGTATTGGGGATCTGTCGGGGCTCGGTGCTCAAGACTGAACTCGGAAAAGGAACTGCTTATTCCACCGGCAAATACTAGAATTGCCGTCTTCACGGCTTGCTCGCCATACATCCCATCTTCCATTGGTGCGAGAAAGAACTTCAACCAACCCCAAGGGTCCGGACTATCTTGAAATCGGCAGTCAAATTCATCAAAAAAAGCAATTGGCACTATGTTTTCCGCCTCCACATCGGAGGCAACTCGCGCAACCCGGCCAATCACGTCGTCTAACTGCTTTACATCTGTGAATTGCGCCAGATTGCATTGTACGAAGTGCTTCTCCGTAAACCGTGGGTCTAAACTTTGAATTATGCGCTTAACCGCTGTCGATTTGCCAGACCCCGGAGGACCAAAAACGGCCAACGATAATGGCCTTGCAACCTTCCTTCGCGCAACAAGGTCAATGTGAGAACTAATTAGTCTGTGAATTGCCCTAAAACTCTCAATTTCTCTTCGATCTACAACAATCATCGGATTTTGGTTCTTTGCGTGCAATCGAACGAAGGGGGCGACTACGTCACCGTGAGGGTCCACATAAATCTTAGGAATAACAATAAAATCTTTGCTCGCCCCGCTCAGCTTTTCCTCCAAGCCTTTCTTGGCATTCTCAGCCGGCACAGTCGCCTTTGTAAAATCCGAATCTCCGCAAATCAGGTTTACAATCTCCTCCCAATCCTCCATTCCCCTCTCAGGTAACAGAGTCACCAATGAGTCTAGAGTTCGCGTACCAACGACCTCATATTGCTCAAAAACAGTAAAACGAGCAGCATCAATAATGCTGTTTCGAACAACTTCGTCGGTGAGTTTGTCTCGAATGTCTTGTTGCCCCGCATCCTGTGCGCCTTTCATCAGGCTTTCGCGCACACTCATTGCATGCATTACTAATGCAGAAGTGAGCGAGTCGAATATTATTTCCTTGTTTGGAGTTGGTTGATTCAAAACGGCATCGACACCATTGGTAACTATATGCCGTGCAACTTCCGCTACCCGAGTTTGGGTGGACTGAACTAAGAGCGACCAGTTCCGAAGTGTCACGTGCGGCACTTGCGTGACGGCAATTGGCACCAGTTTCACGCGTTCATCGTCGGCGCGCATTCTAGCAAATGTGTCCCTGTGGAGCCAATTGTTCGCGGCGATTGCTGCAAACTCGCCAAGATTTGCGCCATAGCCCTTTGCGCCCATTTCCCGGCAAAGCTTGACGGCTTGATAAACACTCGATGCTATGCTTTCGCCAAGATGATGAACGTGCGCCGTAGCATTTTCGGAATCGCACGTGTCGGTTAGCGAACGCACTAGGGAAGCGACGAAAATAGAACTGTAACCGAGCAGGTGACCGTATTTCTTTTGGTCAACCCAAAGAGAGTCGTCTTCCTCTGGCCTAAAATGCAGCGTATATGCAAATGTATCACTACTGTGTGTCGACCTCTTTCGCGAAATATGAAGTGCGCCAGTTACGCCAAATCGAACGATGATATTACTACACTGGAGCAACGGGCGTAACAAATCTGATCTGCGGAACTCAGAAATAGTGTCTTGGACGGTACGCTCCCATGACAGTCCAGTGCTCAATCCAGCTCCCGATACGCGACGAATGTCCTCGGCGTCTAGCAAGAGAATTGTTCGGGTACAAAATCCTGGCTCCTTTAAAATCTTTGACCAAAATCGGTTTTTTCCCGGTGCAATTTGATGTTGTCGCAAGAGTCCATCAAGGTCATCCATAACAGAGATGACCATAATTGGTGACATGGATTTCGGAATCCGTGGCATCTTTCGAAGGCGCGAAAACAATACATTAATTACAGAGGCGAGATCGACCGGATTGTTATCATGGTCCGGTGCGTCGTCATTAATTTCAATGAAACGGAGTCGCTCTCCTAAGTCGTCGAATACCAAAATGTCCGGCAAGACGAGCTCGCTTTCCTCCAGAGTATTCGGCGCTAGCTTGCGGTTCCATTGCTCGATGTCCGGGGCGCTCAAGAACGTGCCGCCTTTTTGCAGGGCGCTTCTCAATAAGTCAATCGATGGCATTTTCGTGCGAGGCAATGGGCCGCCATCCTTTAAGCGAAAGCCGGAATTTGGC
>Ga0206887_10194_pt1 | contig 10514 bp, 11 predicted proteins | sample Alteio_BWOrgHeat_89_FD_153248 | JGI IMG/M metagenome (GOLD analysis project Ga0206887, IMG submission 153248) | Enriched cells from forest soil in Barre Woods Harvard Forest LTER site, Petersham, Massachusetts, United States - Alteio_BWOrgHeat_Nextera3 ...
GGACAGAACGGAGAAATGTGGGGGTTCATTTTGTATCCAAAGGATGCATTAAAACGGTGACGCACCTTTATTCAAAATTGAATTATCCAAGCCGATAATTCCCATATTTATCCTCTCATAATACCATGTGCCTAACCCCGGCAATGACCTCATCCTTGGCAAACTCGCCGGACGGGATGCCATCTCAATAGCGGGATCGATATTTACGCGCTCCTTCGCCCGTCCTCCTGACGAGCCAACGGGTTCTTTTATTCCGACAGTACCGAAGATACCCGCCCGCAACATGGTAAAATCAACTTCATGCTCTCCGCTCGCAGGAAATCAGACGGGCAAATCGTCGAGGCGTACTTTGAATCGAAGAAGAACGGCTCTTTCCAATGCCTCGAATGCGGCGACCCGGTGATCTTAAAAACCGGCAGGCGCACGGTAAATCATTTTGCCCATATCAATCCCCTTGCTTGCCAGTATGCCCAGGGCGAGAGCGACCTTCACCGGCGGTGCAAGATGGAGATTTTCATGGCCCTCCAAAATGCGGCTGGCGTTTCTGATGTCGCTATGGAACGTCCTTGCGGCGCGAACAGGCCGGACGTGAACGCAACTATTCACGGAATTCAGGTTGCCATCGAAATTCAAATCAGTTCGCTTTCCATTGAAACGATTATGAGCCGGACAATTGAATATTACAGCAAAGGCATATACGTCCTATGGCTCTTGCAATGGACGCCCAAACTCGACGGCAAACGTTACGCACCCGCCGTTTGGGAGCGATGGATTCACGCTGCTTACTATGGGCGCGTGTATTACTGGTTAAAAGGATTGGAAGTGGTGAGCTACCGCTTCGAGCCGAGCCTAAAATCTGTGCCAATGAAGATATGGTACGACCGGAACGGCAGGAAGATGACGGCGGGAGGGTATAGCCGACGATCGAAGCGTCACAGGACTGCGGTTCGCGGGGAAATTCTGAACCTCGTCACTGATTTTGTCCCGAAAGATCGGTTATGGTGGGAAGGAAACGGCGTTAAAGTTCCCGATGCAAAAATTTTCACCGAAGCGTTTAAATCAAAATGACTTGTCAAGATGTTCATCCTATATTTCACTAATGACTGTTCCACCAATTTTACCCTAAAAATATGAAGCTAACAGAGGTTTCAATCGAAAATTTCAGGTCTATCGCATCCGTAAAAAAGGTGCGAATTAACGGCGTTCAAATCCTTTTAGGCGAAAATAACGTCGGAAAATCAAATGTACTCTACGCCCTTGACGCATTTCTGTCCGCCGGCGCTGGCGGTATAACTGAAAGCGATTTCCAAGACCGCACGAAACCGATCATCGTCGGCGGAAAATTTAAAATCGTGTCTGCACATTTGAAAAAAGCATGGAAGCCGTACATGCTGAACGACGAGCTGATATTGGAGAAGCACTTCACACTTAAAGAAGATGAGCGCAGTGAAAAAATTTCGATTGAAGCAGAATTTCATGGCTACAAGGCTGAACCAAAACTATGGTTCCTCTCATTTGAAAAGATAACGGCGCAAAAAGGAGACAGGCCGAAATGGAAGGACATTGTTTCGGAAAATCACTTGCCTGATTATTTTGTAATAGATGGCAAATGCACCAAGGCCGAATTTTCAAAGGGTCTAGAAAAATATTTGGCCGAAAATGATGTCGAATATGACGAGCCGGATTTGAGTGCTGCACAGGCACTAGGCTTTTCAAGCAAGGCCGTTTCCAATTTGCCGAAGTATTACCTTTTGCGCGCGGAAACAAATTACGCCGACGAAACCGATAAGCGCTCTTCGACAACGACCTTTAGGAGGCTGATGGCAGACCTTACGGACCGGATAATTACTAATGACCCCAGGTACAAACAAATCGAGGAGGCGCTGCAAACCGTTAATAGCCTCTTGAACGAGACGCCGAAAAAAAATGACAAGGATGAGGGTCGTTTGGGGAGCTTGGGCGTAATCGAGGAGAAGATTAAAATCATCCTCTGCAAGCTCATGCCGTCTGTCGAAAAGATTAAGCTGAAAGTGCTCACGGACGACGTGACAACGATTTTTTCAAAAGGAGTGGAGATCGCCGTAAACGACGGATTTGAAACCGATGTCCTATTGAAAGGGCATGGCTTGCAACGATGCATTATTTTTTCGCTACTACAGGCATTGATTTTGAATGAGAGAGACGAGCTTGTGCCTGTCGCTGAAGAGAAAAAATCGCTGCGTCACCCTATAATCTTGGCAATTGAAGAGCCGGAACTTTATATTCATCCCCAGCTCGGCAAGTTGTTTTATGATGTCTTGCTTTCATTCGCCCAAAACGATCAGGTCATCTACACGACGCATTCCCCTCGCTTTATAGACGTCTATGAATACGATTCAATCGCGGTCGTCAAGAAAAACAAGACTGATGGCACGAAAATCGTAAACTGCGACCTTGCCGCTTTTAACGGGCTGACTGACAGAAAAGTTTTTCAGGGGCTGACCCAATTGAACAGCGATGTGAATGAACTTTTCTTTGCTAAAAAAGTGATCGTCGTCGAAGGGCCGGAGGATAAAATTGCGATTACAGAGACGGCGAAAAAGTTATCTAAGATAAAGATGCGAATGGAGGAGGTTGATATCACTGTCATCGTGGCTGGCGGCAAACAGTCGATTCCTTTTTTCTCCCGCATCTTAAACGCGTTCAAGATGGAATACGCTGTCCTGCACGACCTTGATATTGACGCGGGAATGCCTGTCGATGCGAAGAATATTGAACAGACGCGAAACAGCGCTATAGCGGCTTTGGCCATAGGGAAAGTCGTAAATTTTCCTATCAAGCTCGAAATGACCCTTGGTCTGCCGAAAAACCATCTTAAGGACCAGTACGAGGCTTTGGCCTATTTTTCAAATCACGGAAATATTAACGCCAATTTGGAAGCCATTATAAAACAAACATTAAATTTGGTGGCAGTAAATTGGCTTTAACGAATGCGTCCAGTACCCGGTAACGACCTCATCCTCGGCCAACTCGCCGGGCGCAATGCCAATCTCGGCTTCTCCCGCACTGAGCGCGACAAGCACCTGTATGTTTGCGGTGGCACGGGCACCGGCAAATCAAAATTTTTGGAAAATCTGATCCGCCAGGACATAAAGCAATGGCGTAAAAACAGGTGCGGACTCATCGTTCTTGACCCGCACGGCTCCCTCTACGACAGCCTCATAGAATGGCTCGCATGGAATGCAGACGTTTTCAAGGACTTGCCCATCGTACCCATTGATTTGCGGCGCGACGATTGGATCGTGTCATACAACCTTTTGCGCCAGCGCGACCTCGCAGACCCGGCCGTCCTCGTGGACAACCTCACTGACGCCATGGCCTATGTATGGGGCCAGGGCGGGACAAATCAAACGCCCCTGTTCGCTCGTTGGGCCGGCAACGTGCTCCGCGCCCTTTACGAGAAGAAGCTCACCCTCGTCGAGGCCGAGCACCTGGTTGACCGCGTGGCGAAGCAGACGCGCTATGCCATGACCTCGGACTTGAAGGACAGGCCGTCGCGCCAGGACTGGATGTTCGCCGACACGCTCAACGCCAAGGACTTCGAGGCGCAGATCGGCAGCACGGTCAACCGCCTGCAGAGGTTCATCAGAAACCAGACCATGCGAGCCATGTTCGGCCAGCCGGACGTGTCGCTCGATTTAGGCCGGGCCTTGGAGGAAGGGCAGATACTGCTTATCTCCCTCGCCACGGAGCGGGCGAAGGTGTCGAAGGAGAACGCCGAGCTTTTCGCCACGCTCCTTTTGAGCGACCTGTGGACGGCGGCGCAGGAGCGCGGCAAGCGGGACGGTGTGAAGCCCTGCTATTGTTATTTGGATGAGTTTCAACGCTTCATTTCGCCGACGATTTCAGAAAACCTCGACGAGGCCCGCGGCTTCGGCCTTCACTTCACCATGGCCCATCAATTTCCGAATCAGTTGCTTGATCGCGGTGAGAACGGAAAGCGCGTGTACAATTCCATCATGGAGAACGCATCGAGCAAGGTTGTGTTCCGCCTTTCCCACGATGAGAATCTCCGCGCCATGGCACAGTGGCTTTTCATGGGCGTGATGAACCCGGACGAGGTGAAGCACGAGCTTTACAGCACCAAGGTCATGGAATACCGGGAGGAAATGAAAGCATCCTTTGGTGAGAGCGTGACCAAAGGTCGCGGCCATGGGACGCAGATTGGCAGCGCAACGGGAACGGGCACTGGCGGGACGCAGGGACTATATGACGGCCAGGAAACTCTCTCGGCAAGTGAATCGCGGAGCGATTTCGATTCGGCTTCGCAGTCTGAAAGCGAAACATGGTCAGAGAGCAAAACATATTCGCGCAGCCTCGTTCCGACCCTTGTTCCAGTGCTCGGTAAAGAATTATCGCACGTGCAATTCCGCTCATTGGAGGAGCAGCTTTTCCGCGCTATGGCCGTCCTGTTCGACCAAAAGCAGCGGCAGGGAGTGGCTCGGCTCGTCGGCATGAATGCGCCGGTTTCTATTCTGACACCCAACGTTGAAAAAATGCCGTCATCGCCGGAACGGACAAAACGCTTCCTCGACCGCTGCTATGAAAAGCTGCCATTCGCCCTGCCGAGCGAGAAGGCACAGAGACAGATCGCGGAACGGGCGGGCAGGTTCACTGATGAAATTTTCAGAGAGGCGGCGGACGGCGTTTTAACGACGAAACGCAAGCTAAGATAATGATTGACATTTAATTTCTAAATAATAAGGGTATCGCTCGAACCCTCTAAAATATGAAATTAACTATCAGACGGAATCAGGCAGACGTTAAGGGCGTGTTCGGCGGCCACAAGGGCGTGAAGTTTAGTCTCTACGGAAAGTGCAGCCTTGATGAAGGCGAGCGGGCCATAATCGCAAAATATAAAGTCGGCGATTATGTGCTTGCGGAATATCAGTTGAAGGCAAAAGCAGAGGCGCTTGATTTTAAGATTACCGTCAATGGAATTGCAAATGGGCAAACCGTCGAAACGGGCGATATCAATACGTTGTTGGATTTGGAGAAATCCATGAAGGAGGGATGCAAGAACCTGAAAAACCTCTTGAAGGTAATGGCGACTTTCGGAGGTGAGGAGGTGATCGAAATATGAAAATATCGAACCTATTGAAAGCTATACTTGCATGGGCATCGCCCCGCTTTAAATGCAAAATCTGCGGTGCATTGCACGGCGGCGGAATGCCGGACCCTGACATTTGCAGAGAATGCTGGAATAAAGGCCATAGATAGGAGGCGTTTGTGTCGAATAACGAATCACAAAAGAGACAACTTCAAGCACAAATAAATCGCATCAAGGGGGTCATTTCAGAATTGGAATCAACTGTGGATGAGAATCCCAATGATCGTTCCGCCCGCGAAGAGTTACGGAGGAAAAACCAGGAATTGCAAGGTTTGAGAGACGAATTGGCTAACGATGAATAGTCGTCAGCTAAACAGGTACCGAAAATAGCGTTCAGGATTTTCCAAAAATTCCTTCGTCAGCTTGTAATGCTCCGTTTCTTTATAGTCGATGTTCTTAATTTTGCCTCTATCTAAGAACAAGATTTCTGCGCCAGGATAGCTCAAAAGAATCGGCGAATGAGTGGCGATGATGAACTGGCTCTCGCCTTCCTTTTCCATCTGATTAAGTATCGCAAGGAGCGAAAGCTGGCGCGTCGGCGATAGGGCCGCCTCTGGCTCATCCAAAATATAGATGCCCTTGCCCCCAAAACGATTATTGAAAAGCGCCAAGAAGGATTCGCCATGGGATTGGTGATGGAGCGACTTGTCGCCGTACGACATCAGGATGTTGCGGTCTTCCTTTGCGATCTCGTCTATCTGCGAAGCGAAATCGAAAAAGCTTTCTGCCCTCATAAAGAATCCGTCGTTGACTTTCGGCAGCCAAGTGAGCGTTGTCTTGGCCGCTAATGGCGATTGTTCAATGGGATTTCCCAAAATATGATTCCGATTGCCTCCAGTCAGGCTGAAACCGCACTTTGCGGCAATCGCTTCGAGGATCGTTGATTTGCCCGAACCGTTCTCCCCCACGAAAAACGTTATCGGTCTGGAGAATTCGATTTCCAATCCGTCTGCAAAGAGCGGCAGGTTAAACGGAAAGCTACCGTCTTTTTCAGGTTTAGCGAAGCTTGCTTTTTTGAGGAATGGTGGCGAAAATTTTCCCTGCATCTTCGCATACTATCACGAAAAGAAAAATTGATATACTAATCCCGTGCTACCGACCACTCAATCCCAGTCTCTGCAATTACAGGCACGCGACCTCAATATTTTGACCGGACTTTTTGAGTCCCGCGTGATGACTGCCGGACATGTTTCTATTCTGTATTTCGACGATCGTAGGGACGCCACGCAGAAACGCCTATGGAAGCTAAAAGCATCTGGGCTGATCGCAGAGCGGAAACGAAAGGCGTATGAACCGGCAGTGCTTTCACTGACAAACAAGGCTTTGACCATTCTCCGCGAGCGCGGCATCCTCAGCGAGTATCCCCAGCTTCTGCCATCTTCCCTCGAACGACGCGGCCAGGTTTCAGCTTTGACGCTGAAGCATGAGCTTGAGGTCATGGATGTGAAGGCGGCGTTCCATGCTGCCGTTCGGAAGATGGAGGGTTTCACCATCGAGGAATTTTCCACCTGGCCGCTCCTCTATCAGTTCGTTACGACCGGTTCGCGCAACGGCAGCGATGCGCCCATTAAACCGGATGGCTTCATCCGCATCCACGAGAAGGAAACGGACGGCGGCGTTTCCGAGCACGCCCTGTATTTGGAGTTGGACCGTTCCAGCCAGACCCAGGACATGCTCGCTGAACGCGCCACATCGTACCTCGAATACTACCGCTCGGGAGGCTTCGCCATCGAGAACGGCGGGAGCCGCGCACAGTACAAGGAATATCCGTTCCGCTCGTTGTTCATCTTCAGGAACGCCGAAAGGAGGAACAACATGGCCGAACGGCTGTTAAGAAAGTCCCTGCCCATCCTCACGCTCGTGTACCTTTCGACCTTCGACGAGGTGAAAGCAGACCCGCTAGGGCCGATTTGGATTCGCCCCCTTGATTACCGCGAGGCGACCAAGGGAACGCCATTCGACCCGTTAGCGCGTCGGGAGCAGTTCGGATACAAACGGCAGACGGCGCGAGAGATTCATGTCGAATCGAAAGTCAAAAAAATCCCGCTCCTCGCCTGATCGCGGCAATGTCAAAGTTTAATCACTTTAAGGCACGCGCTCGCTTCAAAACATCTTCCAAACTGACCCCGATCCCATCGGCGATGCGCAGAACCGTCTCGAAAGAGGGCTGCCGGAGCCCGCGCTCCATATAGCTGATGGTCTGCTGCGCGAGGCCGCATTGCGCGGAAAGCGCATATTTGGAGATGCCCCGCTTGACCCGCTCCTCGCGGAGGAGCCTGATTACCTGTGCGCAAATGGCGCGTTGCTTGGAACCTGATGCCACAGGAAAGGAATATGCGAAAAATGGATTGACAGGATACTTCACAGTTGTTATGTATCCGTCACGTTTTTCGGCAGGCACCAGGCACCGTTGCGCATTAGGCCTGCGGAAACCTTGAAAGCAAAGGAACCCGAACCATTGACAATCGAAGGAAACGCCATGAAAGAGCCGAGCATTAAAGTCGCGATTCTCGTCATCCTCCTCGCCGCGATCGCGGCCGTGTTGTTTTACGGCTCCATGGGGGAACTCAACATCGGCAGGATGGCGGACAGCAGGACAAGCCAAGCCGAGGACGCCCTCCGCAAGGAGATCGATTCTAAATCGCAGGGCAATATCCAGCTCACGGACTTCAAGAAAATCGATGGCGTAGCCACTGAAACCTTCGGCGTCAAGGGATACAACCTTCAGTTCGAGGGCCAAATCACCTTTAAATCGGCGGGCATTTGGCTCGCGCATGATTTCGGCTCGACGCTTGCCTTCACCTTTTCCAAGGCGCCCGTCGCGTTCGGCCAGATGAACGGGGCGACGAAGGTTAGCGCGGGAGCGAGCGTGAAGATCGCTGGAACCATGGAAGGCCTCAAATCGGACAACGGATGGAATTTCAGCATGAGCGAGTGCCATATCGTATCGCAGTGAACCCACAACCCTAAAACACCATGAAACACATTATCCTTGCATTCACCTGCGCCGTCGCGTTGCTCGCGGGCGGCTGCGTCACCGATAACGGGAAATTCCCGACGCCCGACGCCAACTTCACGCCGAAGCGAACCTATGCGGTTTCGCACGACAAGCTGTGGCAAGCCGCGCTTGACGCTTTGGACAATAACCGCATCGCTGTGGTGAATTCCGACAAGGCGGACGGCAGAATCCAGAGCGACTATATCGCCGGGCCAGGCGAGGTGAATATCGCCTTGGCGATATCGCAGATCACCCGTTACAAATACAACATCAGCTTGCGTGACGAAGCCGACGGCAGCGTCAGGCTGAATGTCATTTGCACGATCGAGGATTCGATGAGCAGCGCCCACAGCGCGAGCCAGTGGCGCGACGTGACATCGCAAAATGCCGCGCTTGCCTCGAAACTCGAAACTTGGCTGTACGAACAAATCGAAGATGAACTGAAAGGCGTGAACGGCTAGGAACTTTTTGCCATCCTCGCAGCAAAAATTGTTGCTTAATTGTTTCTTGTTTTCACATGGAAAAGTATTACAACCGTATCAAGGACCAAAGGTGACCATTAAAAAAAGCTTATGAAAACTAAGACTGCTGTATTCGCGGCTCTCGCGTTCGGAACGCTGATTCAATCATCGCTATGCCAAAGCGCTTTAAAATTCACCACAGCTAATGCGACCGATGAAGGCAATATCCTTCTCACGTGGTCCAGCGTTAGCAATGAAATCTATCAAATCCAGGAGGCCAACGCGCTAATCAATACGAACGGCGGGCCGCCCACATGGAATTTGCTTTACGACGGATATCCATCGCAAGGCACGAATACTCTGTGGTTGGACACGGGGAACTACAACCTAGTGCCGCAAATCCTCAATCCTAAAAATATGCCGATGCGATTTTATCGTATCGTGGATGAAGGACCGGACAGCCTTGCTTCCGATGAACCCGTTGTGTCCATCAACTCGCCCGCCAGCAATACTTCCGCCAGTGGTGCATTGACCGTCACAGTCGTCGCTGCCACGGACCAGCCGGTTATTTCCGGAACCAAACTCTACGTGGACGGCCAGGAAATGCGGCCCGCTGACAGCGTCACGAATTGGTCTAGCGGTTCGACGAATTACCAAGCTGCTTCCTTTTATCTAAACACCTGCGAATGGGGCAATGAAACGCATTTCCTCTTTGCAACTGCTAAATCCCAGGCGGGCTATGGCGATGCTATGAGCAGCGGAGTTATTCTGACTGGACACGGCGTGTCGCCGTTTGTGCCTGTTCTGTTTAGCAATCTCATAACCAGGATTTCTTTTTCACAACCTTTCTTCGACCCGGCGTCTGGCCAGACCCAACAAGTCCGAGCGGTATTTGCGGCAAATTGCGATTGGACGCTGACGATTCGTGACGTTTTCAGCAATGAAGTTCGCGCAGCGACGGGAAGCGGGCCTTCGATGCTGTTCAATTGGGATGGAAATGGTGATGGCGGCACAAATCTTCCGAACGGCGTCTATTTCTATTACATTTCCGCACAAACCAACGGCGAATCCGAAGAGGTAGAGGGCGGCGATTCAGTTGGCGGCGGCACCGGACAGCGAGGGCGCGGTGCCGTTTGCTCTTTATCCGCCTGGATTTGATACAAATGGCTTCACGATTTTTTCCGCCTCGCCTTCGGAAATGAGTGCTCTGCGTCCCTCTATCTCAAGCTCATTCAGCGGCGGCGGTTTTTCTCAAGCCGATTCCGGCGGCGGCTCGGCACAGGGGGCGCAAGCTTCACCCGCCGCGCCCAACCGACCGCCGCCGAGCCCAACAAGAGGCGTTACCGGAACATTTGGCGCCGCATGGGAAACCGACACCTCAAACGGAACGAATGGGATTTCCATTTTCCAGCTACCCGACGGGTCAGGGATTCAAGGCCGCTATATCCAGTTTGCGCCTTCCGGCGCAACGAGCCAAACGGCTCCGGCCTTACCACAAGCCGGCGACGAGGCAAACAACTTCATCAGTGAGATGCAAATTTTCGGCTGGCGATGCAATTTCCGCGAGGGCGACAGTTCATTGAACATGAACGATTTGAAAGGCAGTGGCACGCTGTTGAACAACGTGGAGTTGGGAATTTTGTGTTGTCATGGCAATTATGGCACTTCGCAGGATTTTGCCGCCGGGCTTTGCAAACAAATGTATTTCCCCATTGGAAATCAATGGATGCGACTATCCAGCATGAATTTGGGCGGTTCGGATCCGACAAACGGCCTGAAATGGTTTGGTCTCTTGGCCTGCAACAGCCTTTACCAACCTAATTGGAGCAGCATGCAAAGCCATGGGATTAAGCCCTACAACAGCTATTTGCATTTGCTGCTAGGGACTGATTCCATTTCCTATGAC
>Ga0206887_10271_pt1 | contig 10487 bp, 10 predicted proteins | sample Alteio_BWOrgHeat_89_FD_153248 | JGI IMG/M metagenome (GOLD analysis project Ga0206887, IMG submission 153248) | Enriched cells from forest soil in Barre Woods Harvard Forest LTER site, Petersham, Massachusetts, United States - Alteio_BWOrgHeat_Nextera3 ...
GGCATTCATAAAAATGTATTCGCAGGGTTCTGTGGATATAATGGAAAAAATATGTGAGCGGGTTAAAAATTATATTTTGCAGCAGCCGACCAAACTTCAAACTGTAAAAATGTAATATGCAATTCAAGTATCCAACTGAAAGATATCCGCGGATAACGGTGATAATGCCGGTGCTGAATTCCGCCGCCACGGTTGAAAAATCACTCCTTTCGCTGGCTGAACAGAATTACCCGAACCTTGAGTTCATCGTTCTTGATGGCGGGTCTGGTGATGGCACACTTGATGTGATAGGTAAATATAAAAGCATGATCTCATACATGCGCAGCCATAAAGATAAGGGCAACGCCGCAGCCATTAATGAGGGGATAGAGAAAAGCACCGGTGTGATAATCAACCAGTTGAATGCGGATGATTTTTATGAAGCGGGAACATTAATCCAGGTGGGCGAGGCTTTCATAGATAACCCCGCGCTTGAGATAGTGAGCGTGCTGGGGCGCATGGTGAGTTTGGATGCCAGTGGCGAACTTATCACCGGCCACATCACCACGCCGGAAATGATGGGGGTTATAAAAGGTAACCTGCGCGCGCTTCACCCCAATTGCCGGTTCTTCAGGAAAGACCTGTTCGACCGCTATGGGAAAATAATTGAAACCATAGATGGCAAGCCGACCCTAGCCTCTGACTATGAATATCTAACCCGCTTTTCACTTTATGAACCGCAATTTAAAACCCTGAATTTCATTGGTTATAACTATCTCGCGCATGAAAAGTCGCTCACCTATAACACCAATAAATACACAAAATTAATTAACTACGACCAGAAGATATATTATATCGAACAGCTCCTACAACATCACCAGCACGTTATGACTCCGGAAATAATTGCCAACCTGAAACGCCAGTACGAGATCGCCTTTCCGCGCAGGGTGGTGAAGAACCTGCTTGATGGTGAATCCAAAAAATTTATGATCAACTTCAAGATCGGCATTTCAAAATTCGGGCCGGTATTCCCGCTCAAGGTTTTAAGATACTGGTTTTCCTATACTCTGAGGCTCAACAAACGGGTGAGGGCATTCCAGAAAAAATATCTAAAGGCTGTGTTTAAAAAGCAGGAAAGTTACTAGCAGCAGCAACGCTGCTTCCAACCCTATTATTATACTCTGGCGGTTTATCAGCTTGCGCACCTGCTTTTTCATTTTATGGATAGAATCTTTCCACGCGGTTTGCTCGTGGAAGCTATATTGCAGAGACGAGCCGCCATCTCCGGCATTGGTACTGTTATTGAAGCACACCGCCGGCCTGCCGTGATAGCTGAATTTATATGGCGCTGTCCTGAGCCGTTCAAATATCCTCTTGCGCGATTCCTCTATCTCATTTTCCGCCATGTCGTTCACAGATTGGTCTGTGGCATAGAAACAGTGGTTATATTGGTTGGTCAACTCATAAGAAAAGTGGAAATTACATTTCTGTTTCAGGCAAAGTAGGATGTAATAATCCTCAGCGGTACGCAGCAGAGGGTCTTGCAAAATATTATCATCAAGCAGGCTGGTTTTCGCCAGCCATGAATTTGAAGCAAGTGTGTAACGGTCGCACAGGAACAGCCTTTCATTCATCTGGCCGAACCTTTCAAGCCGTACCGAACTTGGGTTATTATCATGAACGAGAATGTCTTTCACGCCACGTTGCGCGTCTATCTTCTTCCTTTCCTCGGGTGTGTAGAGCGCATCTTTCCGGTGATCTAGCGAACCGCCATATACCAGCCCGACATTGCTTTTAAAGCCGGGGTTTTCAAAACTCCGCAGCAGGGTGGAGATGTGGTTCGGGTAATACTCATCGTCATCATCTAGGAAGCCAAAATATTCACCGCTCGCGTTCTGCATCCCCACCCACATCGGTGTACTGCGCATTCCTTTATTCTCAAATGCTTCCAGGATTTTTATGTTGGTGAATTTTCCTTTGAACTCCGCAGCCAATTCCCTGACCTCAGTATTTTCCTTATAGAGCACCAGCAACAGCTCTATGTTGTCATAACTCTGCGTGGCGATGGAATTTATTGATCTACGCACCACATCTTTCCCTCTTCCGCCAGCCCTCATTATAATGCTCACCAGAGGTTTCTTCACCTCTCTTTTAAACTCATATGGTTTAGTGAAATATTGCTTCTCGACAGTTTTTTTGTGGAACTCGATAGCGCGGAGGATCATATTCTCCAGCGCAAATTTCTCGTTGAATATACGATGTGCCTCCCGCGCTTTGACTAGCGCCTTTTCCGGGTTATTCGTTACCCATTCAATATGCTCCCTTATCTCTTCCGCAGCTATTTCCGGATTGTTGTTATCAACATAGAGAACCGAATCGCCGAAATTATCCACCACGAATGGCAGCCTGTCTGATATGCAAAGCGCGCCGCTGGCGACTATCTCGAATATACGGCTGGTCGGCAGGTCGTAATCAAAAAAATCTTTCTTGTTCAGAGCAAGCCCAATGCCGCATTTACGGTAAGATTCAAAAATAGATTCCCCATCGAACGGAACCTTGCCGCCATAGAATTTTTTAGGAACATGCTGCCACGCTTTTTCAGGGCCGAAGAATTTTATCGGCGTTTTATCCCTTATCAGCTCCTCAAATATCTCGCCGAAGCGGTAGCCACTATAAGGCTGGTCCCAGTTAGTGCCGCAATAGGCCGCTTTCGGACTGGAAAAGTTAGGCTCAATGAATTTGGTTTTCTGCACGGTGTTGAAATAACCGGTTTCGCAGGTGAATGTTTTTCCCGCGCCAAAGCAAAGGTCTGAAAGGCAATGGGCTATTTTTTTTGAGAGAGTTAAATATCCATCATGGCTCAAAAGTCCGCGTATCAGCACTGAATCGCCATATATCTCGTCAACCTGCTCAGCGTGGTAATATTCAAAAGGCTGGTTTGGGATGTGGTAGCACGGAAATTTGAATGCTTTCGGCGAATAGACCGCAAGCGACAGAACGAAATCTGGCTGGAACCTGTTAACATCATCAGCGGTGTGGGTTTCCCTTATCTCAACCCCAGATAGGTTATTGCCAGCTATCACATAACGTTTTGCAACTTCCGCTTCGGCAGATCTTGGCCATGGATGGTAAATGGCGATTTTCATATCAGCTTTTTGGTTTCAGGGTTACCGGGTCGATATTCTCCCTCCACCATTTAATAGTGGAAGATATGCCATCGTCAAGTGCAACTTCTGGTTTCCATCCAAGCTCTGTAGTAGCGAGGGTATTATCAAGGAACAGGCTGGTTTTGATGGTCGGCTGGGTAAGATCATGTTCAATCTTTAGTTGCTTGCCGGAGGCTTTTACAATTTTATTCACCAGGTCTTTAATACTTACAGCTTTTCCAAGACCGCAATTATAAAGGCGATATTTTTCCTTCTGGTTCTTAAGTGCAAGTTCAACGAATTTGTTGAGATCAGTGGCATGTAGCAGGTCGCGCTCTTCCTCGCCGGTGCCCCATACGGAAATTTTATCGGTCGCCGTCATGACTTTGGTTATGGTTGCGCCAAAAACATGGCTGCGCTCAAGGTCAAACTTGTCGTGCGCGCCGTAAATGTTGGAGTGGCGGATAGCGGTATATTTGGTTTCACCGATGCGCGAATAGAAATCGCACATTTTTTCAACGTATATTTTCGTGTTGCCCACGCCAAAATATCTTGGGTGCAGTGGGATATTCTCGTTAAAATCAGACTCTTTCAGAGCCTTATCAGATGACTGGTACATCACCGTGCAACTGAAGAATATAACGTGCTTAACTTTCTGCTCGAACGCTGCGCGGAATAAAAGCGAGTTCATCACTGCGTTATCTGTAACGTGAATATAAGGCCGTGCCACGATATCTTTTGCGCCGGAAGTTGTTGCCGCCGCCTGAATGATTATATCAACGCCCTTTATAACGCGCTCAATATCTTCAGGGTTGCGCAGGTCTGCCTGGTGCCAGGTGACGTTTTTATGCGCATATTCTGGGCGTTTGAAGCGCACCGCGTGAACCTCATATTCACTATTGCCGGCAAAATGCTCAACCATATTACGCCCCACGAAGCCGGTGGCACCGCAGATCAGAACTTTTTTCTTTGTCATTTTACGCCGCTATTTTTGAATATTGTTTGATAAATTCACCGAAGCAACCAGCCACATATTCGCGAGCCTGTGCGCCAATTGCGTGGTGGCACCCAACGGCAAAACCATGTGTCATGATACGATCTGAGTTCTCAAGAGTGCCGGAAACTTTATGTTCGTAATGTTTCATCACCGGATGGCGGCTCATATTGCCTGCGATTATCGGCCTTGTTTCAATGCCACGTGCATTCAGGAATTTTGTGATGTCGCTAACCTTGAACGGGCAACCATTTTTCAATGTGAAGCCAAACCCAAACCAGCTTGATTCCGCACCTTCAGTTTCCTTCTGGAAATCAAAGAATTCAGAATATTTTGCAAATTCCTTGAGGTAATAAGCGCAATTTTCACGACGCGTTTTCACAAAGGTTTTAAGTTTAGGCAGCTGGATCTGCCCCATAACCGCCTGAACCTCGGTCGCGCGGAGATTATAGCCAAGATTTATGAAAATAAAACGCGGGTCAATATCAGAATATTGCTCGCAATATTTTTTGTGCTCGTCTGTTTCGCGGCTCCAGCCATGTGCGCGAAGCATGCGCATAATTTCCACCAGTTTAAAATCATCAGTAACTGTCATGCCGCCTTCAAGCGTAGTGATATGGTGCGAGAAATAGGTTGAGAATGTAGCCACGCGGCCAAAAGTTCCAACCGCTTTGCCTTTATAATAAGCGCCCATAGACTCGCAGGAATCTTCAATTACCTGCAAATTATGTTTTTTCGCAAGCGCCATCAGGGAATCCATATCGCATGGGTTGCCGTAAACGTGAACCAGCATTATCGCCTTGGTTTTCGGGGTGATGGCGGCCTCAAGTTTGTTCAGGTCGAAATTGTAAGTCAGTGGGTCGCAATCCACAAAAACCGGAACCAGATTGCACTGGATAAGCGGCCACACAGTTGTAGACCATGAAAGCGCGGGCACGATGACCTCATCGCCGTTATTCAGGCGATTTTCACACATATGGTTATTAAGCGCAGCGATAGCCAGTAAGTTGGCAGATGAGCCGGAATTATTGAATAGCGCATATTTATTACCAAACTCGCCGGCATATTGCGCCTCGAACGCTTTCACCTGCTTACCCATTGTAACGAAAGTGGAGAGCAATTGCTTGGTAGATGCTGAGATTTCCTCCGCACCGAAAGTAGGCTCGTGCAGCCGCACCACCGGGTTCTTCGCATCAAATGCATAAAAATTATGTTCAAGCTTGCAATAATCTGCAATAGCCTGGTCAAGGTTCTTGAGTATCTGTTCTTTGTTGGACATAATTAGCTAAGTGTTTTTGTTGTTTTGAAAATGTATACCCGAAATAATTCGAATATTTTGAATTGTAAAGCTTATTTACCGCTTCCTGTGGAATTTTTTGCAAAACCTCATGTTTGAATTCCTTGTAGAGGCCAGCATTACTTTTTCCATCAGAGGTATTGAAATCAACAACCTCGAACGGAGTTTTTATAAGGTCGGATAAAAACAGGTTAAGCTGGGTACCGAGATCACGCAGTTTTGCAAAATCATAAAGGAATATTTCGATATTATCTTTCCGCATGGTTACAAAACCAGTTTCACGGTTGAAATCTTTTTCATATATATCAATTCCGAAAAACTCTTTGAATTCCGTGTCAAACCATTCTGCAGAGCGGAAATGGTGGAATACTATTTCAGAGAAAAAATCCCTCGGGCGATTCTCGGAAAAATATTTTTTACATAGGTCCAGATACATCCCTACCAATATATTATTGGCGGTATCTTTCTCTAAGAGTGGGTTGGCGGGCAGGTAGTTATCAACATTCTCAAAAAAACTTGAAACGGAATGGCCAATTGGGTCACGCGCAGCGGTGATTATTTTCACCGGCAGGTTATTCGCGCGGCATTCAGCTATCATTGCGCGTATTTCATGGGCTTCCTTCGAGGCGTGCCGGGAATAGCCCTCACGCCCGACCGTGAAATAATTCTTACCATGGATAGCTTCCTCGCACCCAACGAAATAATCAGTCAGGAAATGCGCGTGCATCACTTTTACATCTTCAATATTATTTGCTTTTACCAGCTCTTTAAGCGTGTGGTCAAGGGCGCTAGATCCAACTTTTCCCATCTGATATATAAGAATAAGCCCCTTCATTAATTCAGCCATTTTTTAAATTTGCAAAATAAACCTATAATTATATACGATCTGCAATTCTAAAATCTTCGCCGGACTCATGAAAACCTCTTATCTGGTTAAGAATTTTTCCGTTTTAACCCGCACTCGCCAGTAATCCAGCAGATCTCTCATGGTCTGTTCGAATTTTATCTCAGGCTTCCAGCCGGTGTGTTTCTCGAATTTTGTGGTATCCGGCACTTGCAGGTCGGCATCTATAGGGCGCAACCGCTCAGGATCCGTTTCCACTTTTATTTTATTTTTCATTGGCGAAAGGTTTATCAAATGCAACAGCATATCTTTTACCGAGCAGGTATATTGACCGCCGATATTGTAATATTCGCCGCCTATCGGGTTGATGGTTACCAGCATGTAATAAGCGCGAACTGCATCACGGACATCTGCAAAAGTGCGCAGGCTATCAAGGTTGCCAGTTTTAACTACCGGGTCTATCACCCCTGCTTCTATCATCGCAATTTGCTTCGCGAACGTGCTCTCGGCAAAAACATCGCCACGGCGCGGCCCGGTATGGGTGAACATACGGGTAGACATTATTTTCATGTTGAACGCCTCAGCGTAATAACGGCCTATCAGATCGGTACCAACTTTTGAGATGGCATAAGGCGAGGCGGGGTGGAAGGTGCATTCCTCGTTTATCGGTAATTTTTCTTTCGGTACACGGCCAAAAACTTCAGAAGATGCGCAATTGTGGATTATAGCGTGCGGCGTATGGGTTTTGAGCGATTCCAGTACACGTGCGGTGCCTTGAATGTTGGTTTCAAAAGTATCAAGCGGCGCGGTAAAGCTGGTTTTTGGGTAGCTCTGCGCGGCGAGGTGGAAAACATAATCTGGTTTTGATTCCTTGATCAGATTATCAATGGAAATTGAATCACGCAGATCGGCATAAATAATATGCATACGGTCTTTTTTATTGATGCGCTCGATATGCTGCTGCAAATTATCAAGCGGGCTGCGCCAGCGGCACTGGCCATAAATTTCCCAATCGGTGTTTGCTAACAAGAAATCAGCCATATGGCTGCCGACCATTCCGGTGATGCCTGTAATGAGTGCGCGTTTTTTGGTCATAATAATTCCAGGGCCTGGTTCAGGTTAAATATAATGTGATGCGCAGCAGATTTACCAGATTTATTTTCACTATCAAATAAAATTAATTTTCCTATCCCCGCGCGGCTTCCCGCCTCAATATCGCTTTCCTTGTCACCGACGAGGACTGAGTTTTTAACATCTATGCCATACACTTCCGCTATTTTTAATATCATGCCGGGATTGGGTTTCCTGTCGAATGAATCTTTTTTATATTTGCCCACCCCATGTTCCGGGTGATAGGGGCAATAATATGTTTTGCGGACAGGCGCTTCATTGCGCTCAAATTGTTTTTCCATCCAGCCGGTGAATGTTTCAAAATCGGCTTCACTATACAGCCCGCGGCCAATTCCTGCCTGGTTGGTAATAATGAATATATCGTAATTCTTTTCCACGGCATCTTTTGCGAGCTGGAATATACCGTCAATGAACTGGCAATCTTCTATTTTATGGACGTAGTTATGATCAACATTGATAACTCCATCACGATCCAGGAACAGGGCTTTTTTGGGAGTGGATTGATTCATTAGCGATCTTTAGCCTACATTCGCCTCAAGTTGCTTCGCTATCCTGGCGACCACAGAGTTTTTGTTCGCCGGGTTGTATTCCGCACCGAATATCTTCTCCTCGATTATGCCGCAGATTATATGGCCGCTGGCGATATGGCCTTCCTGTATCTTAGGGGTTTCGTAAGAAGGAATGTTAATAGAGTAATCAACCAGCGCACCAATATCACGCCCATCCTGCCCAAGAAAACCGACGGTTATTATCTTCATTTTCTTAGCGGTCTTTACCGCCTCGACTACGTTTGCGCTCCTGCCGGAGGTTGAGAATACGAACAGCATATCACCCGCCTGGCCAAGTGCCTCCACCTGGCGCGAGAAGGCCTTCAAATAGCCATAATCGTTACCGATGGCGGTGAGGGCGGAGGTGTCGGTCGTAAGGGAAACGGCCTTCAGGCCAGGCCTGTCATAATTCAGCTTGCTGACAAGCTCAGCTGCAAGATGCTGCGAATCAGCAGCGCTGCCGCCATTGCCGCAGAACATTATTTTTCCGCCTTTTTTAAGTACGCTAACCCCAACCTCAGAAACCTTCATGATATTCTCATGGAATTTTTTATCAGAGGCCATCTTGTCGAAAATGTCCCTGGTCTTCTGGTATTCGGTTTTTATATAGTCCAGCATATTACTCTACGATATTGAATTTTGTTAACCGCTCCACCGGGCGGTTCCGTTCCTCGCGCAGGAATTGGGTGATGTTCTGCACATTCTTGCTTTTACGGGCTTCCTTCAAATGCGCAAAGTCGCGGCGCACCAGAGATTCACGCGAGAATTTCGACGGGCTGTAGAACGCAACATGCGAGCCCCTCCTTTCAAAATCAAACGGCACCCATAAAAAATCCGATAGCGCTTCAAGAACTTTAGGTTGGTGTTCCGCCTTCACATAGAACAGCATGAAACCGCCACCACCCGCACCAAGCAATTTGCCGCCAGTTGCCCCGGCGCCCATCGCTTTTTTATATATACTGTCTATCAGGTCGCTGGAAATTCCTTTGGTGAGGCCGCGTTTCAGGCACCAACTTTCATGCAGCAATTTGCCAAAATCGTTCATGTCGCTGCCGTTGACCACGATATCATTGGCTATCTGCACCATTTTCTGCATTTCAACGAGTTCGTTCTTCTTGCTCGATACGGTCTTTATCTGCTCTTTTGCAATATCGGTGGCGTTCCGTGATACGCCGGTAAAAAATAACATCAGGTTATTTTTAAGCTCATCTATTTTCACATTGGTGGAAAGCACCGGGTTTACATCAAAATTACCATCCTGGTAAATATCAATTTTGTTAAAACCGCCATAAGCTGCGGCTATCTGGTCTTGCACCCCGACATTCTCTTTTAATATCTCACGCTCGATATAAACCGCCTCAGCCGCAAGCTGCTGCTTGGTGGATATGTTCCCGCGCAGCGAATGCATCGCATTCAGGAAGCCAACCGCGAATGATGAACTGCTACCCAAGCCAGCCCTTGCCGGCAGGTCGCCCTGGTAGAACATTTCAATACCGCGCTTGATATCCATATGCTTCAGCACCGCTGAAACCACCGGGTGTTTTATCTCATGCGCCTCGTTCACCTCTTCAATCTCACGCCATACGATACGGTGCTTTGAATCGAAAAAAGGCGGTTTATGGGAGCAGGTGAGGTTGCAATAATAGCTGATGGTGGTTGAAAGCACGCTTCCGCCATTCTCCTGGTACCACGAGTGGTAATCTGTTCCGCCGCCGAAAAACGAAATCCTATATGGCGTTCTTGTAATTATCATAGTGTAATTTATCGGGAATATGGTTAAGGTGTTACCCTAAATTTTTAACCAGTGGATGTCAATAATTTTGAACGTTAGGTAGTGTCGCAGTTTGAATTTTTAATCTTTCCAAACCCCATGTCTGACTTCCCCGCGAAAGCGGGGATACATCGGAAACCAGAACTGTAGCCGCATTTGAAGCGATGCCCCCCCCCGCCTTCGCGGGCGAGGCAGTTGGAGGAGCGGTTCCAGAAGTTCAAACTAAGACACTACCGGGTGTTAGTTGTAGTGCGGGGTGGCGATAGAGAGGGGACGGACATCAGGTCGTGCAACTACCTGTTTTATAATAAGAATCTATTGCCCTTCACTTATTGTGCAAATAGTTGTATGCTATTAACAAAAAATTAACCTATTTCTGTTATTATAAAACATGGCACACGCAATGAAAAACCAGACTGAGCATCAGAACATTGAAGATGCAGTTATAAAAATTTGTGAGCGAGCAAAGATCGCTTCGCAGGAACTTGCGAATATTTCAACCGAGAAAAAAAACGCGGCACTATCACATCAATATATTGTGAGGCTTTCAGCATCACGCCAACCGCTTCACGTTCCTTATATGGAATAAGCTGGATGGCATCTGCGGCCTTCCTGCAAGCAATCTACAATTGCCATTGACGAGTGGAAACTTTCACTGCCGCCGCGCAGAATCGCCGCGTTGCCAGATTTCAAACATAACGCTCCGGCATCTGCCGTTACATTCGGCCGTGACTCATATATTATGCCGATGACCCCGATAGGCGTTGCGATGCGGGT
>Ga0206887_10186_pt1 | contig 10482 bp, 13 predicted proteins | sample Alteio_BWOrgHeat_89_FD_153248 | JGI IMG/M metagenome (GOLD analysis project Ga0206887, IMG submission 153248) | Enriched cells from forest soil in Barre Woods Harvard Forest LTER site, Petersham, Massachusetts, United States - Alteio_BWOrgHeat_Nextera3 ...
CGGGATCGACGCTGATGCTGAGATTCTCCGCGATGTATTTTGCAAGGCTTGATTTGCAGCCTTCCTGCGCCTGCCGCCAGCGAGCAAGGAAGTTCTTGTCGTCTGCGAAGTGTTCCAGACCGCGCAGGCCGTACAGGTCTTTGTGCCAGCGTGTACCGATGGTTTCGTTAATGAGATCGACCAGGCCGGGATTGGTGAGCATGAGCCAACGGCGTGGCGTTACACCATTCGTTTTGTTGCTGAACCTTTCGGGAAACGCTTCGTAGTAATCGTGCAGCGTGTCCTGTTCCAGAAGCTGAGTGTGCAGTTCCGCGACGCCGTTAATGGCCTTGCTTCCGATGACGGCAAGTTTCGCCATCTGAACACTGCGTTCGCCTTCTTCACCGATGATGCTCATGCGCTGCATGCGTGCATCGTCGTTGGGATAACGTTGACGCATGTCGTCGAGGAAGCGTGCGTTGATTTCGTAAATGATTTCGAGATGACGCGGCAGTAGACCGCCGAAAAGTTCAAGAGGCCAGCGCTCCAACGCTTCTGGCAACAGCGTGTGATTTGTATAGCCGAAGGTCTTTTGCGTTACGTTCCATGCGTCATCCCAGGAAAGTTTGTGGTTGTCCATGAGGAGACGCATCAGTTCCGGAATACCGATGGAAGGATGTGTGTCGTTGAGCTGAATGGTCCACTTCTCGTGGAAGGCAGTGAGTTTGCCGCCGCGCATGCAGTGCAGGCGCAACATGTCCTGGAGTGAGCAGGAGGTGAAGAAGTATTGCTGCATCAGGCGGAGGCGCTTGCCCTGAACCTGTTCGTCGGGCGGATACAGTACTTTGCTGATGGTTTCGGACTCCATCTTCTGTCGTACCGCGCCCATGTAATCACCGCTGTTAAAGATGCCCAGGTCGAAGCTGTCGACGGCCTCGGCCTTCCATAAGCGCAAGCGGTTCACAGTACGCGTTTGATAGCCGGGGATGGGAGTGTCGTAGGGAATGCCCTTCACAGTGTGGTCGGGCACCCAGCGATGACGCAGCAATCCTTCTTCATCGTTATAGGTTTCTGTGTGACCGGAGAAACAGACGTCGTAGCTTGTGGATGCGCCAATCTCCCATGGATTGCCGTACTGCAACCACTTATCAGATTTTTCTACCTGCCAGCCATCGACAATTTCCTGGCGAAAGATACCGAATTCGTAACGCAGGCCATAGCCAAGGACAGGAACGTCGAGCGTGGACAGCGAATCCATGAAGCAGGCGGCCAGTCGTCCAAGGCCGCCATTGCCCAGACCGGGTTCCGGTTCTTCCGCGGCAATGGTCTTCAGATCAAGTCCGACGTTCTTTAATGCTTCTTCCATCTGCGGGCGCAGTTCGAGGTTCAGAAGTGCATTTTCAAGATGTGGACCGAGGAGATACTCCGCGCTGAGATAGCCGAGTACGCGGACGTTGTGCTCCTTGTAACTTTCGATAGTTTCCAGCCACTGATCCATCATGCGGTCGCGCACTACGGCAGCGAGCGCGTGGTACTGGTCAAGAGTGCTGCTGTTTTCCAGCGGGCGGCCCACGGTGTGGGTCATGTGATTGCGGAAGGATATTTCCAGATCTTTCGCAGAGGTGCCCGCGCGGTTTTCGCTGGGCTGCGTGTCCTGCGCCTGCTGTTCGGGTTCGTGCTGTTGCGGGCGCGGCGCTTCCTGATCCTGAAAGGGCATTGGTCTGGGTCTCCTGCGAACGTCTGTCTTATGTGGGATGCACGGAAAGCGAGAATGTCTTCGGAAAGCGTGCGCGGTGGCTCATATAAGACGTATCGTGAAAGTCATGTTGCGATATGCGATTACAGACAGACAAATGTTTCCGGGTGATGAACGTTCGCGTGAAGACGCGCTGATTACGCAGGTGGCCCGGCTGTCGAGCGAAGGCGTGGACTATGTTCAGATGCGCGAGAAGGATTTGGGAGAAGCAGCGCAGGCCGATTTGGCGCGGGCGTTGATGCAGGCGATTCGCGATGGTGGTGGAGAGACGAAGCTGCTGTTGAATGGAACGGCTGCGCTGGCGCAGTGGGCAGGCGCGGATGGCGTGCATCTGTCTACGACAATGTTTTCGCAGAATCTGCAGTCGCATCATGGCTTGCTGGTGAGTGCTTCCTGCCACACTATCAGCGATGTGCGTCGCGCCGCGGAATTCGCTGACCTGATCCTGTTTGCGCCGGTGTTTGAGAAGCGTGTCGGTGGGGAAGTGGTGACTGAAGGTGTTGGGCTGGATGCGTTGCGTGAGGCATGTGCCGCCGCGGGAAGCGTGCCGGTGCTGGCGCTTGGTGGTGTGACAGCGGAGAACGCGCAGGCGTGCTTGGATGCTGGCGCTGCGGGTGTCGCTGGGATTCGTTTGTTCGTTTGATCTACTTCTGGCAGTATTTGCAGAAGTGTGTTGATCTTCCACCGACGACAATTTTTTCGATTGGCTTGCCGCAGTCTATGCAGGGTTCTCCGGTGCGGCTGTAGACGCGGTGTTCCAGTTGGAAGAAGCCGCGGACGCCGTCGGCATCGACGTAGTCGCTGACGGAGGATCCCCCGAGTTGGATAGCGTGTTTCAGTACGGCCTGCAAGGATGCATGCAGCTTGTCGAGTTCGGCGCGTTTGATCTTGCCTGCCGGGCGCGTGGGGCGGATGCCTGCGCGGAAGAGGCTTTCATCAGCGTAGATGTTGCCTACGCCGTGCAGCAGCGACTGGTTTAACAGCGCGGCTTTGATGGCGATCTTGCGGTCTTTGAAGAGTGCGGCGAAGTCGTCGGCGGAGATGGTCAGCGGTTCTTTGCCGGGGCCTTCGTAGGTGGTTCCTTCGTCGACGATACCTACGCGGCCGAAGCGTCGGGGATCGACGAAGCGGAGATCGCGTCCGTCGTGCAGATGAATGTTTACGTGAGTGTGCGGCGGCACGGGAACATCGCGTTGCGAGACCAGCAGGCGGCCTGTCATGCCGAGATGGATCGTTGCCTGTGCAGGCTTTTTGTTGCGCTGCTTCACATCCATCACGATGGTTTTGCCCACGCGGCGGACGTGTTCGATCTTCGCTCCGGTGAGCGTTTCTTCAATGTGTGACGGCGTGGATTTCAGCGGTTCCTTGTGCGGACCAATGGTGACGGCATCAATGCGTGCGCCGCGCACACGTTCGTTCACGCCATTGGCAACGGTTTCGACTTCCGGCAGTTCAGGCATACCAGACCATTAGACGCGAAATCCCACATCTCAGAAGCGAGATGTGGGGCACCCTTCCGTTCCGCTATGCTGGATGTGGCTTTTAAGCATTTGGGAGAAGAGAACCATGGCAGGACTGATCGAGGCCATCGACGTTAAGCGCAAGATGTATTTTGAATTGGAAGGCGTGCCGTATCACTGCCTGGATAAGGAAATCTCCACGCCCACGGCGCGTGGCGGGCAGACGCTGGTGCGCTTGAAGATGCGCAATCTGCTGACGCGCGCTGTCTTTGATAAGACCTTCAAGGCCGACGAGAAGTTCAAGGAACCCGACCTGGAAGATGTTGAGGCGACGTTTCTCTACAGCGATAACGATGGCGGTTACTTTCTGGACCAGACCAGCTTCGAGACGTTGCAGTTGAACAACGAAATGCTGGGCGACGCGCTGGACTGGCTGTTGGAAGGCACCGCTGTGCAGATCGAGAAGTTTGAAGGCAATCCTATTGGCATCCAGTTGCCCATTCACGTGGAACTGGTTGTGAAAGAGACGGAGCCGGGCTTCAAGGGCGATACCGCGACGGGCGTTACGTACAAGCCTGCGACGCTGGAAACAGGTGCAGTGGTGCAGGTGCCCGCGTTTGTGAAAGAGGGCGACAAGATCAAGGTTGCGCCCGAGACGAAGGAGTTCGCGGGCCGCGTCTAGCGTCGCTTTCAGGAGCGTTGTTGATGGCAGATTTGCCGCAGGATGATCCGCGCATTTACTTTGCTGCGGAACGCACCTTCCTAGCGTGGATACGTACCGGCCTCGCGCTGATGGGCGTGGGCTTTGCGGTGGCACGGTTTGCTTTATTTCTGAGGCAAATGCGTGGCAATGCGCAGGTGGGACTTTCCGTCTATGCCGGCGTTGCAGTGGTTCTGCTGGGAGTTGCGGTGCTGGTGGTGTCCATTGCGCAGCATCTGCAGCTCATTCGCCAACTGCGCCAAGGATCGTGGAAGCCAGCAGTGTCACGTACGGCAATTGTCGTCGCGGCACTGCTGGCGATCATTGGAAGTGCGATCGCCGTTTATCTGCTGGTGTCGCACTGAAGCAGGCCTAGCGTTTAGAGGACTTCGTAGTCCGGACGGAAGTCGTTGTTGCCGGGAAACGCAACGCCGATGGAACGGGCGACGGTTCCGTGCCGCGCCATTCGTACGGCACGGATGCCGAGCAATAGCGGAAGTGGCGCTTTGCCACCTTCCCACAACTCGCTCATGGGGCGGATCACACCTTCGCGGTCCTTGTGGAAGGCGCGTTCATCCCAACGCTGCCATCCGGGCATGAAATCGGGATAGTCCGTGACAGCGTCGAGTGTAGAGGCAAGGATGCGGCGCTTCCAGGGCTGCGCATATTGCGGCATGAACAGCACGTGGCTGCGCTTTTCCACTCGAATCTCGTGCACGAATTCGTGGAAGTTCTGCGCGTTGGTCAGGTTGATGTTTGCGTTCGGTTCCAGGCCGTGACGGTCGCCCCCGCTGATGAGCAGATGGCCGGTAGAGCGGGCCAATGCGCTTACCTGACGATTCTCGCTGGCGTGGCGCAGGCCGTTGAGCTCGATAGCGTGCATGCAGTCGCCAACTGCGGCGAGGAATCTGCGAACCTCTGCCATGTGGATTTCATCGCCCACGGTGTACAGGTCCCACAGAGGATGGTTGAAGACGAGAAGCACCTGCGGAATGGCGTGCAGGTCGCGCAGGATCGATTCCACCTCGGATTCATCGGTATTGTTGGTGGCGGCGGTGAGGCGTTCCATCCACGCGCGTGCATCGGCTGTGGGCAGGTTGTGAATGCCCAGGTGGAAGCATGTGCGTCCCCACGGCGCGGTCCATTCCACGGAGACCGGCACGGTGCGGGCGTGCGGCACCATGCGGATCTGCAGGGGCGCGTCGATGTTGTCGTGATCGCTGATGGATACCAGCGGCTTCAGATCGAGATCGGTGATCTGACGTTCTTCCAGGTCATACGCCATCAGGGGACGTAGCGGCGGACGCCAGTGTGCACTTTGGAAATCGAGGGTGAGGCCGTATTGGTCGCGGCACTTTGCGGTGTAGTGGTCGAACATCTTCCGGACGAGCGGTAGGCCCTTGCTCATGTCATGTATGAAGGAGAGGCTTTCCTCCGACATGCTGGTGTGGCTGTGAAGGGAGACACCCGTGGTGTACGCAGCGGATGCTTCCTTGTTCTTCCAGAGGCACGAGATGGTTGAGTGCGTCGCTTTCATGATGTGCTCCCACCGAGGCGCTGTCTGCCCTCAGCTTGGGGGCAATGTGCGAATGGAAGGTCACCAGAAAACGAATGCTTGCACAAAACACGGTGCAAGGGATGTAACTGTAGGATTGACGGACGATGAATACGTCTGTTTTGAAAGGGTTTGGCGCTGGTTTTTCTTAGTGAGTACTCTCGTGCGCCAGCAAGCGCAGGACAGCCTCAGCCTCTTCGCGTGCGAGGCCCAGCATGATCTCGGCATTTTCTCCGGCAATTGACATTGCCTGCCGTGATGCGGCAGCCAGTAACGTCTTGTCTTCTTTCGGCAGGGCGTGGAGGCGGGTGAGCATTTCGTCCGGGGGGAAGTCTTTCAGCTCTTCATCGAGCCGCACCAGGTGCTCTCGCATGGCTGCGTCAGTGAAAGCATCCGCAGAAATGGTACGAAGCAAAAGGTTCAGTGCGTTGCCCGTGAGAATCCAGGCGTGAAAACTGCTTTCGGGGGTCTCCAAGTTAAGGCTCCTCTGGTACCGCCGCCCAGTATAAAATGAGGCAGGCGGCAGTTCGTCCCCGTTCGCCTGTCGAACGCATCCAATTGACATTGCGCGAAGTCCTCGGCGGCGCTGTTTCAGGCCGGTTTAGTGGTGTGTGCGTGTGTGTGTGGAGATTTTTTAAATGGCTATGAAAAAGACAGCGGTAGTTCTGGGTGCGCAATGGGGCGATGAGGGCAAGGGCAAGATTGTCGACGTCCTGAGCGAGCGTTACAAGGTAGTTGCGCGCTATGCGGGCGGTCACAACGCGGGCCACACGGTCATCATCGACGGCAAGAAGTTTGTGCTGCACCTGATTCCTTGCGGCGTGTTGCGTGAAGGCTGCCTGGGCATCATCGGCAACGGCGTAGTGGTCGATCCGGCTGCACTGCTGAACGAGATCAAGATGCTGAAGGCGCAGGGGCTTCCGGTCGATGGACAGCTGTTCGTATCGAACCGCGCACAGGTCATCCTGCCGTACCACCGCATGATTGAACTGGCTGCAGAGAACGCGCCGGGACGCACGAAGATCGGTACGACCTCACGCGGCATTGGACCAGCGTACGAAGACAAGATGCACCGCAACGGTCTGCGTATTGTGGACCTGCTGAACACGCAGCTTCTGCGGACGCACATCACGAACGCCTGCAACGAGAAGAACCAGATTGCACATGCGCTGTTTGGTACGGAGCCGCTGAACCCCGCAAAAATTTACGAAGAGTACGCAGCCTATGCAGAGCAGATTGCGCCGTACGTTACGGACACAGCGATTTTGCTGAACAAGGCGATCAAGGACGGCGAGAGCGTGATGTTCGAAGGCGCTCAGGGCGCTCTGCTGGACATCGATCACGGCACGTATCCGTTTGTGACGTCGTCGAGCGCAACGGCAGGTGGAGCAGTGATTGGCACCGGTGTTGGACCGACGACGATCGGCACCGTGATTGGTGTGACCAAGGCGTATGTCACGCGCGTGGGTGAGGGTCCGTTCCCGACAGAAGATTTCACTGCAGTGGGTGATGAACTGCGTGCGCGTGGCCAGGAATACGGTGCTACGACCGGACGTCCGCGTCGCTGCGGATGGCTGGATCTGCCGTTGCTGCGTTACAGCAACATGGTGAACGGTACGGAGTGGCTGGTGGTGACCAAGCTCGATGTGCTGGATTCGCTTAAGGAGATTCCGGTCTGCACGCACTACCGCATTGACGGTGTGGAGACGGACGTTATCCCGGCAGATGTTCGCAGCTATGCGCACATTGAGCCCGTGTACAAGAACCTGCCCGGTTGGCAGACGTCGACTGTGGGAGCGAAGAACTTTGAGTCGCTGCCGGCGAATGCGCAGAAGTACCTGCGCTTCCTGGAAGAGAACAGCGGCGCTCGTATCGGCATGGTCAGCACTGGTCCGGACCGTAACGAGACCTTCTCTGTGCCGGAGTTTGACGCGGCGACGAACGTGGAGGCGGGACTGTGATCTCGTTTACCGTTCGCATGCGCTTTGCGCCGGAAGACCGCGCGGAAATCCGTTCCATTTTGCAGAACCTGGGAGCGGCTTCGCGGCAGGAATCGGGGTGCGTCAGCTATGTGGCGCATTCCGTGGAAGCTGATCCGGACGTCATTCTGATCTACGAGCAGTATCAGGATGCGGAGGCGCTGGAGGCGCATCGTTCCTCGGCGCATTTTGACCAGTACGCGACGAACGGCCTTTACCGCAAGGTGCGGGAACGCACCCTGGAGACGCTCCAGGAGATCGTCTAGCCAACGCTGCGGATTCTTTGTTGGTTTATGCGAAAAGCATGGACTTGGCGTTGGATTTGCGGCAGGATGACGATACGCACTTATCTGTGAATGTTTAGAAAACGGACGGCCATATTCGCTGGTCAGTCGTTCTTCCACGCAGCTCCGTGCAACTGTTTTGACGAAACCAGAATCCTCCGAGTAGGATGCGATTCTCAATGCACTGGCGCATAGACATCCCGTATCGCTTCTCCCGAGCAGTCGCCGCGGTTCTGTGCATGCTTCTGTGCTGCAGCGCGGTACTAAGTGCCGTTGCAGACAAGCCCGCAAAACAGAAGAAGGAAAACCGTCGTGCCGAGTCGCACCAGATTGAATTGCTGGAGCAGAACTGGCTGCAGGCACTGACGAAATCCGACACGGCCGTGCTGGAAAAGCTGATGGCAGAAGACTTTCTTGCGATCTCAGCGAACGGTACGCTTTCTGATAAGAAGCAGTATCTGCAGCGCGTGAGTTCCGGTGTCAATGCCTTTACCACCATTGACGTCATGGATATCAAGGTCAGGATGCAGCCGTCCGCTGCTGTGGTGGTGTCGCAGGTGCGCGTTTTGGGGCAGTTAGACAGTCGCCCCGTAAACGCTGTGTACCGTTACACCAAGGTGTATGGCCGGGCGACAAACGGACAGTGGCGCGTGCTGAATCTGGAAGCGACACGCGTTTCGGGGCCGGAAGAAATGGGTATGCACCGCGGCACTCCGCTGAGTTTGCGTCCCAGCCAGGACCATTGATCTTTTCGCCATGCCCAGTTTGAAGACAAGAAAAGCCCCGCACGTGCTGCGGGGCTTTATGTACCCTGGGGAGGACTTGGTTCGTCTTACGCCACCTTCAGAGCCGTGGTCGGCTGAGACGAGGCGGAAACGACGGGCTTGAGATTGAGGGCCAGCAGACGGCGATCGAGGGAGCGCGTCATACCGGTTAACTGTGCATCTTCAGGTTCAGACATTGCGATGGCGGAACGCTTTCCAGGAAGGGAAGCTGCCATCTCGGGGAAATCCATCCGGCGACGAGTTGAGCCGGGTCGGATTCCTGCATCGGCGCGCCAAGTGCGTTGAGTCCCGATCATAAAATCCTCCCGATTGTCGTTATTGGGAGCTGTAAAGCCCACTTCAAATGGGATGGAAAAAGCGGTGCGCGAGTTGCCCGATTGTTGGGAGTCGGCTCGTGTCGTGAAATGCCGTAGGACGTAAAAGCGCAGGCATCGTGTGCTCAAGGCACTGCTTCTAACGTTGAAGTTTGTCTCATGAAAAAGGCGATAATACATCCGTGAAGTCTGCACTCGTTCTTCTTCCAGCTCTGTTCCTGATTGGCCTGAACTCCAAGGCGCTAGCGCAAGCTAATCAACCGACAGCAATCCGCAAACTGGCTCCGTCCGCGTTCGTTATGGTTGGTGGCACCTATACGGGTGTTGGCAGCTTTGGGAGCGCTACGCACCGCCACGGCGGTAAGAATGTGACGCTTACAGCCGGTGCAGATCTCGGCTTTCTTTCCTTTGGCCGTTTCATGCTAGGTGCAGAGGTGCGCGGCAGCTATCCGCTGGATAGTGGGCACATCGTGGCAGAGAAGGCGATCCTCGGCGGCGCGCGGATGTCCTATGAGACGGGCGGACTGATTCGGCCCTATGTGGATGGTCTGTTCGGGCGCGGCCAGATGAACTACCAGGATGGCGGCTATGCCGTAGGGAACCTTTTGTATTCGCAAACGGCTTCGAATATCTACGATTTCGGCGGTGGCGCGGAGTTCGACATCTTCCGCCAGATTTCGTTGAAGGTAGACGTTCAGGCCCAGCACTGGAATACGCCGGTTATATCGAGTGGACACGTGTGGAGTGCGCAAGGATCGGTTGGGGCTGCCTATCGGTTCGGGGCCGGGCAGGGGCCGCGATAGCGCGAGCTACTCGTCTTGCTTGCGACGCCTCAGAAATGCAAAGCCGCGAATGCCGCAGGACGTACACAGGACAGCGACGGCGATGAGCGTCCCTACCGCAATCAGCAGAACTGGCAACAGATGAGACAGGATGGCAACGGCCAGCCCGGCGATGGCCGCAGCCATCGCATGGATTAAGTACGTGATGATGTGAAAGATAGCCACTCGCCGACGAACCCTGTGCAGCATGGGATGCAAATCATCGATTCAGGGTGTCTTGCACGTCGCGGGAAAGATGACATGCAGTTGGTCGCTATACTGCGGTGATGGATAGGCTTTGGACTCCGTGGCGTTACGCGTACATCACCGGTGAAACGAAAAGGCTGCGGCAGGGCGTCCCCGCGGAGTTGGATGGTTATCCTGAAGACCATCGCTCCGTCTTCCTGAACATGATCGGCTCTGTGCAGTGGGCCATTCGCGAGAAAGTTATGCCCGCCGCAGAAGCGGAGAAAGCCGCAGGAGTTCTCCTGCAGGCAGAACACAACTTCGTCTGTCTGAATGGCTTTCCGTATACTTCGGGTCACGTGATGGTGGTGCCTTACGAGCACCTTGATTCACTGGCAAAGCTCCCGTCCGAAGCGGCTACGGAGATGATGTCGCTGGCGCAACGGATGGAGACAGCGCTGCGCGCCACGTATCGTCCGGACGGCATCAACCTGGGCATGAATCTCGGCGAGGCGGCGGGAGCCGGTGTTGCAGAGCATCTCCATCTGCATGTTTTGCCGCGCTGGTTTGGCGATAGCAACTTCATGACGGCGACCGCAGAGACGCGCGTGCTGCCGGAATCGCTTCCCATCACATGGGAGCGTTTGCGTGGCGCACTTGGAC
>Ga0206887_10272_pt1 | contig 10446 bp, 10 predicted proteins | sample Alteio_BWOrgHeat_89_FD_153248 | JGI IMG/M metagenome (GOLD analysis project Ga0206887, IMG submission 153248) | Enriched cells from forest soil in Barre Woods Harvard Forest LTER site, Petersham, Massachusetts, United States - Alteio_BWOrgHeat_Nextera3 ...
AATAAATTCCAGATCAAAAGCAAAACAGCCGGCTGCATCGATTTTTGCACATATTGCATCTAATTCATTTTGTTGAGTAACAATTTTCATTGTCAATTAATTGAAGAATGAGCAAGGCAGTGATGACACCACTCAACACTGCCTCTTCTACCGATAATAAGAGATGATTGATGAACTACTCCAGTAAGGGGAAAGGCTAATTCGTTAGCCTCCATACTTCCCACATCAAGATGTCCCCCTAATGCTATCGCTACCGGTCCGGCTGTATCCCATGTTTTAAGTCGACCAGAAATATGAATCAAAATGTCAGCTTCGTTTTCTAAAACTTTGGCTACTTTTAGGCCAATACTGCCGGCTTTTATTAGCGTTACCCCAGGAATATCCTCAATCCATGGATTGTTTTTGCGATCTCTAAAACCCATAATCACACGAGCATTTGGTCCTTTTTCCATTGGCGTTAACATTTCAAACTTGGTGGCAATATTTTGTTTTTGACGACGCCATGAACCATAATTAGGACCCCCAAAATACATCGTCTCAGTGGCGGGAGCAAAAACCCATCCCAAGACTGGTTTATAATTCACCATCAGTCCAAGCATTACGGAATACTGACCATCGTTGGCAATATAATTGTCTGTGCCATCTATAGGATCAATTAGCCAAACCCTTCCACTATTATTTGCAGTCGGATGCTGTGCATCCTCTTCCGATATTACAACATCATCTTTGAATTTTTCTTTCAGTTTTTCCACTATGAACTGAGACAATTCTAGATCGGCCGTAGTAACTCGATCATGTGGACCTGTCTTTTCTTCAATTTTTATGCCCGGGCGCAAACGAGGTGCCAATAAACCGGCTTCTGTAATTACTTTACTGACGTAATCGATTTCTTCTTGGACCAAAATATTGTCCAGTGCCATTTTAGAGTTTTACCTTCTTCATCCATAATCTTAAGGAATACTGTTTTAGTCTGAGGTCTCTTATAAGCGTGTTCCTTGTAACAATTCCGCGGAGTACATTTGTGCTCCAAATTCGTCCGCCAATTTGTTATCGAGCAGATCAGCAACATAAGCCGCGTTCCACACTAGTTCATCTAATTCCTCTTGTACTAAACCAGCAGTGGGTCGTTGAGAGACTACCAGAACGATATTGCCATGAGTAGCCAGTGCGCAGCTACTCAGATTAGTATTTAGGTCGAGGAGGCGCCGGTAAAATGCTTCCTTATTGTCCTTAGGAACAAGAACAAGCGGACTGGAAATTCTCAAGACCGCCCCCGTTTCATTCTCACTATTCTGAACCAAAATGTATACTTCAGCACTCCCTTCTTTCAACCACCACCCGATTTGCTCATTGCTATCGAGCCGGTGGTTTTCTGCATTTAAACCACGGTGCTTAAAATAGGTTTCCACCATAGCTATTGCTTCCGGTATTGTGCCTTGGTTGACTTTTTGCCCTTGAAAGAAGCCCATGCCTTTCTCCCCATTGCTAAAGGTCATTATTGCTTATTTGTTCACAGTATACTGATTAGCTTCATATTTTTTTCTGCAAGTCCGGTTATCAAGCGATTGTCAGCTTTTTAGAACCTCCTCCTCGTTGGAACCGTTTAAGCATGATAATATAAAAAACTACCTATTCCCGAGTAGCGCAGTGGTAGCGCAGGTGACTGTTAATCACTTGGTCGCTGGTTCGAATCCAGCCTCGGGAGCCATTTTTTAACTCTTGGCGGGACATTCATAGGATGCTTGCGTAAAAGTATTGCTGTAGGCGTCAATGTAAAGCACATTTCCATCCAAGATTACTGGATCCGAAGTATGGCGAACATTTGCTGACGAAGTAGGTGGTGAAATCAGCTTTGATCGAGTAAGGATTAATACTTTCAGCACCAATACTCTCTCTAGTAGCTATGAATAATGGAGGAGAGTCAGACTGACAGTCCCAATGAATAGCTCGGTAACTGGGACTTTAGACCCCAAACTTTGAGGCAAACAGCCTACTGGGTGGCATGATGCATTTTCGTTCGTTTGATTTGGCAACCAGAGATTCTTGCCATGACTTGACCCGTACACAGTAAATAGTCTCAGGCACGATTTTGTGTTTGATTCCTGCATAAGTGGTATCACAATTCCAATGCCAATCCTCATATCCAAAACCACCGTCTACATCAATTGGACGATAGGGATGCTCAATATATACCTCTCTACTAGCAAATGAAGACATACACCAACTATTATATGCAAGTAAACTACGAGGATCAAAATCCGGGTCACAGCAATCTCTCACCTGCCACAGAAACTCGCGGCCTTCAAAAAAGATGGCCCACTCTGGGTGCAAAACAAATTGACCATGTGGCAACGATTCTATGAAAGTGTGTGCATTGATAATCCAGCTACGACTCCAAAGATCATCACCATCTATAAATGCTAGATAGCGTCCCTTAGCCTCTCCAGTGCCAGCGTTTCTTGCCAGGCTGAGATCTCCAAAATCAACATCGATAATCTGCGCATCTGGGATGCAGTTTCTGTTGGTATACTGAATTGTTGCCTGATCAGGACGATCTCTAACAACATACCAATCAATGGACAACCCAGCTTGTCTGGCTGTCTCGATACAGGCACGCACCGCTAATATGGTGGCATGAGCTAGTCGGCCTTCTCTGTGACAATTAGTGATAATTGAAACATCGATCATCACTTCAAGTATCCCTTGAGATTAGATACAATTTTGGTAAATTCCTGCCAGCCGTCATCACAGATTCCCTCGTGTTCTTCTTCTAAAATATGCGAAGGTTGATTAGCGACAATTATTTTTTGGCTGTTGTCGTTTTCTAGAGCCATAGTCTCTATTAACTTGCTTTTTTGGTATTCTTCATCTACAAATATCCACTTTACGTGGTCTATACACTGATTGAAGAATTTTGTTGTGTTGCTACATGGTATTCCGTCCTTATCCGTTTCTTCAGTGGGCAAACTGGCTGCTAGTTGGGAGTAGTGATTTAGTTGCTTATGATACTCGCGGAAGCTCAACCACCCTGGGAGAGAATCAAAATTATGAACCATCACAGGGGATGTCTGAACGATCAGGCGAACAATGATTGTGACCTTATCTTCGATGCTCAACCCTGGTACTAAGGAGGGCAGATAGATGAGCTGTGCCTCTGGTCGAAAGTATTGGTTTAGCTTCGGCGCGCTTTGATCGGTAACCAGTATCAATGGTGGCATAACGTCATTTTGCTTCAGCAATTTGCAAAAACGTAAGGAATTCCTGGACACTTTTGCGTAACCGATGTGTGGCAGAAGGTACAGATGCGAAAAGGGATCTCTTACTTTATCGATCAATTTGAAATAAGCATCAGCAAGTGGACTGTAACTAGGGTGTTGTCGTTTGACGAGCACTTCCAGTTTGCCGGTAGGTGGAAGCAATGGCTCGATTTTTCGCAGTGCCCAATAGTCATCGTGCAGCCTAGCAAAAATGGCTTTCTCTGTTTCTGGTTTAGGGAGATTACCTGATAATCTTCCTTGTTGTAGAAAGTGTGCCAAAGGGTTCGTACCAGGCTGAATAAGTTCGGCATAGCGCCTTGCATAAAATTTGGTATCAAATTCAGGAGACGGATAGCGTCCTTCTCGTGCACCGCAAATTATGTAATGTTTGAGCGGATTAACACCAGATCGAGCAACATCTGGATATTTTTCTAAATAATACGAAGTATCAAAGTATGGATTAGGGTCAAACCCCAGCGAAACTCCGATATTTAGGTAGTGCCAGAGGGGATTGACATAAGTTTGATTTATTTCCGGACATTGTGCGAGGTAGTAATCTGTGTTGAAAAGCGGGTGTGGATTTCGTCCCTCATAAGCGCCGTGGGCAATGTAATGCGTTAGGGGATCCAGCCGAACAGCAGCTACGTCGGGATAGACATCAAGATAGAACACTTCATCGAATAATTGACTATCACGAATAGTTGCTAAAACTTCACTGCTCAGAATATTTTTGCCGTTCCCAACAACAAAACCTAATTGGTCTGACGGAGTAATCGCTTTCATCAATATCATGCCTTTGATTGACTATCCGTTCTAATTTCCTATGCACTTAAGGCTAATTGACTGTCTGGTATCGTCGCTTGCAGATTTACGCTTGAGTCAAATTGTACATGTTGGATACTTGCAGCTTTGTACCACTTGTTGTCTAGAATTGTATCTAACAACTGTTGGCTGCTTTCTTTCCATGTCAGCCAGGAAATGTTTTTACTGGCGGGGATCTTACCACAAGAGTGCATATGAAGCCAAGCTTCAATGGCATCAGCCAGATCGCAAGGTTGCAATCCTTTGAAATAGAAGGCATGTTCTTGGGCTATTTCTCTAAAGATTGGTAGATCTCTAGCGATAATCGGAAGCTGAGCCTTTGCCGCTTCTATGAGAGGCAAACCAAAGCCTTCTCCTTCTGATGGCATAAGCAATGCTGTTGAATCTGCATAAAGGAGTTCAAGGAGCTCATCGCTACCCTGCTCGAGCCAAGTCAGCCTGTCACCAAACTCAATATGTGTATGTAATTGAGATAAGCGGTCGCTAAGCATCCAGCCTCGTTGTCCAACGATAATCAGATTCAGATTAAAGCCCTTCTCCCAGAGCTCTTCGAATGCACCTAAAGCCTGAATATGTCCCTTTCTTGGCTCAACAGTGCCTACCAAAAGAAAGCTAGGGCGCTCTGTAACCAGTTTGAGCACCCGGTAAGATTCTCTATCGAGACCATACGAAGGCAAACTGCCACTGATATCAGCGCCGAGATGAATGTATCCCAAATGCAAAGGTTTATCTCTTTCAGGCGGAAATCTAGTAAGCCAGTGGTCAACTTCATCTGCCACTGACTGTGAAATGCAAATAAGACCGTCCGCCAATGTAGTAATTGTTTCAAACCAGTGGAGGAATGTATTGTTTAGCGCGGAAGGGAAAAATTCGGGGCGCAAAAGTGGTAGCAGATCATAAACCACAAAATAGATTTTTACCCCATTGAAGCGCATTGCTAAAAGCTGGTCTAAGTTGTTGCAGATCATATAAGGACACCAATCAAGTCCAAGAAATATATCACCGAAGGCAGGTGAAATTGCTTCGTCTAAACTAACTGGTGCTTGTACCTCCGGCTCAATAAGCATCTGTCTGAAGTACTGAACGTGCTGATACTCCTTTCCTGGACCAGCGTATACTGCTTTAAATTGGAATTTTCCCAGGTTAAGTGATGGCAGTGCCATCGACATGCTTCGCACGACTCGAGCAGTGCCAGCTCTAGAGTCTTTGCTTGCCAGTTGTGAAATGTCTACGAAGATCGTACGGTTTTCTAACTCATCTTTTGCTGCTTTGCGAACTCTTGCAATTGATTGTGCTTCAAGGGTTCCGCTTTCAGCATCCTGCGCATTGACTGAACAATGTTTGCCTGAATTCAGCTTTGCAATTGCCTTCGGTTTTAATGTTGGTCTTTCCGATTTTAGCAGAGCGATAAAAAGATTTTTCAATGCCCGTTTGCTTGCGGAAAGTAATTTCCCACTAAGCATTGCCTTCACCTTTACTAGCAAGAACTTGCTTGCCCGAACAGGATGTGTCAATCTCCATGACAAGCTGCCATATATTCGATGTAACTCTTCATCCCTTTCTCTAAGTCGTCGATCCAGTGTTGCTATTCTTGCCCCAAGTTGCTCCAAAAATTGCTTATTGTTTATTTGGTCATCTGGCACTTTGGCTACCTTGATATATATGGTTCTAATTAAAAGTAGCCCTTGATTATGCCATAGGCGCTCTACAAACGAAATGAAACTATAATTTAAGCTGAAGAATCACCAAAATTAGAGGGTTTCCAGGCATGCTTGCTTCCTCTATGTCAAAATCCACAAGTTGGCTCAGCGGTAAAGGTCGCGCTTCTAATTAATGAACATTTTGATCACAGGAATTACGGGTATGGCTGGTTCTCATCTGGCCGACTACTTGTTGAAGACGGTCTTAGATGCTCGCATTTTCGGTGCCAAGCGCTGGCGCAGTCCAACCACGAACATCCGGCATTTGTTCGGTAAAGTAAGCTTTTTTGATTGCGATTTGATGGATGCTTCTGCTTGCATCGAGCTAGTGGCTAAGGTTCAACCAGATTATGTTTTTCATTTGGCTGCACAGAGTTTTGTTCCAGAGTCATGGAAAAACCCGCATGCCACCATCATCCAAAACATTACCATGCAGCTTCAGGTGTTTGAAGCGATCCGTTTGAATAACCTGAATCCAGTCATTCAAGTCGCGCTGAGTTCCGAAGAGTATGGTAAGGTTTACCCGGAAGAAACGCCAATCACTGAACAAAATCCCCTGCGTCCTCTCAGCCCTTATGGCGTAAGTAAGGTGGCTCAGGACATGCTCGCTTACCAGTATTTTCAGAATTATGACTTGAGGGTGATCAGAACGAGGGCGTTTAATCACGAGGGTCCCCGGCGCGGTGAGGTCTTTGTTACGAGCAATGTTGCTAAACAAATAGCTGAGATAGAGATGGGGGTGGTACCGCCAGTGGTGACGATCGGCAATCTTTCCGCCCAGAGAGATTGGTCTGATGTTCGAGACATCGTTCGTGCTTATTGGTTATCTGTGCGGAATTGCATCCCGGGCGAAGAGTATGTAATAGCTAGTGGTACCGCCCGTACGGTGCGTAGTATGCTTGATGTTTTGTTAGGCTTAAGCACCAAGAAAGAAATCGAAGTACGAATAGACCCAGCAAGGTTGCGTCCTAGTGACGTGGAAATTTTGCAAGGTGATGCAACAAAGTTTAAACAAGCAACAGGCTGGCAACCGGAAATTCCATTCGAACAAACTATGGAGGATTTGCTCAACTATTGGCGCGATATTATACGCCGACGAAAAGAATCTGGCACTCTTTTACAAGAGACGCTCATACGAGCATAGGCCGTCGCATAAAATGGTTTGATCGACAACCAATGCTCGTCCACCTGGTTCTGATTGGACTGCTGGTGCCGAGCCTAGTCTGGGCCTGTTGCGATCGCCATGTGTGGCCGTGGGATCAGGCATGGTATGCTGAGACTGCCATCAATTTGTCGCTAATCTGTCGAAGACATTGGGATCAGTGGCTCGCCGCTATGCTGCATGCTATGCCGACCAAACCACCAGCCATCGCCTGGTTTGGACAGTTATTTGTGCCATTAGGAGCAGCAGTTCACCACATAGAGCCTGCCTTGCTATGTTCTATTCTTTTGAGCCAATTCGGCACTCTCTATTTTATTTACCTGATAAGTAAGGAGTTATTTCCTGAGTCCTGTATGTTTCCACTAACAGGAAGCCTTTGCTCTGCTTCCATGCCCTTATTCGTTGCAATGTCCCATCAGTTTTTAGTGGAAGCTCTGCAAACGTTTGCTGTGAGCTACTTTTACTGGATCGCTCTAAAAAGTTGGCAATGGTCAATAAGTAAGATTGCTAGCCATCTCCTGTTAGCCGGCGTAATAGCGATGCTGGCTAAGTTTTCCACACCGCTATTTTGTTTTGCTCCCGTTATAATGACGCTTATCGTTGTGACGCGCCAGCTGTCTAGCAGACGCCGAAGACTTTTCAGGCTTGACAGATCGGACGTGCTGCGCCTGGTTTGTGGTCTGTTCCTGGGGTTAATGACGAGCACCTGGTATGCAATAAATTTTTCCACTGTCTGGCAGCAGGCTCGGGAAGCCACTATTGGCAATCAAGCCCTTAATTATGGTCACAGAGATACTTTCTTCCAAAAATTTGCTTATTGGTTGCCCAGCTTATTTTCCAATTTCGGATTGCCCGAATTCTGGTGTTGTCTTGCAGTGCTGGCAAGCTGGGGATTATTGCGATTGATTAAACAATCCGGATGGAATCATAGTCATTCCGCTGGATTTCCTTACCGACTCCTGGCAATCATTTTAATCCTTGAGATAATCTTAGTTCTTTCCATGTTTTCCTTGATTATCCCGGAGGAACCTCGTTATCTCTTACCACTCTTGCCGTCTATTGTAATTTTGATCCTCTTACTTTTTAAGATATTCGATGATCTCCGCATCAAACAAATCATGGTCGTGGCTCTCTTTTGGCAGTTTTGTGTAGTTCATGCGCAGGCTCAAGGACTTATACTTAAGGATCCGCGCATTTGCCCCTGGTTGATTCCTGTTTGCAAAGATGCGACCAAGGCGAGACTAATCGACGATATTGTCAAAGTAACAAGTACCAGAGCAGCATGTGAGCCAATCACTGTTTGCGGTGTAGACTTACCGTGGCTCAATTATAATTCGCTATCGTTCTATGCAGTCAAAAATTCGCTAGAGACCGAAAAGAGGGCTTATTACCTACCATTGGGTTATGGAGAAACTGAAGATCAAAAGGTCTGGCTGCAGATTAAAAACGAGCGAGCCTCTTATTTCATCTCCTGTGATCCTTCCCTCGTATCTATTCCCACCGATGCATTCAATTTTCTTGATCGACCTATTTTGAAAAAAGTCTCAAATAGCAAAGAATGGAAGAGAGTTGTCCTTCAACCCAGCCCAGCCGTTCTTATATTTCATAGGACGAAGGATAATATTTAGGGATCACTCTCCATTTCCAAGGTTCGGTTGGGCTCGCTAAGAATGATCGGATCATAGGACAGATTCCACAATGCAACAAGTAATTTATCTGGCACTACACGGTGAAACGGAATGGAACCAGGTGCGACGCTTTCAAGGACGCCTGGACTCACCGGTTACCTCAATTGGCATAGATCAGTCCATGCGTATGGGAGAAACTCTCCGTCAACTCATCAACGGACAGATAGGCTGGATAGTCATGAGTAGCCCGCTTCAACGCGCGCGCACCACTGCCCAAATTATTTGTAACTCTCTAAGCATCGATCCCGAGTTTATTGAGGTTGATACTAGGCTTGCCGAAATTGATATTGGATCGTGGTCAGGTCTTACACGCGAAGAGATTGATACCCGTTGGCCATGTATTCTTGATGCCTACAGCCGATACGACTGGTATTTTCGGTCACCTGATGGTGAGTCGCTCGATGATCTTTCAGAGCGCATGGAGAATTGGCTTGAGGACATGACTGAGCACCACCAATTAATCGTCGTTTGTCACGGGATTGCCAGTCGGATTCTGCGGGGACTCTACGCGAGACTTCCTAAAACGACAGCGTTGGCGCTGGAGGTTTCGCGAAATACAATATGGAGACTTGCCTTAGGTCAGATTGACCGGATCCCATGCAAATGACCGCAATACAGTCAATTACGAATTGACAATTGGTATCTCATCAATGTTGCCAAACACTGGCTTGCCTAAGGCACTAAGCAATTGCACTTTCCGATCTGCACCTGGTGAGCTAGCTATGCGCAAGACAGCGTCGCAACGCTCTGCTACAGCTGAAGAAATACGCATAATGTCATCATATTGTTGCCGCTCAGAGCTATCCTTACCAATAACAGGTAGCGCTACATTAAGACCAACGATTGGTATGTGGCCCTTTCGAAAAACAGCAAGAGCTGCCTTATTGATCGCATTTAAATTTTGCCTACGTTTCTCTGTCGTAGTCGCAGAGTAAGGACCAGCAATCAAAATCCGCATATAACTGCATCTTAATTTATACTAAAAGCTACAGCCCTAGATAATACCACAAAGCACGAGTATCCCAATTAGGATAGTTTTTTTTCGAGTTTGCCGATTTTTGGCGTGCTGGACAAGGGAGTAACACATTGTAATAGCTTCAGGAATTGTCCCTTTGTCTACTAATTTTATCTTAGTGAATGAATAAAGAGCATAAAGTTAGTAATAAGAATGGACATGCGAGTGTGCCGAGGAAAAGCGCTATTAGTAACATCGCTGTACGCTGTTGACTAATTACCGAGAGGCACCAATAACTAACTATAAGGACAGACAGGCTTAGGGGAATATCCCACATACAAAAAAACTGGGACCGTCTAACAGTTTCAGCATTTCCCTGTCCGGCACCGTACCAAATTGCAAATAAAAGCAAGCCGTGAAAAAATAAAAGAAATGGCACAAGCAAGGCAATAAAGATATTGGACAATTGTGGTTCTTGTTTCATTTGTTTCTCTTAAATCCTTTATGCTAGCCACTGTTATCGTCTGTGGAATTCCTCTGTCTAAAAGATATCTCTTAAGTAGAGCAACTTAGTAACAACACGAACATAGCAATTATCGCCAGTGCTGATACAAACTAGAGATTTTCATCTAACCTATCACCTGTATTTTCTATCACTCAGCTATAGACAATCTTGAAGCAAGAGTAAAAGTCAAAGGTGGTATGACGAACAGTTTATTAACTGTCTTAATCGTCGAAAGGAGTAATATCTAACGACTTGATGTCTATCAAAAACTCGATGGACTGTGCTATACGACTTCCTCCAAGACGCTAAGCCATCCGGAACGCCCTTCAGGGAGCATAGCTTGAGCATAAATGCTGC
>Ga0206887_10275_pt1 | contig 10272 bp, 7 predicted proteins | sample Alteio_BWOrgHeat_89_FD_153248 | JGI IMG/M metagenome (GOLD analysis project Ga0206887, IMG submission 153248) | Enriched cells from forest soil in Barre Woods Harvard Forest LTER site, Petersham, Massachusetts, United States - Alteio_BWOrgHeat_Nextera3 ...
GCGCGCTGTTGCCCACGGCAGACCACATGGGCGCGTCGTGAAACAGCGCCTGGTACCAGGCAAGGGTGAGGTCGCGGGGCGGGAAGCCGCCGACCCCGGAGCCGTTGAAGGAGTAGAGGATGAGCACAGCGATGGGCAGATAGAGGAAGGCATAGACGGCAGCACCAACGGCGTAGAGCAGAAAGGGACGGCGTGAAGTCACGTGGTCCTCCAGCGGCGCTCAAGAGCCTCGGTAGCATAAAGGAGGCCGACGACCAGCACGAGGATGAAGACGGCCACAGCCGCGCCGAGTGGCCAGTTGTAGTCGGCACCAAAGAGATTGGCCACGATATTGGCGATCATGACGCTGCTGGGACCGCCGAGCAGGAGAGGTGCGAGGAAGTCTCCGAAGCTGAGGAGGAAGGCGAAGGTAGCACCGCTGAGAACGCCGGGCATCGATAGCGGCAGGATGACACGGAGGAAGGTCTGCCACGAGGAAGCGCCGAGGTCACGTGAGGCTTCGAGGAGTTCGGGCTGAATTTTTTCGAGCGCGGCGACGACCGGCAACACGACGAACGGCGTGTAGATGTGGGTGAGGGTCACGATGACCGCAGATGGACTGTAAAGAAGGAAGCCAAGGGGCTGGTGGATGACGTGTCCCCAGAGCAGCAGGGTGTTCAGCACTCCTTCGTGGCCGAAGATCACCTTCCAGGCATAGGCGCGGACGAGGTAACTGACCCACAAGGGTAGGATGACGGCCTGATAGAGGAAGCGCTTGTAACGTCCACTATGAAAGACGAGGAGCAAGGAGAGCGGGTAGCCCAGGAGCAAGGAGAGGAGAGCTACGCAAGCCGCGATGCGCAGAGAGCGAACAATGACGGTTACATAAAGCGGCGTGGCAAGCAGGTGCAGGTAATTCGACAGGCTCCACTGATGGATGAGCTGTTGAAAGGGGCCGAGGGTCCAGAAGCTGTAACAGAAGAGCAGGCAGTAGGGCGCGAAGAGAAAACAGGCGATCCAGGCGATGGATGGCAGGGTGACAATCGCGTTGTTCAGCCGGTTTCTCATGGTCGCAGATCGGGGCCCGGGGAAAGCTGGTTGAACTCAGGATTCGGTTACGGGAACAAAGTCCTGCGGCCTGCAGGCAAAACTGGCTGTAACGCCTATCGCGGGCACAGAGTGCGCCGGCAGTCTCGCCGACAGCCGGGTTCCATCGGAACACAGGAGGGATACGAGAACACTGGAGCCTTGAAACTGCTGGGTTTCTACGATGGCGTCGAGGGAGATGGAGGAGGCATCTTCCGCACCACCGAGATGAATACATTCGGGCCGCAGAGAGTAGACGATGGGCCCGTCGGGACGTTGGGCGTTGAGTTGGAAGGGACCGCAGGTGGCGATTCCACTCTCGACGTGTCCCCTGACAAGATTGCTTTTGCCGATGAAGGACGCGGTGTAGACGGTGCGCGGGTTGAAGTAAATGTCGCGCGGAGTTCCGCATTGCTCGATGCGGCCGCGGTGGAGCAGAACGATGCGATCGGAGATGGACATCGCCTCCTCCTGATCGTGAGTGACGAAGAGGAAGGTGATTCCCAGCTGCTGCTGAAGCAGCTTGAGTTCGCGCTGCATCTCGGCACGCAGATTGGCATCGAGCGCGGAGAGGGGCTCGTCGAGGAGCACCATCTTCGGCTGATTGACGAGGGCGCGGGCGAGCGAAACGCGCTGCTTCTGGCCACCGCTGATCTGGCGCGGAAGGTGCGAGGCGAAGTTCTGCATGCGAACCAGAGCTAGAGCTGCATCGACTCGCTGCCGGACCTCGGGACCGGGAACGCCGCGCACGCGAAGCCCGTAAGCGATGTTTTGATAGACGCTGAGGTGCGGGAAGAGGGCGTAGTTTTGAAAGACGGTGTTGACGGGCCGTTGAGCGGGCGGGAGACGGAGAAGCGATTTCCCTTCGAGAAGCGCATCGCCGGAATCGGACTCTTCGAAGCCAGCCAGGATGCGAAGGAGGGTAGTTTTGCCGGAGCCGCTCTCGCCGAGGATGGTGAGAAATTCGCCGCGATGGATATCGAGGCTCAGCGACTGAAGCACCGGCCGGGCATGGTAGGCCTTGGCGAGGGAGCGAATCTCAAGGAACGGAGCGATGCCCGCGGTTTGGTCTTTCGTCGATACGGCGGCTGGAGCTCCGGCGTTCGCGTTGGCGCTGGCTTGGGTCAGGCGGCTATCCTCGCGTGAAAAGAACTTATTCGCTGGCCTTCACGGCGTTCCAGATTTCGGTGTATTTGGCACGGCGCGGCACATCCTGCCAGAAGACGATCTGCTTCTGATATGCCTCGGCGTCGTCGAGGTGCAGGTTGTGCTGCTGATCTTTCGTCATGAGCGCGGCGGCTCGCGGGTTGGCGGGGGTGTAGCCGGTGACATCGCTCAGCTGCTTCTGTGTCTGGGCAGAGATCATGAAGTTCAGGAAGCGGTACGCCAGCTCCTTGTTGTCGCTGCTTGCGGTAATCATGAGGTGATCGATCCAGCCGGTGGTCTTTTCCCGGGGAATGGTCTCGGCGATGGAAAAGCCGGCCCTGCGAAGCTGATTGGTCATGAGCGGCCAGCCCATGGCGGCGACCACTTCATGAGATTGAAAGAGGTTGGTTAGTTCGCCGCCGCTGGTCCACATCTTGCGGATGTTGGGCTTGAGGGTGATGAGCTTCTGCTTGACCTGATTGAGCTGATCGTCGGTGAGATTGTAGACCGCGTTGGGATCGTGGCGGTCGAAACCGAGGACCTGGGCGGCCATGTATACGGTGGAAAGATCGTCCCAAACCGAGATTTTTCCCTTGAGCTTAGGGTCCCAGAGAGCAGACCAGCTTGCCGGAGCGGTGGCGAAGTACGTGGTGTCGTAGAGCAGCGGATTCGGTCCCCAGGTGAGCGGGACACCATAGACTTTGCCGCCGTCTTTGACGAGGGGCAAGGACGTGAGCTGAGGAGAGATTTGCGAGTAATTTTCGACTTTGCTGAGGTCGAGCGGAGCAAGCAAACCGGAATGGGCGAGCATGGAGGCGACGTCGCTGGAGGGCGAGATGACGTCGTAGTTGGATGCGGCGCCGCCGCGGAGCTTTCCAACCAGTTCATCGCTGGTGCCCATGTAGGCGGCGTTCACTTTGCACTGGCAGTCGGCCTCGAAGCGTTGGATGAAGGACGGGTCGGCGTATCCTTCCCATACCAGGAGGCTGAGCGAAGGCACGGGCTTTTTGCAGCTCGCGAGCAGCAATAGCACGCTCAGGGCGAGGAATCCGGCAGACGCTTTGGCGCGGTCTAAAGCCTTCATCCAGGGGCTAAGTCCGGCTTTCCCGAAGCGATTCCACGGCAACTGGGGCATGATTGTCTTCCCTGACGGAACCTCGCTTGCGCGGCGGGTTGTCTGACTTACAGCATAGTGGTGCATGGACGGCTGCGGCCGGCGGAAGAGCTGATTTGTCTCCCGCACCTGTCGATGAAGGCTGGGATTATGGCAGAATCAAAGGCCACGCACCGCCGGTTTGAGGGTACTTGACACCGAAGCCAAAATTCTCTAATTTTGCGAAATTACTACAAGGTTTTCGGTCTGGCAACGTCTTTCCTCCAGAACTCGAGATTGACCTTGGCCGGAACACCACCCTTTTTATTTTCAACGAAGCAGAATGGATTGGCGGATGCGGTAGGTAGCCGGCCGGGTGCCGGAGATTTCCGCCGGGAGACACGACCACGCAGCAACGAATAGACCATACCGAGCCTCGCTCGGCGGTGCCGCCGTCGGACGGTGGCGCGCGCTTGAAAACAGCGATAGGGGAGCCTGGTTCGCGGTCGGTAGTCGAAGCGATGACATGGAGCGTTCCGTGCAGATTTTCCCGGAGGCGCTGGGTCTTGCGGTATGCGCGCGGCGAGTCGCGACTATGCGCAATTCTCTGACTCGACGGACAGGCGAAAAATAATCCCCGCCTTTGGACCGCACCCGGAACAGTGAAATCTTTAAGGATGGTTGAAATGCACAAGTTATTGGAAAAGGAACTCGCAACTTTTGAGGCACGGACACCGGCGTCGCGTGCCGCGCTGAAGAGAGCGGAGCCGCGACTGCCGCTGGGAGTGGCCAGCAATTTTCGCAGTTATGAGCCGTGGCCGCTCTTTGTAAAGGACGCGAAGGGAGCCCACATTCATGATCTTGACGGTCACGAATACATCGACTTCAACCTGTGTTTTGGGGCGTTGATGGCGGGGCATTGTCATCCGGCGGTGGTCAAGGCCGTACAGGAACGGCTGGAGATCGGCACGATGTATGGAATGCCGCATACCCTGGAGTACGAGTTAGCCGAGGAGATATGCCAGCGCTTTCCGGTGGAGCAGGTCCGTTTCGGCAGCAGCGGAACGGAAGTTACGATGCACGCCATTCGACTGGCCCGTGGCTTTACCGGGCGGGACAAGATCATCAAGATGGAGGGCGGGTACCACGGCGTGCACAACGATGTGCTGGTCAGCATGAAGCCCAGCGCGAACCTGTATGGCCCGCCGGAGCGTCCGACCCAGGTGTCAGCGGGGGGCGGCATCCCGCACGACTCGCTGAAGAACACCCTGATTGCCCAGTTCAATGACCTGGACGCAGTAAGAAGATTGTTTGCCGAGAATCCGAAGCAGATCGCTGCGCTGATCCTGGAACCGATCATGATGAACATCGGTATCTGCATGCCGGAGCCAGGGTATCTGGAGGGCCTAAGAGAGATATGCACCAACGAGGGCGCGCTGTTGATTTTTGACGAAGTAAAGACCGGCGCTAAGCTTGGCCCCGGAGGCGCCTGCGAGTATTTCAACATCAAGGCGGACATAGTAACTCTGGCTAAGTCGATTGGCGGCGGCTTTCCGCTGGCGGCCTTCGCCTCAAGCAAGGCAGTTATGGACATGATTGCCCAGCAGAAGGTGTTTCACGCGGGCACTTATGCGACCAACCCCCTGGTGATGGCGGCCGGATTAGCAACCTTCCGCGAGGTCCTGACTCCGGAGGGTTATGCACACATCGCGACCATCAGTGACGCGTTGGTGGGCGGCTATCGACAGATACTGGCGAAGTCGAGTCTGGAAGCTTACGTGGAGAGCGCCGGGGCGAATGGCGCGTTGCTCCTCTATCCAAAGAAAATCAAGAATTATCGGGAGTGGCTAACTGTCGATCCGGACTTATGGCGGATTTACTGGTTCGGCATGCTAAACCAGGGCGTGATGGCGCAGCCATTCTGGTGGGACGAACAATGGACTATCTCGGTCGCTCATACCCTGCGGGATGTTGATCAGCATCTTTCGGCATTTGAGAAGATCGCGCCCGCACTCGCACAGGCACAGGAAGAAACGACGGTTCAAGCAGCCAAATAAACAGAGGCAGCATTGGGCAAGTTCATCTCAACGGGCAGCCACACACCAGGTCTCAAGCGCGTCCTCGGACGCCGGGACCTGGTGTTGCTGTTTATTGTGGCTGTCGCGAATCTGAATATGGTGCCTCCGATTGCAGCATCGGGACCGGTCACGATCTGGCTGTGGGTAGTTGCGCTGGTCTTCTTCTTCTGGCCGCAGGGCGCGGCTGTAACTGAACTTGCGCAGAAGTGGCCGGGCGAGGGCGGCATCTACCTGTGGGCCAAGAAGAGTTTCGGCGAAGAGCATGGCTTTCTGGCTGGATGGTGTTACTGGCTCTCGAATGTTTTCTATCTTCCGACGGTCGTCTTGTCGTGTGTGGGGGTAGGAGTGTATGTCGCAGGTCCACATATTCAGCGGCTGGCGGATAGTCCCGCCTTCACGGCAACGATGTCCATCGGGATCATTCTCTTTCTGCTGGCGCTGAACATCCGGGGATTGGAGTTAGGTAAGTGGATCAATAACCTGGGAGGAGTGGGGACGGTTGGGGGCGCAGCGATCGTCTGCCTGCTGGCATGGCTTACGTTGCGTCATCATGGGAGCGCCCTGCATCTTTCCGAGTTACGACATCCGCGCAGCGACTGGCGTCTCTTTGCCGCGTTTGGAACGATATGTTACAGCCTCATCGGACTGGACCTGGCATCGATCATGGGCGATGAGATTCGCGAACCGCGGCGAAATCTGCCCGTGGCAATCTTCTGGGGCGGGCTGGCAGCGGGCGCGATCTATCTGGGCACTACTTTCTCGATGCTGATTGCCATGCCCCAACAGGACATCGGAATTCTTTCCGGAATCCTGCAGGCTATCAACACGATGGCAACCCGTACCGGGCTACTGGGGCTGGTGGCGCCCCTGGCGTTGCTGGAGTGCCTGTCCATTCTGGGTACAGCTTCGGCATGGTTCAGCGGGGCAGCGAGACTACCATTCGTCGCGGGCATCGACCGCTATTTGCCGCCCATCGTCGGCAGGATCCACCCACGCTACCGCACTCCCTACGTCAGTCTTATCCTTTTTGCGGTCATCTCGTCCCTGCTGATCGGCATGAGTTATCTCGGTGTATCGGTAGGCGAGGCTTATCTTACGCTGCTGGACTTGGCGGTCATTCTTCAGCTTCTTCCTTCCTGCTATATGTTCACCGCATTGGGGAAACATGCAATGACAAGAGGTGCAACATTACACGCCAGCAAAGGATATCTGCTCTTCAATGCCGGATCAGGATTATTGATGACTTTCGTTGGACTGGTAGTGGCTTTCATTCCTTCCCGGCAGGTGAATTCGATCTGGCTGTTTGAGTTCAAGTTAGTAATTGCCTGCTTGCTGGTATTTGGTTCGGCGTATCTCTTTTATCGGCGCTCGCAACGGTCGGCTCTTGAACCGGGCCTGGTTGCAGCGCTGGAAACGCACCCAACTGAGAATGTTTAGAGGAGACTTCGCCAATGTCTGAAGTGCAGTCCCAAGTGGCGCGCCAGCCGATGTACATCAACGGTGAATGGTCAGAGAGTGGCGGCGAGTGGATACCTGTGTACGATCCGTCGACGGAACAGGAGATCGCGCAAGTTCCAGACGCCGGCTTCGCAGAGGTCGATCGGGCCGTGGAGGCGGCTCGACACGCTTTTGATGAAGGAGGCTGGCCGCAAACAACCGCGCAGGATCGCGGCCGGATCTTGTTCCGAATCGCGGAGCGGATCCGCGCCGAGGCCAGCGACCTGGCCGCGCTCGAGTCGCGTAACAGCGGGAAGCCGATCGTCGAGGCTGAGTACGACGTCGCGGACGCCGCAACTTGTTTTGAGTATTACGGCGGGCTAGCTACCAAGATAACTGGCGCTGTGAATCCGGTGCCCGACAACGCGCTGAGTCTATCTTTGAAGGAACCAGTGGGAGTCGCGGGACAGATCATCCCGTGGAACTATCCTCTGCTCATGGCCGCCTGGAAACTGGCTCCGGCCTTGGCCGCAGGTTGTACGTGCGTACTGAAGCCCGCGGAACAGACTCCTCTAACAATTCTGAAGGTAGCTAGCTGGCTAAGTGAGCTAGGAGTTCCGGCAGGCGTGGTAAACGTGGTAACTGGCTATGGAGAAACGGCGGGGGCGAGCATTGTTTCTCATCATGCCGTCGATAAGATTGCATTTACGGGAAGCGCCGCCGTGGGCAAGACGATCATGAGGGCGGCGGCGGATTCTCTGAAGAGAGTAACGCTCGAGTTAGGCGGTAAGTCGCCTAATATCTTCTTCGCGGATGCGGACTTCGAAGCTGCCATTGATGGCGCCTTGTTTGGCGTGTTTATCAACCAGGGCGAAGTCTGTTCCGCGGGAAGCCGCATTTTGGTGGAGCGGCCTATCTATCAGAAATTCGTTGAGGCCATGCGAGAGAAGGCCAGAACCATCCTGGTGGGAAACCCGGCGGAGCGATCGACCAAGATGGGGCCGCTGGTGAGCCGCGAGCAATACGATCGCGTTCGTAGTTACCAGGAGTTAGGTAAGTCGGAGGCAAAACTTGCAATTGGAGGCGGACGCGTTCCGGGGCTGGATCGCGGATACTACGTCGAACCTACAATTTTCTACGATGTAGACAACAGCGCCCGCATTGCGAGAGAAGAGATATTCGGGCCGGTAGCAACAGTTATTCCATTTACCGATGAGAAAGATGCGCTGCGAATTGCGAACGATACGCCTTTTGGACTGGCGGCGGCGGTGTGGTCACGAGATATTTATCGGGCACTGCGCATGGTAAAGGCAATCAGAGCGGGGATCGTGTGGGTGAACCACATGCAACCGACGTACGTCGAGGCTCCATGGGGCGGATACAAGCAATCAGGCTTCGGCCGGGAACTCGGAATTCACGGAGTCGATGAATATCTGGAAACGAAGCAGGTACATATAAATCTGAACGAACAGCCGATTGGTTGGTACTGAGATATGAAGAAGATCGAAATAAGAACCGAAATACCCGGACCTCAATCGAAGGCGTGGATGGAGCGGCGGATGACGGCCATTCCCAGGGGAGTGTACGCAACAACTCCTCTGTTCATTCGCAAGGCAGAAGGAGCTTTGCTCGAGGACATTGACGGAAATCGATTCCTGGACTTCGCCGGAGGGATAGGCTGCATCAATACCGGGCACCGGAATCCCCGCGTAATCGAAGCGATTCGCAGTCAACTAGAGTCGTTCTTGCATCTTTGCTTTCAGGTGACCGGCTATGAGAGTTATGTGGAGTTAGCCGAGGCGCTGAACCGGATTACTCCCGGCAAATTTGCCAAGAAGACAATGCTGGTGAATAGCGGCGCCGAAGCGGTTGAGAATGGCGTGAAGATCGCGCGGAACTACACCGGACGCAGCGCAGTAATTTGCTTTGAGGACGCATTTCATGGACGAACCATGCTGGGAATGACGATGACCAGCAAGACCCATCCCTACAAACAGGGCTTCGGGCCTTTCCTGTCTGACGTCTATCGTATTCCATATGGGCTGCCCTCCAAGAAGCGCTCCGGTGCAGGGGATGACACCCAGGCCGACTACGAACTCATGCTTGCGGATGTGTTTCGCCGGGTGGTCGCCGCGGAAGATGTAGCTGCGGTTGTCATTGAACCGGTCCTGGGCGAAGGCGGATTTGTGGTAGCGCCGCCGGGATTTCTGCGCGCGCTGCAGAAGATATGCCACACACACGGTATCGTTTTCATCGCGGACGAAGTGCAGACGGGCTTTGGCCGAACAGGAACCATGTTTGCCTGCTCGCAGGCTGGAGTAGAGCCGGATTTGATACTCACGGCGAAATCGCTGGGCGGCGGTCTGCCGCTGGCGGCGGTGACGGGGCGCGCGGAGATCATGGATGCGCCCGGTCCGGGAGGGCTCGGAGGGACTTTCGGTGGAAATCCGGCAGCCTGTGCCGCGGCGCTCGCAGTGATTCGTGAATTTGAGGACGGCGAGTTGTTGGCCCGCGCCAATGCCTTAGGCTCCCAATTTCGCTCCCGCGCGATGAGTTGGAAGAGGAATCACAACTTCATCGGCGAAGTCCGCGGGCTGGGCGCGATGCAGGCCGTCGAGTTCGTACACCCACAGACGGGCGAGCCTTATCCGGCGGCGGTAAAGACAATTCTGAAGGATTGCCTCAAGCGCGGCGTTCTCCTGCTGGGAGCGGGGACCCACGACAACGTCATCCGTTTGCTCATGCCATTGGTGATGACCGATGATGAGTTGAGTGAGGGGCTGGATGTATTGGAGACCGCAATTGAGTCGGCGGCCAAGGAGCTCGGGCTTCTCGAGGCCACGACAAAGTAGCCAGCGCCGGTTAGTGTTACTGCCACTGACTCTCTTATAAGCTGGCTGGCTATCGCGAAACTATCGAGGCAGCCAGCCAGGTTATGGAAAGAGTGGGATGGTCAGAATTTGCGTGAGTGCTCAACGCCCCAGCGCTCGACGACGATCTTCTTTTCTGTAAAGAATTCGATGGCGTCCCGTCCCTGCGCGTGAAGGATTCCGAAGAAGCTGTCTTTCCAGCCACTGAAGGGGAAGTAAGCCATGGGAGCGGCGACGCCGATGTTGATTCCAATGTTCCCAGCGGGAGCTTCGTAGCGGAAGCGCCGGGCTGCTGCGCCGCTGGAGGTGAAGAGCGAAGCCTGGTTGCCATAGCGGCTTCGCTGCAGAAATGCCAGGGCCTCATCCATATCATTTGCATGCACCAAGCTTAAGACCGGGCCGAAGATTTCTGTCTCAGTCAGTTCGCTGGTAGCCGCAAGACCATCGAGGATGGTGGGCTTCAGGAAGCTTCCGCGCTCATGAGACGGGATCGATGCCTTACGGCCATCGAGGACTACTTTTGCCCCATCGCTCTCGCCCTGCCGAATAAGTGATTCGATGCGCGACTTACTCTGTTCGGAGA
>Ga0206887_10263_pt2 | contig 10231 bp, 7 predicted proteins | sample Alteio_BWOrgHeat_89_FD_153248 | JGI IMG/M metagenome (GOLD analysis project Ga0206887, IMG submission 153248) | Enriched cells from forest soil in Barre Woods Harvard Forest LTER site, Petersham, Massachusetts, United States - Alteio_BWOrgHeat_Nextera3 ...
GAGATTTGCTGGATATTAGCTTCACTGCGGTATGCGATGAAGAAAAAGTACCAGCTCTTTCTCACGAGGAATTTAGCCTGTTGCCATGCGATGACAAAGAGCTCTTTCCTGAAGTGCATGCTGCGCTATTAAATCAATCTGTACCTTGTGATTTTGCGGTGTCAGTGATTGTTAAAGAAGATTCACCCTTTGAAAAATTTAGAGGCAAAACACTCAAAGTGAGTGGCTCAGTAAGAGCGTTGAAGACCTTGAAGATTCCAGCACTTGACGACGAATTTGCTCGCGATGTTTCTAGTGAATTTAAAGACTTAGAAGAGTTGAAAGAATTTGTTAAGATGCGTCTTGATCGTGAGCGGCAACAGCGAGACAAAAACGCGTTGTTTGAAAGCGTCGCTGAGTTTTTAGTAAAAGCAAATCATCTGGAGATTCCGCCGAGCATGGTCGAAGAGCAAGCTCGAGCGATCGCCGCTGAAAGTCTGGCTTATTTTAGCAAAGAAGAAGCGCAAAAGTTTTGGGAAGTAAACGGCGAGAATATGCTTGCAAGTTGCAAAGAAAAAGCACGTAACTCTTTGCATATTATGATGTTGGCTCAAGCGATAGCGGATAAAGAAAAAATTGAAGTTACGCAGGAAGAAATTTCCGCTGAAATTGGACAAGAGATTGCTCGACGAAATATGAAGCGAGCGGAAGTTGAAAAAACTTTTACTCAAGATCGAGTACGTATTGTTGCTCAGCAATTGCGTATTGATAAAGCTTTAGAATTTGTGGCGTCAAAAGCCACTATCACCACTGAGTTGCGCGCGTTATCTGATGGCTGATTTAAGTGTAGATAGAGCTCAAACTGGCTTAAAGGTCTTTATCGAGACCTTTGGCTGCCAGATGAACATTCTTGATAGTGAGCTTTTGGCTGAGCGCTTGAAAATTGCTGGCCATCGCATGGTTGAAAAGAATGACGAGGCCGAGGTGTTGTTGTATAACACCTGCTCGGTTCGTGATTTGAGTGAACACAAAGTGCGTAGTCGCTTAGGCGAGGCTAAATTACGCAAGCAAAAGGGCGAAAAATTATTAGTTGGTGTTATCGGTTGCATGGCTGAGCGGGCCGGTATCGAGATTCTCAAAAAGAATAACGAAATCGATTTGCTTGTTGGACCCAGCAAGATTGACACCATCCCCAACTTGATAGACGAGTTACGACAAAAAAATACTAAGCCGAAGCAGCAAATCGCCTTGTCGGATTTTCGCGTTCGCAAAGGCAAGGGCAGCGATTTAAGCGTTACGGAAGATCTTGAGATGCTCGATTCTTTGCGGCAACTGCCTGCAGGAAGTAATAAGGGCCAAGCTTTCGTGCGTATTACTCGGGGCTGCAATAAATTCTGTTCTTTTTGTGTAGTGCCGCGTACTCGTGGTCCAGAAGCACATCGTCGACCAGATGCTATTTTGGATGAAGTGAGGCGTTTGGTTGACAGTGGCATCGTAGAAGTTACCTTGCTTGGTCAGACTATAAATCACTACGAATTTAGTGACGGTGCTAAGACGACTTCTTTTGCAGATTTGTTATATAGAATCCATGAGGAAGTACCGCATCTGGCTCGATTGCGCTTTTTGACCAGTCATCCGCGTGATTTTACCGACGAAACTCTTGATGTAATGGCAAGTTCGTCCCGTATTTGTCAATATTTGCATATTCCTGCGCAGTCAGGCTCAAATCGCATTTTGCAGGCGATGAATCGTGGATATACGCGAGAAACATATCTTGAGCTTATCGAACGTGCTCGCGCACGTATGCCTGATATTAGTATTATTGGCGATATGATTGTTGGTTTTCCGACTGAAACAGAAGAGGATTTTGTTGCGTCTTTAGATTTGCTGAAAATCGTGAAATATAAAAACGTTTTTGTTTTTAAGTATTCGCCGCGTCCGGATACTATTGCACATAAGCGTTTTGTTGATGATGTAAGTGTTGCAGATAAAAAAGATCGCAATCAGCGCATGCTTAGCTTGCAGAATGAAATTGCTTTGAGTCATCATTTGTCGATGATTGGGCGTTCAATGGATGTTGTGGTCGAGGGTGAGGCGAAAATTAGCCCACAGCTCAGAAACGGCATAAATTTGGCGCCAGGCATGGTTCGATTGACGTCAAGAACGCGTGGCGACCACATTGTTTCTCTCGATGGGCCGACCTCGTTGATTGGTAAGCTTGTAAAAGTAGAAATTACCAGTGGTACTTCATTGGCGTTGTCCGGGCAGCTTATCTAGCTGGATTTTTCAGCCGCCTACCCAAGGCTAATTTCTCGCTAAGCTTAAAGCGCCTTTTTAACCTTCGATAGTGTGTATCAAAAGCGAATTGGGCGGACCAAGTTAAGGTTTTGTCATGCACTTCTCCCTTTTTTAAAGGGAGATTGAGAGGGATTTTTTGTGTGGCATCATCGAAGAAATCCCCCACCCCCTTTTTCCAAAGGGGGATAGGGCGTTCAAACCAGAAATTTTGTTAACTTAGTGTCATTGCTCGAAGTCGAGATAACTCAATATTTTTCGCATGAGGAGGGGGCTGTAAATTTCTTTTAGGCTGTTATTGATGAGAGATAATGAGGTGAATGGTTCATGGGTACGAATGCAAAAATTTCTTCAGATGCGCTCTATGTGATAGATGGGTCAGGTTATATTTTTCGCGCATATTTTGCGATTCCTTCGCTCAAGTCAGCGAGTGGAATACCGACTAATGCCGTCTACGGATTTACCGCCATGCTGATGAAATTACTCAAGGAGCATCGGCCTCAACATCTTGCCATTGCTTTTGACGCAGGCAAAGCCACTTTTCGTCACCAAATTTATGCCGAATATAAAGCACATCGCCCGGAGCCGCCGAAGGATTTGGTTCCCCAGTTTGAGTGGATACGGCGTGTCGTGGATGCTTTTTGCATTCCCTGTTTTCGTCAAGAAGGTTATGAGGCGGATGATCTCATTGGAACATTGACGCGCAAAGCGCGCGAAGCTGGTCGTCAGGTTGTCATTGTAACTGGCGATAAAGATTTTATGCAGCTGGTCAGCGAGGACGTTTTTTTACTTGATGAATTACGGGCCACTAAAACAGGGACAGAAGAACTTATTGATATTGAAGGTGTGATAAAGAAATTCGGTGTTCCGCCTTCCAAGGTCGTTGATGTGTTAAGCATGGCGGGAGACGCATCCGATAATGTCCCCGGAGTTCGTGGTATTGGTGAGAAAACGGCCGCAGAATTGATTAAGGAATATGGTAGCCTTGATAGTATTCTTAACGCGGCGCCTCTGATAAAACAAAAATCTCGACGGGATAAGCTGCTTGATGGGGCCGATTTTGCTCGCCTAAGTCGTCAGCTGGTGACCATTAACAGTCATGTTGAGATGGATGTAAGTATGTCTGATTTGACTTTTAAACAACCTGATATTTCTAGGCTTTTTGAAATTTTTCGCGAGCTTGGTTTCAAGCGATTGCTCGTTGATCCCTATTTTGGGTCAGCGGGTACGGCAGCAAATGTTATTGAAAATGAACGGAACGAAAATAAAAAAGTAGAAGAAAAGACTTCAGGTTACTCTGCAATTACTACAGAAAAGCAGCTTGACGATTTGGTTGCAGCGTTAAGTAAGGTCTCGGTAATTGCTCTTGGTGCCCAAACTGATGGCCTTGATCCAATGCAATGTAACTTAGTGGGTATCTCATTAGCTTATGCAGTCGGAAAAGCTGTTTATATTCCGCTACAGCATGATGTAATGGTTGTGCAGACACAGCTTGATAGAACAACTGTTATTCGATTATTGGATCCAATTCTAACTGATTCTCATAAAATTATTGTCGCTCAAAATGCTAAGTTTGATCAAAAGGTATTAGTGCGTTTTGGTTTTCCCCTTTTTCATATAGGCGGGGATCCGATGTTAGCGAGCTATCTGCTGGAGTCGGATACGGCCAAACATAATTTGGAAGAGTTGAGTCTGACTTACCTCAATCATGAGGCGGTCAATCTTGATGACATTCGTGGTAAAGGCAAAAAACAATTACCGTTTTCGTCGTTAGATTTAGAAAATGCTACACGCTATTCTGCTGAACGGGTTGATTTAGTATGGCGTTTGCATGAAAAGTTAGCGCCTCAATTAGAAGCGGCTGGCCTGACTAAGTTATATCACAAGTTGGAATTGCCGCTCGAGCAAATTTTGAGTGATATTGAACGCTTTGGGGTTAAGGTCAATGTTGCCTTGCTTAAACAAATGGGCGCGGAATTTGAGAACGAGTTGAAAAGTCTTGAGCAGAAAGCTTGGGCTGCAGCAGGTCATGAATTTAATTTGGCAAGCCCCAAGCAAGTGGGAGAAGTTCTTTTTGAGAAGCTTAATTTGCCGATGGTTAAGAAAACTAAAACTGGTTCTTCCACCGACGTAGTAGTGTTAGAAAAATTAGCTGAACATCATGCTCTGCCGCGTCTCATTCTTGAGCATCGTTCTCTTTCCAAGCTTAAGGGTACCTACATTGATAGTTTGCCTTTACTTGTTAATCCTATTACCGGTCGCATTCACACGAGCTTTAATCAAGCAGTCGCAGCGACTGGTCGTTTATCGTCGAGCGATCCTAATTTGCAAAACATTCCTAATCGAAGCAAAGAAGGTCGCAGAATTCGAGAAGCTTTTATAGCTGAACCTTCTCATTTGTTGATTGCGCTTGATTATTCTCAAATAGAATTACGTATTTTAGCGTCGTTGTCTCAAGATCCCGTGATGATAGATGCTTTCTTGAACGGCCAGGACGTGCATGCGCGTACTGCGAGCGAAGTATTTTCGGTTGCTCTTGTTGATGTTAGTCGAGAACAACGAAATTTTGCCAAGACGATTAATTTTGGACTTATGTATGGTATGGGAGTTCATCGTTTATCTCAGACCTTGAATATTTCGCGCGCGGAAGCCAGCGTATATCTCGATACCTATTATCGACGATACGAAGGTATTTACAGCTGGCAAAAGACAATGCTTAAGATTGCGCGGGAAACTCAGGAAGTGCGCACTCTTTTTGGTCGTCGTCGAAAATTGCCGGAGCTTAATTCTAAGAACCACATGCTGGTTCAACGCGCTGAAAGAATTGCGATTAACACTCCTATTCAAGGTACAGCCGCTGATATTATCAAATTTGCCATGATTAAAGTCAGTGCAGAGCTTAAAGAGCACTTGCCACAGGCGCGCATGATATTGCAGGTCCATGACGAATTGGTGATTGAAGCGCCTTCAAATCAAGCCCAAGCCGCTGAACAATTGGTTAAGAAGATTATGTCTGAGGCAGCACATCTGTTAGTTCCTATTGTTGTGGACAGCAAAATCGGTGAAAATTGGGCAATGGCGCATTAACTAAAATACTAAAGGCAGATAAATGACGACACCTATTATGCTTCGACATCTCAATGTTGAGTTTGAAATCGATGCGCTCACTGCATTTATGTCTGCTGTGGATGAACTTGGACTGAGTCTTTACCCTGCGCAAGAAGAAGCAATTTTAGAAATTTTTAGCGGAAAGAACGTTATTTTAAGCACGCCAACGGGCTCGGGTAAGTCGCTGGTTGCTATTGCAATGCATTTTAAGTCGCTGAGAGAAAAAAGACGCTCTTTTTATACCAGTCCTATAAAAGCATTGGTGAGCGAAAAATTTTTTAATTTATGCGACTTATTTGGTGCCGATAATGTCGGCATGCTTACCGGTGATGCGAGCATAAACCGCGAGGCGCCCATTATTTGTTGTACGGCGGAAATTTTGGCAAATATGGGCGTTGCCGAAGGAAAAAATGCCAATGTCCAAGACGTCATTATGGATGAGTTTCATTATTACTCTGATCCAGAACGGGGTGTAGCATGGCAGCTTCCGCTGCTAACCATGCCGCAATGTCGTTACTTGCTTATGTCGGCAACTTTGGGAGACATGGCGGTCATCAAAAACTGTCTTGAAACATTGACGAGTGAAGAAGTTGCGCAGATTACTAGCGTTCAGCGCCCGGTGCCCCTGGATTACTCCTATAGAGAAACACCTCTACATGAAACTATTTTCGATTTAGTTTGTAGTCACAAATTTCCTATTTACGTCGTTAATTTTACCCAAAGAGAATGTGGCGAGGTTGCTCAAGATGCCATGAGTGCAAATTTTTGCACGAAGGAAGAAAAAGAAGCGCTTAAGGCAGCAATTGGAACTTTTCGTTTTGACACTAGTTATGGCAATGATTTAAAACGCTATTTGCATCATGGGGTTGGCCTTCATCATGCCGGTATTTTGCCGAAATATCGTTTATTAGTCGAAAGATTGGCGCAAAGTGGCAAACTCAAAGTCATTATGGGTACTGACACCTTGGGCGTTGGCGTCAATATTCCTATTCGTACCGTGCTTTTTACCAAGCTTTGCAAGTTTGATGGAAAGAAGACGGCTATTTTGAGCAGTCGTGATTTTAAACAGATTTCTGGACGTGCGGGTCGTAAGGGCTTTGATGATCAAGGGAGCGTGGTTTGTCAGGCTCCAGAACACGTGATTGAAAATAAACGGGCTGAAAATCGCTTTACCGTTTCAAAACAAAAGAAAAAAATTGTAAAAAAATTGCCGCCAACTAAAAATTATGTGGCTTGGAATGAAGATACTTTTAGAAAGCTCATTGAACAGCCTCCTGAAGCGCTCGTGTCGAGTTTTAAAGTTTCTCACGGATTGATTATTAACTGTTTGCAAAATCGTCCGGAAGGTTATCATGCGGTTATTGATCTTATTGATAAGTCGCATGAGAGCCCGAGAAATAAAAAGCAATTGAGAATTCAGTCTGCGCAGTTGTGTCGTTCGTTGCTAAAAGCTGAAATAATTACTCTGCGAAAAAACGAGTGGTTGCATCCACAAATTGTTGTCAATGATAGCTTTCAAAACGATTTTTCTTTGCATCATTCACTGTCGGTTTTTCTCGTGGATACTCTGCCAAGGCTTGATGGACAGGATGAAGAATATGGGCTCAATGTTTTAAGTTTAGTCGAATCGATATTGGAGAGCCCTAAAGTCATTTTGCTCAGTCAAATTGACAAACTTAAGCAGCAGAAAATCGCTGAACTCAAAGCAGATGGTATGGATTACGACGAGCGCATTGCTCAATTGGAAAAGGTTCAGCACCCAAAGCCTCTTGGTGATTTTATTTATGCCGCTTTTAATGCTTTTGCAGAAAAGCATCCTTGGGTGGGCGATGACAACATCAGACCTAAGTCCATTGCCCGAGACATGTTTGAGACTTGCGCTTCTTTTAATCAATATATTTCGGAATATGGGCTGAAGCGCTCAGAGGGTGTGTTGCTGAGATATTTATCTCAATGCTATAAAGCTTTGGTTCAAACCGTTCCAGAAAATCTGAAAACCGAGGCTGTCGACGATATCATCGCTTACTTTAGGCTATTGTTGGGCAGAGTTGATACGAGCTTGATAGAAGAGTGGTCAAATTTATTGAAGCCGACAGAGCAGTCTACGTCGAGTGAAACTCGCCATGTTCCGATTTTTGATCCAGACAAAAATCCTAAACCATTTTTTGCCCGCATTCGCTCCGAATTGCATGCTTTTCTCAAAGCGTTGGTCGATAAGAACTATGAAGAAGCGCTACAGCTCACTTTGCAAAATGAAGATAATCCGTGGACTGCAGTACATCTCGAGGCTGCTTTAGCTGATTTTTACGCTGAACATGGGGAAATTATTTTTAGGCCGACTGAGAGACAGCCTCAGTATACGTTGATGAGCAAAGTTGCGCCTAATAAATGGCAAGCACAACAAATTATAGTTGACGGTGAAGCCAACAATGATTGGTACATTGAAGCGATTATCGAACTTAAGCCTGAACATGATGAAAATACCATGCTCATTCAAGTGACACGCATCACAAATTAGGCTTAAACGCTGCCAAATTGGCTTCTACTGGCGCGGTAACTGTCAAAGCTCTTGCGCTGCTCTCCTGCCCATTTGATTTGCATTTTATGCAATTCTTCAAGCTCAACAGCCTTAAGGTGTGGAGCAAGTTTATAGAGAAGCTCGCCAGTAGCTTGCGCATCAGCCATGGCTCGATGAGCTCCGTCTAGTTTTACTCCCCAGCGTTCAGCTGCATCTTTGAGCTTTTTGCCTTTTTTAAACTTATCAACCTCTTTTATAAAGACGAGAGGATCGATCCATAGCTTTTCTGGTAAAGACCTTCCAAGGCGCGCAAATTCAGCTTCAATAAAGCCTTTGTCAAAATTTGCGTTATACGCGACAATAAAAGACGCGCTTTCAAAAGCTGCCACAAGTTCGTCGACTTGCTGAGAAAATTCTGGTGCATCATCAAGCATTCCGTCGTTGATGCCAGTGATACGAGTAATAATACCAGGCAGAGGCATACCAATTTTGCATAAGGCGCTTTTTGAGCTTTCGACTTTACCGTGGTGGAAGCGTAGCCAAGCGATTTCAATAACGCGATCAGCTTGGGGTTCAAGACCAGTGGTTTCAGTGTCCACACATAAAAATGGTAACTGTTGCCAGGATACAGTTTTTTTCACAGGTTCTGTGAAGGCGAATAAATCTAGCTGACTATGAGACACGACAAAATTCCTAATAATATATAAAATTTAGGGACAATTGCTCCCAAAAAACCAGCTCTGGCGCTGTTTTAGGTCATGAATGTAAGCGAGTCTTCCTTAAAACACGCTTTGTAAACGCCGTCAACGGTGGTGTAATGCTGCATGCGCATTGATATACTCGACGGCTTCAATTGGAGTCAATTCCAAGTTCCACTCACCGATTTTAGAAGACCGCTTCAAACTGTTCCTCAATTGACTTAAAAACTGCTTTCGAGCAACAAATTTTGCACCAAATCGCTCAAGATGTCTAGTGTGGGCCTGACAATCAATGAAGTGGAATTTCCATTTAATGAGCTGGGCTACAAGGCAGGTAAAAGCGATTTTCGCTGCATCTGCTTCTAGCGTGAACATTGATTCCCCAAAAAAAGTTTTACCCAAGGATACACCGTAAAGACCGCCCACTAGTTTTTCACCGTTATAGGCCTCTATGGAATGAGCATATCCCAAAGCATGAAGGTCTCGATAGCCGCTCATAATCTCTTCGTTGATCCACGTTCCAGGTTGGTCCGGCCGAGGGATCTGAGCGCATTGGCGAATTACTTGGCCAAAATTGCGATCAGCACGGACCATTAAGGGTGACCGACGCATTTTTTTTACGAGTGACTTTGAGAGATGAATTTCCCTTGGATATAATACAAAGCGTGGATCAGGACAGAACCAAAGCAAGGGTAAATCGGCGTGAGGCCAGGGAAAGATACCGCGTTCATAGGCTGCCAATAGGTGTTCGGAATCTAAATTACCACCAATTGCTACTATGCCATTTTCATCTGCTTGCTCAGCTGGGGGAAAGCTGTAGCGCAAAACATTTTTGGGCATTGGTAGAGGTCCTTTGGCTTAATTCTTCAATGTTTATCCCGCGAGCTTCGGCGATTTTGGCTGCCACATGTTGTACCCATGCTGGCTCATTCCGCTTGCCGCGAAATGGCACTGGTGCCAGATAAGGTGCGTCCGTTTCAAGTAATAGTTGGTCCATTGGAGTATTTTTAGCAATCTCCAATAGCTCAGCTGCGTTTTTAAAGGTTACAATTCCTGAAAAAGACAAATAAAATCCGCGTTTCCAGCATTCTTGAGCAAAATCTTGTGGGCCGGAAAAGCAATGAATAATGATGGTGAGGCCTTGTCCATTTTCTTGCAAAAGCGCTAGGCAATCATCCCAAGCGTCACGCACGTGCACGACCAAAGCTTTTTTAAGTTTTTTAGCTAGTTCAATTTGCTCAGCAAAAACGCGCTGTTGAGATTCTTTGTCCGAATGATTGTAATAATAATCTAATCCGCATTCGCCAATGGCAACACACTTTTTGTCAGTTGCAAGTAATGCGAGTTTTTCCAAATAATCTTGGGGAGCCGTAGCTGCTTCATGGGGGTGAATGCCGGCAGAGTAAAAAATATTGGGAAATTCTTTAGTGAGGCTGTAAGCAGCTTCCGAAGTTGCAAGGTCGCAGCCGATGGAGATCATGGCTTGAACATCAGCTTCGTGAGCTCGATTAATGATTTCGGGGCGTTCATTGGCGAATTTTTCGTCATGAAGGTGGCAGTGGGTATCGATAAGCATAATTTAGAGCTATAGCATTAAACGACATTCATATAAAGAGTTGTATAGCTATGGCTA
>Ga0206887_10251_pt2 | contig 10228 bp, 7 predicted proteins | sample Alteio_BWOrgHeat_89_FD_153248 | JGI IMG/M metagenome (GOLD analysis project Ga0206887, IMG submission 153248) | Enriched cells from forest soil in Barre Woods Harvard Forest LTER site, Petersham, Massachusetts, United States - Alteio_BWOrgHeat_Nextera3 ...
GTCCAAGAACATGGACAGCGTGTTATTCGGGAATCGATTCTGTCCATATGACACGGTCAGGATCGTCGTAGGATTCAGCGTGATTACGTTGTTCTGATTGAAGGCATCCACCTTACGGTAGAGCAGGTAAGCAGTGGTACCACCTGCAAACGATCCCAGCGGATTACCGCCTGGTTCCTTCGATCCATAGTGGAGATAGGAAGCATTGGCCAACCACCACTTAGTCATCTGGTGATCAACTTTTGCAATGAATTCATCTGCGCGATCTCCGAGAAGATCGGTCGGCTGAAAGTTTGTTGCGCCGAAAGCAACCGAGGGATTACAGCCTGCGGCGCATGTGGGCAATGCTGTCAGAAGGTTCTTACCTACTGTGTTGATGCGGTTCGATGGAATGACATTCCCCGCGAAGGCCGTGCGGATTCCGGTAGTAGGATCCGTCGTCAACGGATCGTAGATACATAGGCCGCTGGTACAAACGCCGTTGGATACAGTACCGCGGGCAGAGAAATCACCCGCCTTTTCTGCAGCAGTCGGAAGATAGTAGTTAGCACCGAGAGGCGAACGCTGACGATAGCCTTCTTCTGTCACCCAGAAGAATGTCTTATCTTTCCAGATAGGTCCACCAATAGAACCTTCATAGCTATACTGCGCGATGTTAGGCCGAGGCGCGCCCGTGCGGTTGTTGATCCATGTGTTCGCAGACCAGTTCGTCTGTCGTGTGGATCCATACAGATTGCCGTGCAACGCGTTGGTGCCGGACTTCAGAAGGGTATTGAATACGCCACCACCGGTGCGTCCTGCTTCCGCGTCGTAGGTATTCGTCTGCGTCTTCATTTCCTGCACGGATTCCACGGAGGGAATGATCACCGCACGGTTGGAAAAGTCCGTTACGGGAACGCCATCGATCAGGTAGTTGTTCATGTTGATTGGCCCACCAGCGATCGAGATCGCGGATGATCCTGACTGATCCTGAAAACGATTGAATCGTGGATCGCCAACTGCCGTCACGTTGTTGTTGAGCTTGGTAAGAAGAAATGGATTGCGACCCAGGTTCGGCAGATCAACCAGCTTCTGCGTATCAAATACCTGGCCATTCTGCGCAGTTGCCGTATCAATGGTCGGCGCTGTGCTTGTCACTTCAACCACTACACCAGAGCTGCCCACTGTGAGCGGAACGTCCAGGGCCAAGGTCTGCTGTGTGGCAACCACCACGCTTTTCTGCGTGTAGGTCGTAAAGCCGTTTGCGGAAACAGAGAGGTCAAATGTTCCAGGATCAACCGCGTTAAAAACATATTCGCCAGCGCCTGTCGTCACAGTCTTACGTGTGATCTTGGTTCCGGTATCTGTCAGCGTAATTTCAGCATTCGGAATTGCGGCTCCGCTGGGATCTTTCACCAAACCCTTCAATGTGCCGTAGTACGACTGTGCATGTCCGGGTACGGCCACAGCCAACAACACAACGGGAGCGAGTGCGAACGGTCGGGAGAAATGAAATTGTCTGAACATCGTGGGCCTCCTGCATAAGTACGGCAAATGGGTATAGCTGTTCGTTGCCCGCGGCGCTCTGGTTCGCCGGGACAGGTATGGTTATGCGTTCCCATGCAAGAAGCACATGGGGATGCAACGATGCGGCCACGTCGCGTTCCATTACGACGCGTGACAAAGAATGAACTAGCTACTCGGTGCTGCTGGTACAGCTCGTCACCCCGAAAGCGTTGGCGTTCGGCGTGCCTGCGGTGCAAGATCCGGAGATTGATCCGGGGTTGCGGTCGTTGTTGCAGGTACTCGGTGTTACTTCAGGTGAAGCAAAGCGGGCGGTACATCGTGCAAAAGGTGCTGCGGGACTGCGAAGGTTCCACCCTTATCAGGGGTGCGTCTTCAAGTAGTTCAGCTAGCTGTGCATCAATTTCCCACTTAGGACAAGTGGTGAAGAAGAAGCACGTTGGTTGTGTTTGGTTGAACTGATATTACGGAGAGGTCAATAACGTGTCAACGAAGAAATGATGGTTGAGAAGGAAAACTAACTATTTTTCTTCCTATCAATAAGATGTATGCACCATTCCCGCAACAAACCACACGCAAAACACAAAGAGCGCAAAGCCTCTGCGGAGACGTTGCGCTCTTTGCTCATTACTTTCGTATATCACCAGCCTGATATATCAGGACTACTGACGGTTAGTTTTCTTACTTACCTTTTACTGCAATCACTTCGATTTCCAGCAAGTATCCCGGCGCAACCAGGTTCGCTACCTGGAAGGCGGAACGCGCGGGCTTGTTGGGCTGCTCCTTCGTTCCGAAGAACTGCGTGAAGCTTGCCTGCAGACCGGGGAAATCGATCTTGCCCAGCTTGGGATCGGCAGCAAGAAACACAGTTGCCTTTACAACATCTTTCATGTCCAGGCCCTGCTCCTGCAGAATCTTCTGGATCTTCGTCAGGATGTCGAAGGCCTGCTGCTTGGTGTCGCCAAAGACTGCGGGCGTACCCTTTGCTGCATCAGCAGGCGTGATGGGCGTAGCAAGCTGGCCGCTGACATACAGCGTGTCACCCGCCCAGACAGCAGTTGCAATGGGCGACTTCTCCGTCTGGATGTGCTTCACCGTTACCTGTGCGTGGCTGGAAACAACAGCGGCAGTAGCCAGTACACCGGCCAGAATCGTGCTCTTCAACTTCATGGAAATGCTCCTTCTGTGATCGTTGCAAAAGACAAAGGGGGGAAGGCTCCTCGCCTTCCCCCGCGTATTTCGGTTTACGCTTCCACGACGCTGAAGTCGCCCGCCATCCGCGCAGACTTCACGCGCTCGCTGATCATCTCGGCCGCGCGGCGACCAGACTGCGAAGCACCTTCCTGCCAGCCCACAATGTGTGTTGTGTGATCGCCCGCAAAGAAGATGGGACCATCCGGTTGAATCAGCGTGTTGTAACCCGCATCACCGCCGCCGTAGCTACGAATCCACGAGCCTTCGTTGTACGGAATGTGGCGCCACATGCAGATCAGCGGCTTCGTCAGTTCCTGGCTATGACCGGGGTGAACCTTCTCAAGCTGTTTTTTCGCGGTGGCAAACTTCTCCTCAAGCGACATCTTCTCCCAGCCCCAGTTCAACTCATCCTCGTAACCCGTAACAAGAATGCCTTTGTCCGACAGTAGATTCGCAGACGGGTACCAGATGATCGTCGTCGGCCCGGGCGCACGGAAAGTCAGGCCACCGTAGATGTTGTATTCCTTCTCCCAGAAACGGTTCGATTCCCACGCCAGCTTGTAGCTGTTCGCATAGGTCGCCCCGTCAATCGCAGTCTTGTACGGCGCAGAAAGATCGTTCTTCATCTTCTTGATGATCGGCAGCGGCATGGCATTCACCATGTAGTCGGCCTTGATCACCTGCTCCTTGCCGTTCTGCATGTACGTGACTTCTACGCCCTTATTCGCACCGGTCCGCTTGAACGAAGTAACCGGAGCGTTGTAGATAATCGTCTTGGTCTTATCCAGCTCACGAGCAAATGCATACGGGATGCGGTCCATGCCGCCCACCGGCTGCATCATCGTCGCCTGCCAGTCCCATGCCTCTTCATACAAAATGCCCGACCAGAAATTCGCATCCAGCAGCGAGTGCATATCCAACGGCTCTTCAATCTGCATGGTCTGCGAGCCGGCGCCGGGATACTGCTTAATACCAGCGCGATCCGAACCGTGGTACTTACCGTCAAAACCCAACGGGCCATAGGTGCGCAGGAAGCTCAACATCCGATCCTTGTCTTCCTTGGTCAGATCGGTGTCGAGCGCGCCGCCCTTGATGGACTTGGCAAGCAACTCACTTACGTGACCGCGCGCATCATTCAAGGCCTTGCGCTGCACGACTGGCTTGCCGCCATACACCGCGTCATTCTGCAGAAGGCTCGAGCGCGATGTGTTGATTTCCACTTCAAGCGGCACATTCAGTTCGCGGCAATAGCCCAGAATGGTGGTGTGAACCGAAGGCAGTCGGCCGGGACCGAGGTTCTGATAATGCCCCTGCTCCCACGTACACTGCTGCTTCGTTCCATCAATAAATTCAACGGTGGTGCCGTTGCGAGCGCTCCAGTTACGTCCACCGGGACGGCTGCGCGCTTCCAGCAACGTAACCTTGTAGCCCAGCTTGCGAAGCTCATACGCGGTCACCAGTCCGGCAACGCCGCCACCCGCAATCACCACACTGACGCCCTTGCCAACGCCAGCCTGAGCCTCAATCGGCTTCACCACCTGAGCCTTCATCGGCATGATGCCTAGAGCCTGCATGGTGGCAAACGTTGCGGAATAACCGCCGGCCTGGCCGACGCGCATAAGGAAGTTACGACGGGTCATCGACATCGAAGAGATGGCTCCTTACTTCTGCTGTGCCGGAAAATCCGGCAGTGACAAACAGCGACAGGAAATCAAAACGCGGATGTGCGTTACGAGCACGCGCACCAAACGCGGTCTCCTGAATGAATTGTGAAAGGATTGCAACTTCAGTATGCCAGACAATCTCTGCAGGCGAAATGGAAAACCTGCGGAACATGCAAATCAAAGAAGGACGATTAGGATGCCGAACTAACCGAGAGGAGTTCCAACCTCGACCGGCGGCTTCGGCTCGCGATACACCCATCGGCTCAGCAGGTATTTCTGCGCCGGATGCTCCACCAGCTTGAATGCCGCATACGCAAAGCAAAGGATGAACGCGTAGCTGATCCACGGATCATACTTCGCCACGCCCAAACGCTCCGGCAGATGGTGGTCATGGATGAACAGAAACGTATTGAAGTGCAGCAGATACAGGCACAGACTCGCACGCCCGAATGCGGCAATCGGTCCCCATCCCAAGATCCGTGAAACCCAGTGATCGCCGGTCAAACCCCAAACCAACAATGCGAATACCGGGGTGAGCATGCCTCCATGCAGCATCACGTAAGGCAAGCGCGGCACCAGAAGATAGAACGCTGCAAGAGCGGCGCCGCCCGAAAGCAGTGTCAGCCCCAGTTTCACGCGGTCACTCAACTCCACCATCGCATGCAACCGGCCCAGCGTAATTCCTGCAAGGAAGATCGGCACAAACGGCAGCGGCGTGTACTTCAGCGCACGCAGCCAATAACCCGAGGAGTAGCGGTCAATATTGTATAAACCGTCAGGATTCAGCACGGTGTAGATCGTCGGCAGCAGCAGTTCCCACAGCCAGAACACACCAAACAGAGCCAGCAGCTTGCCCGTCGAGCGCGGCCAGAACTTCATACGGATGATGTGCGGAAATGCCAGATACAACATGGCTTCCGTAGCCAGCGTCCACGCCACGGTGTTCCAGAACGTGGCCAGCGTCGGGCTCCAGCCCTGCAACAGAAGCGGCGTCAGCACCGCACCCCGTACAAACTCGCTCAGCGGACGGATCTTCCATTCCGCATGCAGCATCTCCAGCGATATCAACAAGGAAAGCAGATACACCGGATAGAGTCGCGAAAGCCGAGCCGCGTAAAACTTGCCCGGCTTCAGCGTATCCGCACGATGCGCATAGTTGTATGCCAGCACAAATCCGCTGATCAGCAGGAAGAAGCTGATGTATGTAAACCCTGCGTTGATCACGGGCTTCACAAACTCCGGCAGCGGAGGCGTGAAGTGAAAGAACATAATGCCGATAGCAAGAAACGTCCGGATGCCGGTCAATCCGGGCAACGGCGGTTTCTTTTGCGGAGCAACCGCTGTCACTTCCGCCATTACGACGTCACAAGCGTTCCGAGTTTTTCGCCACCAACCACGCGCACAATGTTGCCCTCTTCGCGCATCGAGAAGATCACCATCGGCATATTGTTGTCGTTGCACAGCGACACCGCCGATGTATCCATCACACGCAGGCCCATCTTGATGATGTCCATGTACGTGATCGTCTTGAACATCGTCGCGTCGGGGTCCTTCTTAGGATCAGCGCTGTAGATACCTTCTACCGAAGTCGCCTTCAGCAGTACATCAGCACGAATCTCCATGGCACGCAGCGCAGCTGCGGTATCCGTGGAGAAGTACGGATTGCCCGTACCGGCACCGAAGATCACAACGCGTCCCTTTTCCAGGTGTCGGATCGCACGACGACGAATATAAGGCTCGGCCACTTCATGCATCTCAATGGCACTCATCACGCGGCACTGGATGCCCAGCTTTTCAATCGCGTCCTGCATGGCAATTCCGTTGATCACAGTGGACAACATGCCCATGTGGTCAGCAGCAACGCGGTCCATATGAATGGCCTGTTCCGCCACACCACGGAAGAAGTTGCCGCCACCCACCACAACGGCGACCTGGCAGCCACTGCTGGCAAGCTGCACGATCTCCGAAGCCACTCGGCTTACGAAGATGGCGTCAATACCAAAGCCCCGGCCCGCAGCCAGTGCCTCACCTGAAATCTTGAGAAGAACGCGTTTATACATCACCGCTCCCCAGTATCGCACGGTAGTTACGGTTCCCCGAAGGCCCAGAAGGCCGAATACCCGCCATCAGCCTCGGGCTACACGGTACCGAAAATAAGCTCGGCCCAAGTCCTCCGGATATCACCCTTCAGGCGTTCTTTAAGAACGATTCCTTCAGCCGCTTGCAGCCACCATCCTCAAACTGCACCATCACCGTGTCGCCCACCACATCCCGCACACGGCCGCGGCCAAACCGCTTGTGCCGAACCACCACTCCCTCTTGAAACTTCGCCGGAACAACCTGCGGCAAGGTCTCTGGAGCCGTCGTCAGAATCGGCCCGTTCAGGGTCTCGATCCGCGTCACACCCTCGTCTTGACTCGCTCCATGCAGAGCCACCTCCGGCTCATGCATCTCCCATGCGCGATTCACGCAGTTATCGCAGTTGCCGCACAGTTCGCCCTCTTCTTCATTGAAGTAGCGACGTATCACCTGCATCCTGCAGCGCACCGTCTCCGCGTACAGCATCATCTCGTCCAGCCGCGAACGATCCGCCGAAGCCCGCTCCACATACTCACGCAGCAGCGTCTCCACATGCGCATCAGTAATAGGCTCCCCATGCCGCAGCACATACCCAGCGCGCACTCGTCGCACGATCTTCATCTCACGCAGCAGATAAAGAATGACCTCAGCGCGCCGCTTCCCAATCCCCGCACGCTCCGGCAATGCCGCAGCATTTACGGCATCCGTGGCAGAAAGCGTCTCCAACACCGCCCGCAACTCCTCCGCTCGCGGATACCTCCCCGCCGCAAAGAAGCTCTGAATCCGACGATCCTCCAGCCGATACAGCAACACCGCCTGCGCCGAATCGCCATCACGCCCCGCACGCCCGGCCTCCTGGTAATAGCTCTCCAGCGAATCCGGAAACTCGTAATGAAATACAAACCGGATATTCGGCTTATCAATCCCCAGCCCAAACGCCTTCGTCGCCACCATCACGCGGCACGTGTCGTTCATGAACTCAGCCTGCGCACGCTCGCGTTCCCGAGCCGTCATCTTGCCGTGATACTTTCCACTCGCAATCCCGGATTCCTTGAATCGCTCATACAGTTCGTTAGCCGAACGAACTGATGCCGTGTACACAATGCCCGTGCCATCCATGTTCGCCAGCATCTGCATTAACCGCGCCAGCTTCGCATCGTTGTTCACCGTGGGATGCACCGCAAGAAACAGATTCGTGCGATCACTTCCAGCATTAATCACCACGGCATTCTTCGCGTTCAATTGCTCCAGGATTTCGTGGATCACATCTTCCGTCGCAGTCGCCGTCAACGCCAGTACCGGAGGATTCCCCAGCGCCTCACGCGCATAACGTAGTCCCAGATACGCCGGGCGAAAATCATGCCCCCACTGCGCAATCGTGTGCGCCTCATCCACCACAAACAGCGACACACCCGACTGCTTCAACTCCGTAAGAAACTCGCGATTCTCCAACCGCTCCGGCGTCACATACAACAGCTTCGGAATCCCCGCGGCCAATGCCTCGTCCGCTTCTTCACGTTGGCGCTTTGTCAGTGTTGAATCGATCTTGCTGACTTCGATGGAAGCCCCTTCCGCCTTCAGCTTCTGATCCTGCATCAGCGCAATCAAAGGCGAAACCACAACCACCGTATGCGGCAACAACAAAGCAGGCAGTTGATACGTCAGCGACTTCCCCGCCCCAGTCGGCATAATCGCGAGCACACTTCGCCCACGCATCACCGCCTCCAGCGTCTCCCGCTGCGCACTGCGAAACTTCACAATGCCAAAGCGAGTCTTAGCCTCCCGCTTCAACGCATCCCAAGGCACGGTTTCTTCAACAAGCTTCTTCATAGCCAGACGAAATTAAGATGCAATTCTGACCGCAACAGCCTGTTGTATATCTGATACCGGACGCAAGAAGAAAGGCCCGGCTTTACCGGGCCTTTCTGCATTAGTCCTTGTAGGGATCGAACTCGTTCGCTCCCGCCATCGCCACTCCCACAGGAGTCAGCGTGTGCAGCACGCGAACCGTCTCACCCTGTTCTGCCAATACCTCCGGCAGACGCTTGTAGCAGTGAGGCGACTCATCCAATCCACCGCCGCGCAACACGACGTTGGACTGACGCAGCCAGTCGTTCATCATCTCCGGCTTCACCAGACCTTCGCGCTTGCACGCGCCGGTCTTGCGATCGTAGACACCCGCTGCTTGCTTCCTGCCCATCACACGACCTGCGCCGTGGACGGTAGAAAACATCGCAGCACGCTGCGCATCGCGAGTCTCCTCATCGACAGCTTCAGCTCCCTCCAAAATTACGGAAACTTCACCCATCGTGCCACCTACAAATCCACGCTGGCCGGGGAACGCAGGAGTAGCACCCTTACGGCACACCCACAGCATGCGACCTTCGTGTTCTTCGTTCCATGCAAAGTTGTGATGGTTGTGCACCTCCTCCATCACCTCCGCGCCCAACAGACGAGCCACACGGCTGCATACCCAGTCGCGGCCTGCATACGCATATTCACCGCCCAACTGCATTGCGGCAACGTACTGCGCACCCAGATCGCTCTGCACATCCAGCCACACAGGATCGACCATCATGCCATCCTTCGCTCCAGCAGCCTTCAGGAACCATGTCGCAATACCGTGTCCCAAACCACGCGAACCGAAGTGAACGCCAGCCCACACGCGATCCTGCTCATCCGTGAACAGATCCACATAGTGGTTGCCGGAACCAATGGTGCCCAACTGCGCTTCTGCCTTACGCTTCAACGGCGCAGCAGCTTCCGTATCCCATCCGGGATGCGCATTGCGGCCCAGCAGCGAATGTTCGTTGGCCTCGTTGTTCTTCCGTCCCACACCGAACGACAGCGTGTTCCAGATGTCGTCCATAATGCGGTGGATGTTTGCACGCAACTCGCTGCCGGGCATATCCAATCGCACAGCCTTGTTGCCGCAAGCGATATCAAATCCCACTGCCGTAGGTGAAATTCGCGACTCCGCCGCGATCACTCCGCCAATAGGAACACCGTAGCCTAGGTGTCCGTCTGCCATCAGCGCAAAGCGTTCCGCGCTCTGCGCGCAAGCCTTCGCCTGTTCCAGCGTGTTGTCCTCATGCACTCCCCATACAGGAATGTTGTCGATGTACTTCATTTTCCTCGTCTTTCCTTTCTGATCACGCTGTACGGCTGTTCCTCGCACATGCGCAGTCGGGGTTGGGTTGCGTCCGCGGCGCTCCTCGCGTTGTACGCAAAAGAAAAAGCCCGGGCTGTCGCCCGGGCTCGTTGGTACCGATCTGGAGTGAGGCTTATGCCTGCGGCTCCTCGGAAACTACAACCTTTGCCTGAGCAAACGTTGCGTTCGGCTCGCCGATCTTGAATCGAGCGAAACGACGCACCGTGATGTTCTCGCCCATCTTGCCAACCTGCGTGGCAATGATCTGGGCAACAGTCTGCGACTGCTCCTTGATGAATGGCTGATCGAGCAAGCAAACTTCCTCGTAGAATTTGCCCATCTTGCCTTCGAGCATCTTCTCGATGATGTTTGCCGGCTTACCGCTTGCAGCAGCCTGTGCGCGGTAGATTTCCTTCTCGCGCTCGATGTCTGCCTCGGTCACTTCATCACGACCGATGAAGCGCGGATCAACAGCAGCAATGTGCATGGCGATATCGCGCAGCAGGTCCTGGAAGCCATCGGTACGAGCCACGAAGTCGCTCTCGCAGGCCAGTTCCACCATCACGCCGATCTTGCCGCCAGCGTGAATGTAGGTGCCCACAGCGCCTTCATTAGCAGCACGCGAAGCCTTCTTTGC
>Ga0206887_10277_pt1 | contig 10210 bp, 7 predicted proteins | sample Alteio_BWOrgHeat_89_FD_153248 | JGI IMG/M metagenome (GOLD analysis project Ga0206887, IMG submission 153248) | Enriched cells from forest soil in Barre Woods Harvard Forest LTER site, Petersham, Massachusetts, United States - Alteio_BWOrgHeat_Nextera3 ...
AGAATCAATTGAGCAGACCAATGAAAAAAGCATATCGATACTTAAGACATTACGTGCGCAGTTTTTTACTGCTGGACTTGTTAAGCGGATTGAAATTAACTGGGACGTATTTTTTTAAAAAAAATATTACGGTTCAATTCCCAGAAGAGCAAACGCCCATTTCGCCTCGATTTCGTGGGATGCTCGCGTTGCGTCGCTATCCCAATGGAGAGGAGCGTTGCATCGCTTGCAAGCTTTGCGAGGCCGTGTGCCCGGCATTAGCCATAACGATTGAGTCCGAGCCCCGGGAGGACGGGTCGCGCCGAACGACTCGATACGATATCGATGTGTTCAAGTGCATCAACTGTGGGTTGTGTGAGGAGTCGTGCCCTGTGGATTCCATCGTCGTGACACCTATCCAACACTACCATATCAGTGAACGCGGCCAAAACATCATGACGAAAGACAAGTTGTTGGCGGTGGGTGATCTTATGGAAACCAGGCTGGCAAGCGATCGCTTAGCCGATGAAAAATATCGTTGATGGGGTAAGACATGCATGATCTGTTGCTGCAAGTGATTTTTTATATTTTTTCAGGGTTGACGATCGCGTCGGCACTTATGGTGGTCACGCAAAATAACCCAGTGCGATGCGTTCTTTTTTTGGTTTTGGCGTTTCTGTGCAGTTCTGTTTTGTGGTTATTGGTAGAGGCCGAGTTTTTAGCGCTTATTCTGGTACTCGTCTATGTTGGTGCGGTGATGACTTTGTTTTTGTTCGTGGTGATGATGCTCAATATCGATATCGAATCCATGCGTACGCATTTCATGCGTTATTTGCCTTATGGCTTGATTTTGGTGGCACTGCTGACGTGGCTCATGATGTGTGCACTGCCGCATGACTTGTTTCATACGGCGGTGTCGGAATCCGGTATAGCCCTTGCTACCGCGGCCGTAAACCAACCCAATACAGCAGCCATCGGCATGGTGCTTTATACCGACTATGTGCTTGCATTCGAGTTGGCTGCGGTGATTTTGCTTGTAGCCATTGTGTCTGCGATCATGCTGGTTCATCGCAAACCGATACGTTCAAAACAACAAAATATTGTCCAGCAAATCATGACGCGTCGTGACGACCGAGTCACGTTGCTGGCTATGAAAGCAGAGAAATAACCCATGGGGAATACCGCATGATACCAGTAACCAATTACCTGATCTTGACGTCCATTTTATTTGGCTTGAGTTTAGCTGGCATTTTACTTAATCGTCGTAATGTCATTTTATTACTCGTATGCATCGAACTGATGCTGCTTGCTGTGAACACGAATTTTGTGGCGTTCTCACATTACCATGGTGGGCACGCGGGTGAGATTTTTGTCTTTTTTATTTTGACGGTTGCGGCAGCGGAGGCGGCTATTGGTTTGGCCATTGTGTTGTTGCTCTATCGAAATCGGGGCAATATTAACGTGAACAAGATGAATCATTTAAAAGGGTAGCAACGTGAGTATTTTACAGTGTTGTTTGATCATTGTGCTGGCGCCTTTGGTGGGTTGTGTGGTTGCTGGTTTTTTTCGAAAACAAGTAGGGCGAATGGGTGCACATTCGGTAACCATCGCAGGCGTTGGTATATCGTTTATCCTGTCATTATATGTGGCTTGCGTGGTCTTAAGTGGATCCATGCCTACTTTAGATACCAATCTATACACGTGGGCCAGTGGCGGCGAGCTCTTTTCTTATTCGTTTCACCTTGGATTTCGAATTGATGCGTTGGCGTCGGTGATGATGGTGATTGTGACGTTCGTGTCCTTGTTGGTGCACGTGTACAGTATCGGCTATATGGCCGATGACGACGGTTATCAACGCTTTTTTAGTTATATTTCATTGTTTACATTCATGATGCTGATGTTGGTCACGGCTAATAATTTTTTACAATTGTTTTTTGGTTGGGAAGGTGTCGGGTTGGTCTCGTACCTACTGATTGGGTTCTGGTATCAAAAAGAATCGGCGAATCTTGGCAGCATGAAAGCGTTTATTGTGAATCGCGTGGGTGATTTCGGGTTTATTTTAGGTATCGCTTTGGTGTTTTCTTACGCGGGCAGTCTGCATTTTGAGACCGTATTTCGTAGTGCTGAGCTGATTGCAAAAGAGCACATGACACTGTTCCCAGGGCATTCGTGGTCCGTGATGACGGTGATGTGTTTATTGTTGTTTGTAGGTGCTATGGGTAAATCAGCTCAGGTTCCGTTGCATGTGTGGTTGCCTGAGTCTATGGAGGGTCCGACGCCCATTTCGGCCCTCATTCATGCGGCTACTATGGTGACGGCGGGTGTGTTTATGGTGGCTCGTATTTCCCCGTTGATTGAGTTATCAAATACCGCTTTGAGTGTGATTGTAGTGGTAGGCGCAACCGGTGCTTTGTTTACCGGAATACTCGCTCTGGTGATGAATGACATTAAGCGTGTGATTGCGTATTCCACGTTGTCGCAACTGGGCTATATGATGGTTGCCATGGGTGCTTCGGCATACAGTGCTGGTATTTTCCATCTATTAACCCATGCCTGCTTCAAAGCGCTGCTTTTTTTAGCCGCAGGATCCGTTATTTTGGGTATGCATCACGAACAAGACATGCGTAAGATGGGTGGTTTGTGGCGAAAAATGCCGATTACCTATGTGACCTTTTTATTGGGATCTCTGGCGCTGTGTGCGATTCCGCCTTTTTCAGGTTTTTATTCCAAAGACACAATTATTGAAGCGGCTAAATTATCAACGATTCCCGGAAGTGGTTATGCGTATTTCTGCGTGCTCATCGGTGCGATGGTGACGGCCTTGTATTCGTTTCGTGCGTTTTTCATGACGTTCCACGGGCAACCTCGAATGGATAAGGACACGCTGGCACACGTGCATGAGTCACCATGGGTGGTGTGGTTGCCATTGGTGCTGCTGGCTATTCCCTCGGTTATCTTAGGCTATGTGTTGTACATGCCTATGCTGTTTAATCATCCGACGTTGCTAAGCTCGTCTATCTTCGTATTGCCAGAGCATAATGTGTTGGAAGAGATGGCCCGGGAAGTGGTGTCGCCTCTGCAAGCCTTTGGGCACGCATTTCTGTCGCCGGTGTTTTGGTTGACTATGTTCGGGATTGTGTTGGCCTGGATTGGATATATTGTATGGCCCAGTAGTCCGCTATTTTTCGCAAAACGATTGGGATGGCTATATCGACTCTTGTTGAATAAATACGGTTTTGATGCGTTCAATGATTTTGTGCTGGTTCGTGGTGTGAAGGCATTGGGGCGGGTATTTTATCGCATCATGGATCAGAAAATCATTGATGGTTTCTTTGTGAATGGTACGGGTCGTACAATCCGTTGGCTTGCGTTGAAGACTCGCGTGATTCAAAGCGGTTATTTGTACCATTACATCACCGCGATGGTCTTTGGATTGTTCGGTTTTCTTTGCTGGTTGTTGCTAGCACAGTAACGCTGTGTTGGTCCGCTAACGTTATTTATTGGTGAGAGTATGTCACATTTGCTCAATGTTTTGATTTGGTTACCTATTCTGGGTGGCGTTTTTGTCTTTTTAACGGGTGATGATAAAAATCCCAATCTGTCTCGGTGTTTGACTTTATTTACGGTCTTATTGACGCTGTTGCTCAGTGTGCCGTTAATGACGCAGTTTAATACGAATACTCCGGGCATGCAATTTACGGATGATATCGTTTGGATGCCCATATTGGGAATTCATTACAACTTAGGCGTCGATGGTCTGTCGGTCCTACTGATTGTGTTGACCATTTTTACCAACCTCATCGTGATTCTTGCTACCTGGGAAAGTATTAAAAAACGAGTAGGTCAATATTTATCCGCTTTCCTTATTATGCAAGGATTCCTGGTTGGCGTGTTTGCGGCGACCGATGCCATTGTTTTCTATATCTTTTGGGAAGCAACGCTTATCCCCATGTATCTTATTATCGGGATTTGGGGTTCGGATAACCGCATTTACGCGGCGATTAAGTTCTTTTTATACACGTTCTTAGGTTCCGTCTTGATGCTCGCCTCTTTTTTGTACTTAGGGTACGTGGCTAGCTCGTTTAATATTGAAACGTTGTATGCCGTAAAATTGAGTATGAGCGCTCAAACCTTGATTTTTATTGCGTTCTTCCTAGGTTTTGCGATTAAGATCCCCATGTTTCCGGTGCATACTTGGTTGCCTGATGCGCATACCGAGGCACCAGCCGGTGGCTCGATCGTGTTGGCTGCTATTTTATTGAAACTTGGCGCATACGGGTTTATTCGGTTTGCATTACCCATCGTGCCGGATGCGTGTGGCAAGTTTGCTTATGTGATGGTTGCGTTGTCTTTGATTGCGGTGGTGTATGTGGGCATGATTGCAATCATTCAAAAAGACATGAAGCGCTTAATCGCATACTCATCCATTTCGCATATGGGCTTTGTTACCTTGGGTTGTTTTGCCCTATTTGCGGTTGCGAAGAACAGTAGCTTAAGCAGTGCCGGGTTGGTGCTTGAGGGTGCTATTGTGGTCATGGTTTCTCATGCGTTTATTTCCAGCGCGATGTTCGCAGGCGTGGGCTTTATCTACGATCGTATGCACACAAGGCAACTAAGCGATTTCGGGGGCGTGGTGAATACGATGCCGGTCTTTGCGTCTTTCTTCATGTTATTTGCGATGGCAAACGCCGGTCTTCCTGGTACGTCCGGCTTTGTGGGTGAGTTTATGGTGATTATGGGCGGGTTGAAAGCCGGCTTTTGGGTCGTGTTTTGGGCCGCGAGTACACTCATCATTGGTGCATCGTATACCCTATGGATGTATAAGCGCGTGATATTTGGTCCTATTGTGAATGAGCGTGTGGCGAAACTTCACGATCTGACGCGTTTTGAGACGAGTGCTTACGTATTGCTGGCGATGATGGTGGTTGCCATGGGTGTGTACCCACAGCCCATGTTGGCGTACGTTCATCATACGGTAAGTCAAACATTGGCGCAGGCGGATAGCTCTAAATTATAATGACCCTATTGCAAGGCAAAATTAACATGACTGTATTATTGGAAAATATTCATTTGGCAGCCCCTGAAATGATCATACTTGCTACCGCTTGTTTGGCGTTGTTGGGGGATTTGTTTTTTCGTAAGCGGTTTCCTTCTGTGGCGTTTGTGATAGCCTGCGGTGGGTTGGTGTTTACGAGCGTTGTTTCGTATTTATTCGTTGGTCAGTTTAGTGCTGTGATTCTTCACGGATTGTTTCAAAGCGATGATATGGCACAATTGATGAAGCTATTCATTTGCATCACCGTTTTTTTGTGTTTTTTTTATTCCAAGCAGTATAACGATGAACGTAAAATTCCAGCCGGAGATTATTACATTCTGGGTCTGTTTTCGACCTTGGGTATGATGTCATTGGTGTCAGCGCACTCGTTGTTAACCGTCTATTTAGGCTTGGAATTGGTCTCGTTGCCGTTGTATGCGATGACGGCCATGAGACGCTCGGACGGCGACTCGTCGGAAGCGGCGTTAAAGTATTTTGTGATGGGTGCCATTGCATCCGGTTTGTTGCTTTATGGTATCTCATTGGTATACGCCGCCACTGGCCTGCTTGATTTACACGAGGTGGCTAATGCGATTGCCATGGACGGGCGACTTCAGGCCCCTTTATTGTCGTTTGCGCTGGTGTTTATTGTGGCGGGTCTTGGATTTAAATTGGCCGCGATCCCCTTTCATATGTGGGCTCCTGATGTGTATGAGGGCGCACCAACCTCTGTTACGTTATTTATCAGCAGTGCGCCTAAGATTGCAGCGGTTGGCATGACGTTGCGTATATTGACCTTAGGCTTGGTTGATCTGGCGTCGCAGTGGCAACAACTCATTCTTATTCTGGCACTGTTGTCGACCGGTCTTGGTAGCGTTCTGGCTATTGCCCAAAGCAACTTGAAGCGCTTACTGGCATACTCGACGATAGCCCATTTGGGGTATGTGTTGTTTGGCATTCTATCGGCAACGGACGCAGGCTATGCGGCATCATTGTACTATGTATTAATTTACGCGTTGATGTCCGCTGCGGCATTTGGATTGCTTGTGCTTATGTCAAAATCTGGCATCGAGATAGAGCAAATCGATGATCTTAAGGGTTTGAATAGACGTAACCCCTGGCTCGCGTTTTTGATGATGATCGTGATGTTCTCCATGGCAGGCGTTCCACCTACGGTGGGTTTCTTTACCAAACTATTGGTTCTTAAGGCCTTGGTTGATGCACACATGACCTGGGTTGCGGTATTGGGTCTATTGTTCGCAGCGATCGGTGCTTACTATTATTTGCGTATCATTAAGGTGATGTATTTTGATGAGGCCATTGACGAAGCCCCAGTGCGTCTCACGAAGACAGCCAACGCCATTTTTTCAACCAACTGCTTGCTGCTTTTATTTTTAGGTATTTTCCCTAGTGCGCTCGTGACACTATGCATCAATGCGTTTGCAAATTAATTTAGATAATCCCTTGCAAAGTTCTCGGGTCGTCAGTATAATTGCCCTCAGTTGATGCGGGGTGGAGCAGCCTGGTAGCTCGTCGGGCTCATAACCCGAAGGTCGTAGGTTCAAATCCTGCCCCCGCTACCACTATATTAGACCCCATTTATGGGGTTTTTTATTATCTTAGAAAAAACACATTTCCTTCAGGATTCATGTCGTTAGATTGTGTTCGGGCGAAGCATACTTGCGTTATGTTTGAATAAAAAATACGGAAGGTACATGATTCAACAAGAGATAGAACAATTGATACGGCCCAGCATAGAGAGCATGGGCTATGAATTATGGGGTTGTGAGTACCTTGCACAGGGCAAACATTCTTTGTTACGGATCTACATTGATAAAGAAAGTGGTATTGGAATTAGCGATTGCGAACAAGTCAGTCGGCAAGTCAGTGCTATTCTTGATGTGGAAGATCCGATTCCTGGTAATTTTAGCTTAGAGATTTCTTCACCAGGTGTTCCCAGACCATTATTTTATGGTTCGCAATACCCTACTTTCGTAGGTCAAGACGTACAGATCAAACTATTCAAGCCGGTGGGTGGTAAACGAAAATTTTCTGGTACTATTGTGTCAGCTGATGACAGCACGTTAATTCTGGCAATCGGTAATGAGCAACGGGAATTTCTTTTTTCTAATATTGTGAAAGCAAATTTGACAGTCGAGAGAGGCGAATAATGAGCAAAGAATTGTTGTTAGTTGCTGAGGCGTTATCCAACGAGAAAGGCGTTAGTAAAGACGTGGTTCTGGAAGCCATTCAAGCGGCGTTGGAATCAGCAACCCGTAAGCTTTCGGGCATGGAGTTGGGCATTCGTGTGAAATTGGATCCGCGCACCGGTGAATACGAAACGTTTCGTTATTGGGACGTCGTGAGCGACGATGAGGTGTATTTTCCGGAACGTGAATTAACGCTTGCAGAAGCACAAGAGCGCAAGCCTGGCGTGAGCCTGGGTGCTCGGATTGAAGAGCCAATACCCTCCATCACCTTTGGACGAATAGCGGCTCAAACCGCTCGTCAAGTGATCATGCAAAAAGTACGCGAAGCGGAACGCCAATTGGTGGTCGATCAATACATGGCCAAATTGGGACAGCTGGTTTACGGTACTGTGAAAAAAGTGACACGCGACAACATCATCATTGATTTGGGTGGAAAAGCAGAAGCGTTCATGCCACGCAATGAGATGTTACCGCAAGAAATGTTTCGTACAAATGATCGTGTTCGTGCGTATCTTTATGATGTTCCTGTACAAGCTCGTGGGCCGCAGTTGTTGGTCAGTCGGGTTCGTAAGGAAATGTTGATCGAATTATTCCGAATTGAAGTGCCTGAGATTGGCGAGAACATCATCCAAATCAAAGCCGCCGCCAGAGAGCCAGGTAATCGTGCCAAAATAGCCGTAAAAACCAACGACGGACGTATTGATCCGGTTGGCGCGTGTGTCGGTATGCGAGGTGCTCGCGTACAGGCTGTGTCCAGTGAGTTGGGTGGTGAACGCGTGGACATTATTTTATGGGATGACAATCCAGCGCAACTGGTGATCAATGCGATGGCACCAGCGGATATTTCCTCGATTGTAGTGGATGAGGATTCGCATACGATGGATCTTGCTGTTCATAAAGATCAATTGTCGCAAGCGATTGGACGTAATGGCCAGAACGTACGTTTAGCAAGTCAATTGACGGGTTGGACTTTAAACGTGATGACCATTGAAGAGTTTGAAGATAAGAGTCAAGAAGAGTCGACTAAAATCATCAAATTATTTACTCAAGCCTTGGAAATTGACGAAGAAATTGCATTGCTTTTGGTGGCGCATGGCTTTTCCTCTTTGGAAGAAGTGGCTTACGTACCCAAAGAAGAGTTAACAGCCATTGAAGAATTTGATGAGGAAATTGTGGATGAGTTGCGTAATCGAGCAAACAATACGCTTCTGACGCTTGCCTTATCGCAAGAGGATGGGAAGAACGCTCAAGCGTCTGCTGCCAGTTTGCGGACTATGGACGGAATAACTCCGGAATTGATTAAGTCACTGGGTGCTATTGGAATACACACGATGGATGACTTGGCGGAACAGTCGGTTGATGAGTTGCTTGAAATCGCAGGCATGACAGAAGAGAAAGCGGGTGCGCTTATCATGAAAGCGCGTGAGTCGTGGTTTCTTGATGACGAGACATCGATCTAGATACTTTAGAATTAGAGCGGTTTCTTATATAACCGCTGAAAGGGGATTAAATTATGGCGGATGTTACCGTTAAACAGTTGGCTCAAGTCGTTGGCATCCCTGTTGAGCGCTTATTGGTTCAGTTTCAAGAGGCGGGCCTAGCCATTGCCGATGAGCAGCAGACCGTGAGTGAGGAACAAAAGCGTGTGCTGTTGGGGCATTTGAAAGGTGGCTCCAAGCAACTTACAAACACCACGTCTGATCGCATTACGTTACGACGAAAAAGTGTTTCTCAGGTCACGCTTGGGCATGACGCGCATAGCGGAAAGACGGTTAATATCGAAGTACGACAAAAAAAGACATACGTGAAACGCAGCGCGGTGCCTGAGACGGTGCCTGAGACGGTGCCTGAGACGGTGGATGATGCGAGCTGTGGCGCAACTACGACCGATGAGGCCGTTGCAACGGATGATCAGGATTTGAGTGTTATCACGGACGAGACGGTCAGTGATGCGGACGTGAATCACGAAGAGCTTGTAACACCTGTAGAAAATACGCCCGAAGTGGTCCTTGATGAAATAGCAATAATACCCGTCGCGATTCCTGTGGAAGAGGCCAAGTCGGATAAAAACAATAAGAAAAAGCCGGCTATAAAAGAAGACGGCGATGCGCCCAAATCCGATTTCAAAAAAGGTAAGAAAAAAGCCAAATTTCAACCCAAGGGTCGAGAAGATAATGAGAATGACAGTGGGATGCATGGTAAGCGTCACAAAGGGAAAAAACGCCGAGGGAACGAAAAATCCGATAAATACCGCGAAGCCGAAGAGTCGTTAACGCATGGCTTTGCGATGCCAACGACGCCTGTTGTGCGTGAGGTACTGATTCCGGAGACCGTCACGGTCGCTGATCTCGCTAAACGGATGTCAGTGAAAGCCGCTGAAGTGATAAAAGTCATGATGGGCCTTGGCGCGATGGCCACCATTAATCAGGTCATTGATCAAGAAACTGCCATTATTGTGGTCGAAGAAATGGGGCATACCGCCAGACCTTTGCAAGACGATGCGATTGAGCACACGTTGGGCGATACCATAACGAAGGGAATTTTGGTTGAGTCGCGCGCCCCGGTTGTCACCATTATGGGGCACGTTGATCACGGAAAAACGTCCTTGCTGGATTACATTCGAACCACCAAAGTAGCGGCCGGCGAAGCCGGAGGCATTACGCAGCATATTGGTGCTTATCACGTCAGCACACCGAAAGGACAAATCACCTTTCTTGACACACCAGGTCACGCGGCCTTTACGGCAATGCGAGCTCGTGGTGCGCAAGCGACGGATATTGTGGTTTTGATCGTGGCAGCTGACGATGGTGTCAAACCGCAAACGGTAGAAGCGGTTCAACACGCCAAAGCCGCGAAAGTACCTATCATTGTTGCTGTGAATAAGATGGATAAACCGGGAGCTGATCCTGAGCGTGTGATGAACGAAATTTCGGCCTACGATGTCATACCCGAAGCGTGGGGTGGTGACACGATGTTTGTCAGTATT
>Ga0206887_10279_pt1 | contig 10160 bp, 7 predicted proteins | sample Alteio_BWOrgHeat_89_FD_153248 | JGI IMG/M metagenome (GOLD analysis project Ga0206887, IMG submission 153248) | Enriched cells from forest soil in Barre Woods Harvard Forest LTER site, Petersham, Massachusetts, United States - Alteio_BWOrgHeat_Nextera3 ...
CATAACTTCCCATCAGCCACCCTCCGACCGGGCGCATGAAAAAACCAACCGCAAAAATAGCTGATGTGCGCAAAAGTTGTGCGGTCAAATCGCCGCTTGGGAAAAAAGCGTTGGCAAAATAGATGGAAAATGCGGCATAAGCATACCAATCGTACCATTCAATCAAATTTCCGACTGATCCCATCAAAATGGATTTCAGCCTAGCGGCTGTCGTTAACGGCTTTATGGTGGTTTTTTTGCTGTTACTTTGCATTTGTTGTCCTTTTATCTGATTCTTTGTTCGGAGTTAATTCTTTTTTGGAGATATACAATAACAGATTGTCCAGTAATTTTGTGCTAAAAATACGTTTTAAAAAAATAAATAGGTACGTTGGTAGGGTGACTGGGTATTTTGCTTTGGGTTTGGGGGACTCAATCGCATGGATGAGCTTTTTGATAACGGCTTCCGGACCCTTGGTAAAAACAGACGTGGATTTCGATTGTTGATACGAGGTGAGCATGGTGTCGTAGTGTGTTTGATGAACACTTTGCGTTAGGTCCAATTGTTGCAGTGAGCGTTCCACGGCATTTTTTCTAAACGAGCTTTCAATGGGGCCAGGCTCGATGGTAATGATCTCTATGCCAGACGGTTTTAATTCCAGACGTAATGTGTCGCTTAAGCCTTCTACGGCGTATTTGGATGCGTTGTAAGCCCCCCGAAACGGGAGACTAATGATCCCTAAAACAGAGCTTATGTTGATGATGCGTCCATGACCTTGCTGGCGCATGATGGGTATGCAACGCGCGCTCAACTCCATCAAGCCAAACACATTCGTTTCGAATTGAGCGCGCAACACGTCTCTTGGGATGTCTTCCAGCGCACCCGCTTGGCCATAGCCGGCATTATTAATCAAGACGTCTAAACGATGGTTCGTCATTTGCATCAATTGCTTGAACGCGTGGTGGATGCTGTTTGAATCATTCACATCTAAGAGAAGTGTCTCGATGTGTCTATCGGACAAGTGTGCTAAGTCTTTTTTGTTTCGACAAGAGGCGATGACGTGATGGCCTCGCTGGTGAAGTGCCATCGCGGCATTCAAACCGATACCGCTGGAACAGCCTGTGATGAATATTATTTTTTTATCCATGTATACTCGCTTGTTTAAGGTTTGAAGTTATGTCGTAATTTATGCCAGCACACGCTGTAATTGTGTTGTCTTGCGGTATGCGCTAATGCAAGCTCAGTCACAAGCCACGGATTGCGTGATTCGAACATAAACGCTAGCGTGTCGTCGTAATGCACTGGTTTCAGTGGTTCACGAGAGGCTTTTAGGTACGACTCCGAGTCTGGGCCATGAGCCGTCATGCTGTTATGGATACTGATGCCTCCGATGGAAAATCCGGTTTTTTTGGCGTCGTATTCCCCTTTGATAAGCCCCATCAGCTCGCTCATAACGTTTCGGTGAAAATAAGGTGGCCTGAATGTGTTTTCAGCAACCATCCAGCGCGGTGGAAAAATCACAAAATCCATATTGGCCACACCTGGCGTGTCACTTTCCGAGGTTAACACGGTAAAAATGGATGGATCTGGGTGATCAAAACTCACGGTGTTGAGTGTGTTGAACAGTGATAGATCGTAGCTATAGGGTGCGTAATTTCCGTGCCAAGCGACGACATTGAGTGGTGAGTGCGTGCTTTGAGCAAGCCACCAATGTTGTTGGTATTTGCAAATAAGACTGACGTCGGCTGTGATGTCTTCGAAGGCCGCTTGTGGGTATACAAAATGCCGAGGATTTGCAAGGCCATTTGAGCCGATGAGACCCAGTTGTGGGAGCGTGAGTGGCATACCGCTGTTTTCGCATAAATAGCCTTCAGCGTATGCGTCGATCAAGTCCACGGTGAAATGCACTCCTCGGGGGATAACCGCGATCATGCCGGGTGCTATGGTTAGGATACCGAATTCGGTTCGTAATGTGAGAGAGCCGTGATAGGGGACAAACAACAGTTCTCCATCATGGTTGCTGAAGTAACGTGATGTCATGGATTGGTTGCATTGATACAAATACGTGTTGAGCTGCGCATTGCCCGCGATATGAAACAAACCATCTATGAAATCGCAATCCTTGGTTATTCGTGGCAGAGGGGACCAACGCATGGGGTTCGGTGCTTGAATGGCTGCAAAGTGGTCGTTGGGATTATGACTATAGGGTGTGTAATCCTGGTGCACCGTGGAGGGGAGAATGCGATACAACCAGCTGTGCAGATTCGCATGCCTGGGGCGCGTGAATGCGCTACCGCTGAGTTGTTCGGCGTATAAGCCCAAATGACAGTGTTGGGGTGAGTTTTGTTGTGAAGGCAATGCGCCGGGAATTGCTTCGCTATGATGGTGGTTACCAAAGCCCGTCAGATCCATTACTGTGCTCCCATGTATACATTAGGAGGCATTGTATCCCATATTACGCAATAAATGGATGATTTTCCTGGTTGGCACGCTACGCTTTGCGCCACCCTACATGTCAAAAATGACAATATTGTCATTTTCTTGTCATCTTTAGGAAGGCGACTGATTGATATAATGATTTACCGTTGTGATTTGTGTGGTCCTCATTATGCCAAAAGACGATCAGGGTGCTTCGCTCAATCATAATCTCACCTTTTTTAAAACAAAACTGACTCATTTAAATACGCAAAGACTGGGCTATAATCGAAACAGAAATTGCGTTAAATACTTTGTTGATCCCCAACAATATTCGAAAACACTGGCTCCGGTGGCCCCCGTTTTTGGTGTCATCAGTTTCTCACTTTATGCCATCCGTTTTGCAATCAACGTGCGTTTATTAATACAAGAACAGTCAGAAAAAATACCAAATCCCATTTATATCAAAGAATTGTATTATAACCTCTTTAACGATTTACTGTGGGGTACTTGTAACCTGACTCAATTTTTTTGGTGGACGTTTGCTGTTTCTTCATCGGCGGGCTTTAAAGGCCTACAATTAGAGGCTTTCGCGCAACTGGTTGATCTTTTGACGCTGATTATTCGTTACCGAGAAGCGTATCAAAATCACCACACCTTACTCAATACAATAACCGATGTTGATGAACAGAATCGTTTGAGGATCGAATGGCATTATAAGACGCTGCATTTTATTCGATCATGCCTCACGGCCGCTTTGATTTTGTCGGCTTTTAGTGTGCTCGCTTTTTCAGTGACATCCGCCCCTATTTCGCCGATTATTTTTTTAATAAGCTTATGCGGCACTATCGCGCGCATAGGTATCAATGTGGATAGCGATCTTAAGAGCACCACGCCCTCGGTTCAGCTAAACAGGGCGCGAAAGGAGGAAATCAATCAAATGACGATTGATTATGTTTTATTACCCGTCGGTTTATACATCATCATCACAGCCCCCATTCCTTTGGCACTGGTATGCGTACTCGGTCTGATACTATTGCAGCAAGCCTTTGCGGCATGGAATTTAGACTCGACCGTCATCCCGAACACCGTGAGGGATCTCCTGGAAAGTGGCTCGGTGCCTGCATCTGGAGATCCCTCACGGTGTCTTCCAATTAGCCTTAAGTTTTAGTTGACACTACTCTAATTATTTGATCGAATATCCTCAAAAGTACGTCATCCAGAAAGCGTCGGAAGCCGCTTGAAGGATCTCCAGCTGTCGAAGCACAATGCACGTTTAAAAAAGTGTTCATTTTTAATCTTTTCATTGGCGGTTAGTTGACATATTGCGATACATTTGAGCAGCGATTGTGAATTGTTGGAACCCAATCCACATCGTTTTAATACCTGGCGGCTGTCCATTTTTTATAGGCTTATGGCCACCCAAACGAGCGATTCTCAAAATAACTTCAGATAAAACAGGACACTCTTGAGGTATTTTTTCTTTAAAATAGACATAAATAGCTTTCCATTCAAATTCTTCAAATAATTGATCGGCCTTAATATCAACTTCTGTTCGCCCAATATAAATTAACCAATAGAGTCTACAAGCAGAAATAGACGCCATAATAATTAAATTCTGTATTGTTTCTCGAGAGGAGTGCAAATAGATTTCATCGATTTGATAGCCCGTTTTTAATACCTTATGATAGTCCTCTATGTGCCATCTCGACCGATATATGCTCACTATTTCTTCTATTTGTTCTAGCGTGTCAATAGGTAATTTTGTTAACAATACCCACTCGTGCTCATCGTTATAAGCCATGACCACATTTACTTTGATAGGACCAAATCCTTTCTTTTCATCTCGATCTTTTTTGCCTTTATTAGGGGGAGGGAGCATGATTTCCATTGCTTTGAGTGTTAAGATAATCTCCTTTGTTTCTCGACTGTTTACATCTTGAATAATTGTTGTCATACAGCCTTTCGTTTCAGATTCTGTAAGTAAACTCCATAAACGCTGTTTACGTGCTCTGTGTGTTTTACCTGTGTATCGGTCATGTTTTGCACGTATAACAAACTCTTCTTTAGCCTCAAGCAATTCATGTAAAAATTCATAAAAATCACCTTCTCTGTCAGCAACAGTAATAATTTTCTGCGAGCACTCTCCTAACCTTTGTCTCATATCACCTAACGCGTCTATCCAATATCGAGTAGCTTTATCTTTGATTGCACGTTGATGCTGATGGACATCTGTATCAAAATCTTCATAATCGAATAACTTAACATCCATCAGACCTAAAGGTTCATTTTTGTCTGTAACACACAATACGCTATGTTGAATAAGGCCATATTGCATCGTTTTTCCAGACTTTCCAATACGTCCTAACTCTGTTTTAGCGAGGTGACTGGTATAATTTAAACGCATCTGATCTTGCAAAGCTAATATATACTTAGCATCACTTTGTCTTATACGCTCAGCTGTTTGTGTGTAATGAGGGTCTATCAATTTCTTACTCGTTACTTTGGGATTGGAAAAAAAAATCATACGCTTGACGCGCTTCTTTTGAGTCAATAAAAAGGCGCCTAATACAACTACCTAATTTGTTTTGTAATGTTACAAAAATATTTTTTGCTCGCTTGTTAAGCCGTTTGTCTTTTAAATTTAATGTATCAAATTCATCTGTAAAAAACTCTATGGATGTACCCATCCCTAATGAAATTGTCATGAACTTCCTTATTTATTAAAGTAATGCAGCACTATGTCATTTTGAAAGGAATAACGTCTTCAACCCTTACACAGTGCTTCGACAGCTGGAGATCCTTCAAGCGGCTTCCGCCGCTTTCTGGATGACGTACTTTTGAGGATATTCGATCAAATAATTAGAGTAGTGTCAACTAAAACTTAAGGCTAATTGGAAGCACGGTGTTCGGGATGACGTAATTTCCCGAACACCGTGAGGAGTTACCAGCTTGCAATCCATACCGTTCTTAGCGTCCATCAGTCTTAGTGGCTGGAAGGCCGGTTCCCGTGCCGGGGCAAAACGTGATGGTGTATTCTGTGGATTCATCCGCGGTGCACGTGAATGAGCTTGCTTTGTCATCGTATGGATAGGAATAGCTTGTAGGACATGCTTCTTTCATCCACTTGATTATTTGCTCAACGTACTTCGTCCATTGGGAATCGCTTTGCCCACTAGGGCATTGTGACGATGGATTCGCAATGCCATCCCAATTCGTACAGCCGCAACATTGCTCTAACTCGGTTTTTGAATACCCTGTGTAGGTGAGATAGCAACTATTAAATAGTGGCGCGGTGGTATCAGGAGGCGAGCATTTCAATAACTGGGTCAAGGTATACGTATTATCAGGAAAAGGGGAGGTTAAGGACTGATTGCAAGTAAAGTTGTCTCCGAATGGGGACGCGAAAGCCGCATTGACGCCACAAATTTGGTCGGCAGACCAATAACCCAAAAAGTCTCCGCACGCTTTGACAAAGTTATTCGCGGTCGAGCTGAATGATAGCCCACATATTTGCCCGCTATCCGCACAAGTATTTGAACTGGTGCAAGGCGTGATGTTACTGACCCAATAATACATATTGGTTGGCGGTGTGACATTGCTAAAATCGCATGCGCCCAACCCGGTGACGGCTACGTTGTTGCCGGCGGTACCGCAAGAGTACACACTCGCGGTTTGATTCGTTGCCATGGATATGGGCATTGAAAATCCGTTGACATTACTGATGTCATAACTATCGACATTGCCTGAACCGGTCAGTAATAAGGTAAACTCGGCCTCCGTAGAGGGTTGGTCAAAGCCAACGCCCGGGAAACAAGAGGAGGTTCCACCGTTTCTATTGCAATCGTTGTTAAGACATGACGTCCCAGGTGTGCATTGCGTGCTCGCAGCAATCAATCCTTTCCATAATATGTGATCGGAGGTGGTGGATGCATCGGTTTGAATAATCTGCGTTGTCGCTGTTCCGGTATTTGCTATGAGCTCGTAAGAGCCTGTTGTCGGGCCGTAGTTATTATAGTAGCAAAGATTAGCGGCTATATTGCATGTGGAGCCTTTATTACAATCGGAATCCGATGTGCAAGCCGGTGAGTTGGACGTGGCGCCACCAACCATCGACCACCACACAGGAAAATTGCATTGATTGACCAAGTGAAAGATACGTTTGTTCGTGATAGTGGTCACAATCTGCGTTGACGTCTGGGTGGTGGAAGATAATCCAGAGGTTGATCCCGTGTTGTAATGGACCAATTCGCTAATGGTCACATTCGCTATTGGGCTACTTGGTGCAAGATACGTTCCGTTTAATTGACAGCTGTCGCCGTTACCCAAAGGCGTGTTTCCACAATTGTCATCGCCAGGACCTGCAACGACCAAAGTACCACTCGCGCCGCCCGTTGGGTAGGTTGATGTGTGTCCTGTAATCGTAATGGATGCGCCTGTCCTATTGGTGCACAATAACGTAATGGGGGTGGTGGTATTGATTTGTGTTTGCGGTGCAAAGGGGATGGATGGGGTACACACCAGACCACTATCAGCACCACTTCCACTGGTTGAGGTTTGGAGTGTCACGGGTGCCCCTTGAGAGTACGAAAAGGTGCCTGTGATCGTAACGGAGTCCGTTGATTGCGCTGTATAATTACCTTGTATATAACAGCTGTTGAGAGGGTAATCAGCAATCCCGGGTAACGAGGCGCCACACGAGGTATTCGAGTCTGGAACGGAGATGGAAAGAGTGACGCCTGTCGCTGGATTGACGCCATTATTAGTAAAGGTAAATTTCCATGGGGAGCTATCACCAATGCCAAGAGGGTTTGTAAGCTCTGTGGTTGTAATACCCGAAACGTCCGTACCCGCACTGGTGCCAGTGGCTTCGGTTGACAGCGTGGGCAATGGGACACGGTCATGTCCATAGGCTTCCGTTAATTGAACGGTTTTAGTCCCTTCAAACGTGGGATTGAGGTAAATCAGGACCGTACAGGTTTCTAAATAGCTAAGCTTTTTACCACTGCAGGAATCATCGTATGCAAACTCAGAAGGGCTGATGCTTGTTTTTTCAATGGTTAAAGGGGTCGCCATGGTAAAAGGCATGTCACTGATAAACGTGTACGAAGCCACGTAGGTACCGCCTGGGACAATGACCACAGCAGGAAAATCTTGCGTTTGGATCCATCTCAGGGGATTTTTAGCGGCGAACGAAACACAAACAGAGAATACAAGTAGGGCAACTGTTTGCAACGATTTTTTTATAATGGTCATGGTGTTTACGTCCGTGGTTATTTTGTAAATGGAATATGGGTCTTCACATCAAATAGGTAAGTCAAACCTAAAAGAAACGCATTTGATTGATAACGACCTAAATTCAACGATTGGCTAGACCAGCTATTAATCCCATACCCTGTACCTAGGCTGCCTAGATTGCTGTATTGATATCCCGCGTTTAAGAGAAGCTCGGGGCTAAACCGATAGTCAATGCCTGTGCCAAGCGTGTAGGCAAATTGACCGTTGGAATTGCCTTGAAAGTCGGGAGAATTTCTAGCGGTGACATCGGGATATGCGCTTTCAGTGTATTCTTGATTGCTATTCACGACAGCACCAACGCCTGCGCTAAAGTAAGGGGAGAAGCGTTTGTAGTTGATGAAGTTGAGTTTGCCATTGGCAAGAATCAGGTTTGATCCCATTTGCCATTGGTAACTGTAATTGGTGAATTCAGGTAAAGAAAACTGTATCACTTGACCATTGACACTGGACGCAAAAAAGTATTGATATTGCGCACCAAGCGATGCGGCAGTAAGCCATTTGTTAGAAAACTCCCATCGACGACCCGCTTGTACACCTAGTAAAGGGTTCATCTTGGTACCATTGTTCGTATAGATATCGCGATCAGAGGGGGGCGGTAGCCCAATTCCGTTATTAATGGCGATAGCGGAGCCTGATTGTGGTTTTTGACCGCCGATTTGTCCGTTAACAAACCAACTGGATGAGCTCACCGTAGGAATATAACGATGGGTGGTTTTAATTGCCTCTGTGGTCATAGGCGCTTTTTTCCTAGCAGCTCGCACCTCGACTGCGTCACGGTGCCATGCTTTGGCGATCGTTCGTTGCACGTGGGATGACGCTTGTTTTTTTGGTGTTACGAGAGACAAATGATCCGCGAATTGTTTTAAAGAGGCGTAGTCATGAAATGGCCCGACACGAACTTGGTATTTTCCCGCCGTGTGTTTAATCAGTACTGGGTAATTTGTTTTGGTTTTTAGGTGTTTTTGAAATTGAGACGCGCCATTGGGATTTATAAAACTCCCCATTTGTACGTACGTAGTATTTTTAAAGTGGCTCGGCTTGAGTCGATTCATATTATCAAGCCCGTACACGGTGCCTGCGTATGAGCCATGACTTAGAGTGGTCAACAAGATTATTTTTGAAATCAATTTCATAGTGTTCGTCCATTGTTTACGTCACTGATCGTGGGTTGTTACGCGTTTGATAGTGAGCCTCATCTTAAAAGCGAGAGTCATTGTATACCGATAGTTTAAAATATAACAATACGTCTTAATTGGACTTTGGACAAACCGCTCGTAAAAACCAGATCTTATTTGTCTAAAGTCCAAGTCTTAAGGAACAGTGCCAAGCATACGAGATCCCTCGTTGCACCCTTAGGTACGTCATCCCGAACGCAGTGCTGTCTCTTGATCACATCTTAATCACTCCCATTGTCTGAGCGAGATAAAAACCTTCTACTCTCTCAGTTAATTTGCACCATCCGTCCCAAACAGTAGCCCAAGATGCTTTTCCTGTTCTTTTAGAATTACCCCAACCACCTAGTTTGGCTATGGCTTGATAAGCCCAGGCCGCGCTGGGTGAAGTTAATGGCAAGTCCTTTTTCTCAACCGTTTTCCATAAAACTTTCCATTCTATTTCAGTCAATAACTCTTCACAGCTAACGCACACATCATTCTCATCAGGCGCCAATATCTCCGGTTCAAAATACTCTTTCAACTGAAGTAGCCTAATAGCCAAAAATGACAGAATAACAATCATTTTCTCTAAATTATTAGAACACTGCATCCGTAGCCTTTCGACACCACTTCCTGATTTCCATGCTTTATGAAAATCCTCAATTCGCCATCTCAGTTCATAATATCTTGTAATTTCCCTTACTTCAGAAAATGTAGCAATTGGTTCTGTTGTCAACAATATCCATTCTAATACCTGATCTGTTGACGGGTCTTTCTCTCTGGCAATAACAACATTTAAGGTAATTGGTTCCAGTTTTGTTGGGGCATCTGCCCTGCGTTTTGGAGGAGTAAAAGTGACCCGTTTAGCTTTTACTTCTAACTCAACTATCCGTTTTTTTCGCTGAGCTTTTTGAGCAACTTCAATAGTATATACACCCAATCTCTTTTCATTCCCAACAGACTGAAACAAGTCTTCTGTTATACCCTTTAGCTTTCGATCATGACTTGCCCTTACGACAAATCTTTGATTATGGGCCAATTTATATTGAATATATTCATAAATATCAGCCTCTCGATCACACACCGAAATAGTATCGGCTAGTTTACTGCCTAATCGCTTTGCTAGTTCATGGCTATTCTTTTCCCATTTATAACTTTCTTTTTCCTCATAAGGGGTCTTTGTTCTTTTATTTCTTTTCCCAAAGGAATCCTCATCCCGGCACCAACGCTCTTGCGCTATTAGCCCTAGCGTTTTTCCTTTTTCAGCATCCATGAGCATCGTTGAATGCACAATATACCCTCTTTTTATCGCT
>Ga0206887_10281_pt1 | contig 10112 bp, 10 predicted proteins | sample Alteio_BWOrgHeat_89_FD_153248 | JGI IMG/M metagenome (GOLD analysis project Ga0206887, IMG submission 153248) | Enriched cells from forest soil in Barre Woods Harvard Forest LTER site, Petersham, Massachusetts, United States - Alteio_BWOrgHeat_Nextera3 ...
AGCGGGGCTTGCGCCGGACACGCTCAATTGGGCGGCAGGTATTCAGGTAAGCTTCTCCGCCTTCGACTTCTTCACTCTGCGCGATCAGCGTCGGGTGCAGCAAGCGAATGTGCAAGCTGAGCGCGCGCGATTCGATCAAGCGGTAGGTGATGTCACGACTGCGGTTCAGCAAGCCCATGCGGTGCTCTCGGGGGCTCGCAAATTGGCCGCTAATACACCGATTGAACTCGCGGCCGCTGAGGCAAGCGAACAGCAGCAGCAGGCGCGCTACAAATCGGGCTTAGCCACGGTCGTCGACGTCGCTGCGGCAGAGGGGGTGTTGGCACAGGCCGAAGGCGATGATGCGATCGCCCACCTTGGAATCTGGAGAGCAGAATTCGCGGTGGCTGTTGCACAAGGCGATCTCCAACCCTTCTTGCAACTTCTGCGAAGCCAGGCGAAAGGAAAGTAGCATTCATGTGGCTCATCCGTATCGCCCTTCGGCGTCCTATCACCGTCATTGTTCTAGTTGTTGCGCTCGCACTTTCGTCCGTGTTGGCCATTGTGAGAACGCATGTGGATATTTTTCCGACTCTTGATCTGCCGGTTATTTATGTAGCACAGCCATACGGGGGGATGAGCCCCCAGCAGATGGAGGGATTCGTCTCGTACTACTACGAGTACCACTTCCTCTACATCAATGGCATCGAGAGCGTGGAGGCGAAATCGATTCAGGGCACTGCACTTCTCCGCCTCACGTTCCACCCGGGGACGAACATGAGTGATGCCCTCGCGCAGACGATCTCTTACGTGAATCGGGCCAAAGCGTTCATGCCTGCCGGAACGGTTTCGCCGTTCGTAATCCGATACGACGCGGGCACATTGCCGGTGGGCTACATGGTTTTTTCCAGCTCTTCCCGGACACTTTCCGAAATCCAGGACCTCGCGCTGAACCGAGTGCGCCCAGTCTTCGCAACGTTGCCGGGTGTCTCGTCCCCGCCGCCCTTCGGCGGCAATCAGAGAACGATTGTCATCAACGTTGACCCGCAAAAGCTGCAGGCGTACGGACTATCGCCCGAAAAGGTAGTTCAGGCTCTGGCGAGCGGCAACAGTATTCAGCCAGCCGGCAACGCTGACATCGGAACCACGCACACACTGGTTACAACCGATTCCACCGTTACCCAGATCACAGACTTACTCAGCATCCCGCTCAAGCTGGGTTCAAGGGCGTCGGTATACATTCGCGATATCGGGAGTGTTGCTGATTCATCCGACCTTTTGGCGGGATATGCGTTGCTGAACGGAAAACGCACGATATACATCCCAGTGACAAAAAGACCGGATGCCTCCACACTCACGGTTGTACAGGAGGTCCGCCAAAATCTCTCCCGGTTCCAGTCTGTGGTTCCTGAGGACATCAAAATCACATATGAATTTGACCAGTCTGCGTATGTGCGCAGTGCTCTCGTGTCTGTTTTGCGCGAGGCCATCGTCGGAGCCTTGCTGACAGGGCTGACCCTCTTCCTCTTCTTGCGAGACTGGCGATCTTCTCTGATCGTGGTCATCACGATTCCGTTTGCACTTCTAACTGCAGTGGTTCTTCTCAAGCTCACCGGTCAGACGATCAACATAATGACGCTAGGAGGACTCGCCCTGGCGGTAGGGGTGCTTGTCGATGAAGGAACTGTCTTGCTCGAGAATATCCATGTTCATCTGGACAACGGAGAGAACGTCGCGTGGGCAGTAGCTCTCGCGAGCCGCGAAGTTGCCGTGCCCCGACTGCTCGCCATGCTTTGCGTAACGGCCGTGTTTATTCCGTCCTTCTTCATGACAGGAGCAGCGCAATCGCTCTTTCTCCCGCTCTCCCTCGCGGTGGGGTTCTCGATGGGCGCCTCATACTTACTCTCCAGCTCCATGGTCCCAGTCCTCGCCAATTGGATGTTGAAGTCCAAAACCAAAGACGAAATAGGTCAGCCTCAAGTTGAAGATAGCTTTGACCGTTTTCAGCACCGTTTTGAGCGAACGCTGCAGAAGGCGATGGGCATTCCTTGGATACTGCTGAGCGGCTATGCGATCCTGGCCAGCCTTGTGCTGCTGTTCATTACGCCTCACATTGCAGAAGAGATCTTCCCGTCAGCGGCTTCCACTCAGTTTCGCCTCCGTATCGACGCACCTGATGGCACGCGCGTCGCAGTGACTGAAGACCTTGTTAAGCGAGTTCTGATGCTGATCCATGAGACGGCAGGCGACCAAAATCTTGCTCTCAGCCTGGGATACGTCGGAACTCAAGGATCGTCCTATCCTATCAATGCAGTATTTCTTTGGACCAGCGGCCCGCAGCAAGCCATCATCAACGTCGGCCTCAAGCCTGATAGTTCACTCAAACTCGCCGACCTGGAGGAGCGCCTCCGGAAGAAGCTACCTCAGCAATTCCCAGAGGCGAAGTTCTCTTTCGATCCGGGAGACCTTATCAGCCAGATTCTGAGTTTCGGATCCTCATCTTCGGCCGAAGTGACAATGGCCGGCCCGCAGTATGCCGACGTTGCGAGCTACGCAGAACGTGTTCGCCAGGCGCTCGCGAACGTTCCCGAACTCAGGGATCTGGAATACGAAGAGCCGCAGCACTACCCAACGGTCGACATCAAGGTGAATCGTGAGATGGCGGGCCAACTCGGCACAACCGCGGATGCGGTAGGGTCTGCCATTGTCGCCGCCACCGCTTCGAGCCGCTTTGTCGCACCCAGTTACTGGCGCGATCCGAAGTCTGGTGTGAGCTATCAGGTTCAGGTGCAGGTACCGCAAGCAAAGATGACCTCTCTCGGCGACATCGGCAACATTCCAGTCGGGAGCGCGACCGGAGCTCAGCCATCGGTAAACCAACTTGCTGATTTACGGACTAGCACAGTGCCTGGCGAATTGGATCGTCAAAACGGACAGTGGATGCTTGCTCTTTCTGCGAACCTAGGCGGTCGTGATCTCCGTTTAGCGAATGAGGCGATCGAAAAAGCCATTAAAGGGGCTGGAACACCTCCCCGAGGCGTGACAACGGCAGTACGCGGGCAAGTCAGCGCGATGCAACAGATCTTTGGCGAACTAACCATTGGTTTGCTATCTGCGATTGCCGTAATTCTTCTGTTGCTGACAGCAAACTTCCAATCCCTGAAGCTTGCCTTAGTCGTCCTCTCGACGGCCCCGGCGGTTCTCGCTGGTTCTATGCTCATGCTCCTTGTGACTGGCACAACGCTAAATCTGGAGAGCTTCATGGGAACGATCATGGCAATCGGTGTTGCCGTTGCGAACGCCATCCTGCTCGTCACCTTTGCAGAGCAGAATCGGCTGAAGGGTTCGACTGCACCTGAGGCTGCGCGTGCGGCGGCTGCAGAACGGCTCCGTCCGGTTTTGATGACGAGTCTTGCCATGATTGCGGGTATGATCCCGATGGCGCTTGCCTTCGGTCAGGGGAGTGAAGAAACGGCTCCGCTTGGTCGTGCCGTCATCGGCGGTCTTTCGGTTGCAACCGTTGCCACGCTTTTTTTGTTGCCAATCGTCTTTGGGCTCGTGCAGCGAAACGGCCCGACAGGTAACCGATCACTCGATCCAGAGGATCCCGACAGCAAGTGGTTTGAAAAGCTTCCGGAGGTCGCGCGATGAAGGACTTTGTCTTCGCTTCTACCATCTTGTTTGCCCTGACAACGGGATGCGACTCCGGAACCTCAGATAAAGGTGCACCTGCAACCGTTTCTGCCGCACCCGTTGTGTCCGCAACAGTCAGCACAGTCGCGGTCGCTTCCAAGAAGTTGCAAACGACGATATTGTTGCCCGCCCAGCTCACACCCTACGAGCAGGTCGATATCTATCCCAAAGTGACTGGTTTCGTGGAGACTGTGACCGTTGACCGGGGATCGCGAGTTCACCGGGGACAGCTATTGGTCAAGCTCACGGCACCCGAACTTATCAGCCAGCGCTCCCAGGCCGAGGCCGCGGTCAGAGCCGCTCAATCCCAACTTGCAACAGCGCAGGCGAAGCTGGCTTCAGACAATGGAACGTATCTCCACATGGTCGAAGCTGCCAAGACCCCTGGTGTGCTCGCCGACAACGATGTGCTTGTTGCCGGACAGACCGCATTGGCTGACAGGGGCTTGGTCGAAGCAGCCAATCAGAATGTTTCCGCAGCGAAGGACGCACTCGGCAGTGTCAGCCAGACGGAATCGTATCTCACGATCACCGCACCGTTCGACGGGGTGGTCACCACCCGCAATCTTCATCCAGGCGCACTGATCGGGCCTGCATCTGGAGCTGGTGGAGCGCAGCCGATACTTCAGATCGTGGATGAAAAACGTTTGAGACTTACAATCCCGATCCCCGAGGCGCAAGTGGGTGAGATGAAGGAGGGCCAGACCGTTTCCTTCACAGTTCCCGCCTATCTTGGGCAGACGTTTAAAGCTCCCAGCAAACGCATCTCATATGAAGTGGATGAAAAGTCACGCACGATGCCTGTAGAACTGGATGTGAGAAACACTGATGGTCGGTTGTCGCCAGGAAGTTTTACCACTGTCTCGTGGCCGCTTCACCGCGGGTATCCAACACTCTTTGTTCCCACCACATCGGTTACCAGCGATCAGCAGCATACATTTGTGATCCGAGTGCGCAGTGGCAATGCAGAATGGGTGACCGTCCAGACAGGTCAGACGGTGAATGGAGACATTGAAGTCTTCGGTGATCTGAGTGCAGGGGATGAGGTCGTGAAAACTGCGTCGGACGCAATCCACTCAGGTGATTCGGTTCGCGTTGAGAATCAGGCTTCCTCGGTTAGGTGAGTTGAGAGGTGCCGAACCTTGCAGAAGAGAATAGGGTCATTGTCACGACTCGAGCTGAACCCCGATCTACCATTGGAATGCGGAAAGCGAAAGCCTATGAAACAAACATTCGCTATCCCTCTCGCCGCTCTGGCTGTCGACGCTCTGTTCACGGGCTGGTATATGCCATGCTGGTTGTTGCGGACGTATCCCAGCCAGCCGCCACCAGTGGTGGAGGCTGACACCAAGGCGACTCTGGGCCACGATGGTCGCTAGGCGGGTATCGATCGGCGTGCTGATCGGGGTGTTGGCTCTGGGCCGGCCCACTAGTCGTTTCGGTGCAGCTTTCCGGGCGACTTGGAGCTATCGTGGCCCTGATGGCGGGCCAAGTCGCCGCAGTCAATGGCGATCTGAATTTGGCTGTTGCTAACGGTGGCCTGCACCGGAAATGGAGTAGTTTGAGGCGCGGCGGCGCTCGTGCTCGGGCTGATCGCCCTGGCCCTCGCCGCGTTGGCTCTGGCCCGTTTCGGTGGCACCGCCCGCAGAGTCGGGCCGAACGACGTAAGTTCCACGAGAGCAATGTAGAACCCGGCCGGGAGCTTCGAGCCGTACCGTTGCGGCCGCTCGGTCTTGCATACCGGATGCTAGGGTCGATGGCTGACGCCGAGGACGCGGTGCTCTGCGCGGAGAACTTACATCGCCGCCTGGGACACCCTGAGTGATTCTGGCACGAATGTCGGCGACAAGATTGCGACGACCGATACCGTCTGCTGAAAACCATTCAATAATGATTACCGAGGCACTTATGGACGACTTTTCGTTTGATCGGTTCGCCGAATTCATTCGTGAATATTGGTCTGTATCTGATCGAAGGCAGATTACGTCAGAAACACAGTTTGAGCGCGACCTTGGCCTTACCGGCGACGATGGCGAGGACTTACTCCGCGCAACAGAGAAGCGATTCGGCATCAGCTTGTGGTCCGAAGAGACTGGGTTACGGCATACATTCAATCTTGAACCGAACGAGTATCTTTTCCATTCCGAGGGTTTGGAGCTGTTTCCGTATCTTTTGACTCGCTTCTTCGGGCGTGAGAAACACTCAGTTCGCAAGTTCACTGTTGGTGAATTGTTTGAGGCTGTTCAGAAGAGAAAGTTGAAGGAAGCTCAACAAGCACTTTGCGAACAGTACGGCGCGAAATTTGCAAGCCCCTCAGATCAGGACAAGATTGGATTTGCAGCTTCAACGTTGGGGATTCGACCGATTAATGGTCTGCGTCACCCAGTAACGCCAGGATCGAGTGGATGGTACGTGTGGTGCGGCGAAACTTTATCGGAAGGAACCGACTTCTTCGAGCCGCAGCACGCAAGTCACATATACAAGAGGATGCACTGTATTAGCCATCTCTTGGCTCTTCCGCCGGGCTACCGTTTCTTGTGGACCGAGCAGCACCTAGACGTGTGGTTTGACGAGACCCTTCTAAACGTTTGAGGTGGGCTTGCGAGCGCTTCTTTCCCATTGGCGAGTGCTGCGACTCTAGGTCAAACCTATTGCACTGTAAACGAGAAGTCTCGGACTCTTGAAAGGGCAGCGGAAGGGTGTGGCACATGACAGCAGGGAACCTGGCCGTCGGAGGTGCCAATGAGGTTTCCGCTCTCGTCCGCCGCCCGGCGCAGAGTCTTCCGCTGGAAGTTCCGCGCCGTATCTGTCAGCCCGTTCTCCCTCTTATCCTGTTCGTTCCGGCTGTCGGGTTCGGCAATCAGCTACGCCATGCCTGAATAAGGTTGCCCTTCGTCTGGATTTCCGGAAGACTTAGACTGCAGGTAACCAGAGCGGGTGACCGCCTGGGCGGCAGTCGCGGCGTCGAAAACCCCGAGACTACAAAACCGCGCAGAGCGCCCGGTACTATAACTCGCCCTCCGCGAGTCGCGCGCAAAAGCTGGTCGTCTTTTCATCTGCTGGGAAAAAGCACTCTATCCGCAATTCATCCAAAGTTACGTCCCGCGGGCCAGCAAAGGTCGTAATCGTTTCAAAGAAGCGCAGTTGGCCAGCGGAGCTGCAATACACGAGGTTCAAGACCGGAGAGATCTCACTCTCGACGTCACGGAATCGCCAATGCGCCGGAACTCCGGGATACGCGAGAATCTCTTCAGCAACTGGCGCGAGCCCTGATCTGAAGGACTGGCCGCAATCTCGTCATGGAGATGTCTGATGAACCAACTGGCGATATCAGTCCAGTTGACGATGACCGGCCGAAAATCCTCGGGATCGAAGACATTATGAAGCATGTTCTTGTGCCGGAGCGGCCGACCGCCCATCACGAAGCTGATCATGCGGGCCGCCGCCTGATTCGCCAAGAGCACATCCCAATGCCGATCGATCACGAATGCGGGATAGGGCTCCTGGTGTCGGAGTATCAGCTCTATGGCTCCATTCATGCGCTCGAGCGCAGAGGTGTAGAGCGGGGTCTCGGAGAACTGCGGCGCGAATCCGGCCGCCAGCATTAACAAATTGTGCTCACGGAGCGGCATACCAAGCGCATTCGCCAGACGACCCAGAGTTTCGCGGCTTGCTTGAGACTTGCCAGTCTCGACGCAGCTAAGATGGCGGGCAGAGATTCCCGCCTCGAAGGCGAGATCGAGCTGGCTCAATCTGCGGGCGGCGCGCCACTCTCTTAGAAGCGCACCGATGGGAGGATGAGAGGAGTCAACTGATGCTCCAGTGTTGCTGCTGCTCATGACCGATCCTCGTTGCTCCTGCCACGACTCTATCGCACTCGCTTTGGTGAATTCAATGACCTCCAAGGTCATCAGCGCTTGACCGATCTCGTCATTGACCTCTGTCCAACGTCCCAATAGCCTCAGAAATAAAGGAAGGTGTCGACGCGACCACGGTTGATCTTTCTGGAATATGTGCGGTTTGGGTTTTGCAAGGATACTCGCGCTGATCTCCACGGTCGGAGCGGCAACGACAGTTATTTTGTTATCCCGGGAGGGACTTCGGATGCATAAGAGGCAAAGTAGTTCACAAGACGAGGCGGCAATTCGCGATGTGGTCGAGTCATGGTAGACGCCATACGTCGCAGAGATCTTGAAGGAATTCTTCGAAACCATTCTTCAAACGTGGTAATGTTCGATGTTCCACCACCGTTTCAGTCCAAGGGCATCGACGACTACAAGAAGACCTGGGACTTGTTTTTTTCCTGTTCCGGCGATCCGGCCGTTTTCGACATCGCGACGATGACGATCACTACCGGGAGCGACGTTGCCTTTGTCGTCGCGACGATGCATTGCACGGAACCTGGACCCGACGGGGTGCGTAAGGGGCTGAATTTTCGTCTCACGGTCGGTCTATGCAAGATAGGCAATAAATGGACTATCACCCACGAACATCATTCGGTTCCGGCTGTGGACTGACTTTATCGGACGGCACCAGCCACGGGTAAGACGTGTCTGGTCCGCTTGCGAACAGTTACGACAATGGCCGCTCTTCCAGCCAGTCGACGTACAGCAGGCGCTCGGCAAAGAACCAGGACCTATCGATTTTCGCGAAGGTGTCGTTAGTATCGGAGTGAGGCGACCATCAGGTGATTCTTTCCACTGTCGAATGTGACGTGATGGGCCAGGCAGTAAGGTTCGCCAGTTGCGCGATTGCGCTCCAAACGTGAAGAGAGTGCTCTGTCCAACGAAGTGCGCTGTGGCGTAGTACTTGTTCAGTTCGGCAAATACAGGAGCGAGGTCCTCTCGCGAGTGCGGCCCTTGTGAGAGCGCCGGATCCTTCGCATTCATATAAATCACGAAGTGAGTGTCTTCGGTAGCGAGAGACATCTGACCCTTCGCATCGAGACGATCCGCGCAGTGGGCGTAGCCCTCGACGAGCTCGCGAATCGCTCCGCTGCCTCCTGCGGGGAGACAGTAGTGCGATTACTCATTGCGCCGGTCTCCTTCTTGGACCCGAGGCGCGCCATTCGCTTTCTCCAACAGCGCGGCGGCACGTTTACCCACTTTCTTGAGCGCCATTTCGAAGTCACGAAGTTCCTCTGCGCTCAGCTCAGAAAACACCCGTCTCATCTGGGCGACATGCTTTTGGAAGGCTGCAACAATCAGGTTCTTGCCGACACGGGTGAGGGCAACCGTCCGAACGCGCCTGTCTTCGGCGCTCTCCACCCGGTTAACCAGGCCTTTTTCAACCAGGCGCTCCACCGCAATACTGATAGAACCCGGGGCCAGATTAACGATGGGGCCGATCGTATTCACAGGCAACGGCCCCTTGTGGAGCAGCACTTCCAGCACCCGGAAATCGGAGTTGCCGAGGCCGGTACCTTCAATTCCCGCTGTAGCATAACGGGTTAGCGCGTGCATCGCCTTGATCATGACGAGCCAGATGTGGTCCGCCTTTTTTGTATGCCCGGTCATAAATAACCTGAATCTTTTGAGAGGATAGCCCGTCAAGTGTATTGACGTCAATATAGTTGTCGTCAACATGTAATCATGGTCGATTAAGGAGATCCGTTATGAAAGCCGCGTCGCGACGGTGCTTCTCTTAGTGAATTAGGTACGTGCCCCTGGCGCTCGCGATTCTCGCGTCGGTTATCGTCTCCATCTTGGAGCCAGCAGGCCATCAAGCGGTTGGGAGAACCTGGGGATGTCACCGGCGCAGTTTTCTTTCTGATCAGTAATGATGAGCTTTTGTCACCGGACAGGCAATTGTTGTAGACGGTGGCCAATATCGTATTGGCTAGATAATCGACTAAGCACGTACCGACTCTCACAGACAGGTGTTCGTTCGTCGCGGTCATCATATGGAGCAGAATGTTCCAAAGGAGGAGAAAGAAATGTCGTATAGCATTTCGACCTTACTGAAAAGGAATCTTCAGGACGTCTTTGGTGAAAGCGACCCGGAGCGCAGACGAGCAGCGATCGACGAGATCTACACCGAAGATGTAGTTTTCTATGATCCCAGCAAGGGGGTTTACCGTGGCCGCGACGAAATCGATCGGATCGCAGGCGCCCTCAGGGCGACTCATCCCGACTTTACCTATCAGCTCATTGCCGAGCCCGAGGAATTAGGTGATGGCGGGCGGGTCCCTTGGGTATCGGGCCGCCCTGGCGACGTGCCGGCATACGCCGGAACCGATTTCATCATCGCCCGGGACGGTCGGATTGCCGCTATTTATCTATTCTTCGACAAGCTGTCCTGAGCCAGGCCAGTGTTGAATTGATCTGAGGGTCTGCCTCACGCCAGGTGGCGTTGGCACTGAGACAGACGGCGGAGTTCTCAATCGATCCGCCTCCAAAAATGCGAGCCCCGCGCTTGTATTACTTCGGAGCGAGTGCCAA
>Ga0206887_10282_pt1 | contig 10098 bp, 5 predicted proteins | sample Alteio_BWOrgHeat_89_FD_153248 | JGI IMG/M metagenome (GOLD analysis project Ga0206887, IMG submission 153248) | Enriched cells from forest soil in Barre Woods Harvard Forest LTER site, Petersham, Massachusetts, United States - Alteio_BWOrgHeat_Nextera3 ...
GGCGGCGCCGGTCTTCACCGCCTTGGCGATGGGCGAGCAGCCGGTTGCCTGGGCGCCGAAGAAGCGCACCTGCTTGTCTTCGACCAAGCCGAGCTCAATGAGTTCGTTGAAGGCCTTGCGAATCTTGGTGATCAGAGCGCCGCCAGCCATGGGAACGACGACGTTGTCGGGGAGACGCCAACCGAGTTGCTCGGCGATCTCGTAGCCGACTGTCTTCGAACCTTCGGCGTAGTAGGGGCGCAGATTGACGTTCACGAATCCCCAGTTGTAGCGGTCGGCGATCTGCGAGCTCAGGCGGTTCACGTGATCGTAATTGCCATCGATACGAATTAAGTTGGCCCCGTAGATCTGGGTGTTCAGAATCTTGGCCTGCTCGAGGTCGGCGGGCACCAGGATGTAGGCCTTCAGGCCCAGGCGGGCTGCCTGCGCGGCGACGGCATTGGCCAAGTTGCCGGTCGAAGAGCAGCCGACGGTATCGAAGCCGAAGATCTGCGCATTGGCGAGGGCCACGGAGACCACGCGATCCTTGAAGGACAGGGTAGGCAGGCAGACGGCGTCGTTCTTGATGTAGAGATTGCTGGCGCCAATGCGGGCGCCGAGACGAGGAGCCTTCAAGAGCGGCGTCCAGCCGGCGGGCGTGGTGGGAACATAGTCCGCTGGAACCGGCAACAGCCCCTGGTAGCGCCACATGCTGGGCGGACCCTGCGCGATCGCTTCGCGGGTGAAGACACGCTTGGCTGCGTCCAGGTCGAAGGTTACTTCCAGGGGCGAAAAACACTCGTCACACATCGACAGGGGCTGATTCTCAAACCGCCTGCCGCACTCCCGACACTGCAATTCGTAAAATGCCATCGGTCCCTCATGGTTGAGGAGCGACAGATGCACGGGCACAAGTGACTAACTCTGTTTACCGCCAAAAGCAACTGCTGGAAATAGCGAGATGCGAGCTTACGCTGCACCCCGAATCTCATGTTCCCCGTTACCAGGAGAGAGTTGACACCGGTTGCCTGAATTGCTCAGGCCGGTTGTCGTGGCGTCACAGGGCCCGTCCCTCAGCCACTCTTCATGAAATTCAGACTCGCTCACAAGGAGCAAACTTGAATGGCTATGTTGTATCACACGTCACGCGGCAACTCAAGGGGATGAGGCTGGTTGGGGCGGTGAATTTGAATTGGATGGCGGGAAAGATCGTCTAATTTTGCCAAATCCCCTATGCTGGGCGGAGCAGGAGATCACGGATGCAGGTTCACATTTTTCGTGGCCCGGAGCGGGTCTTCGGGATGACGGCGGATCCGACGGGCGCGAATCTGCCCGCGCAGTATGCCCCATGGAATCAGTTCAAAGCAGTGGAGATGACGCGAGGGGTGGAGATGCCCGGGGTGAACACCAGCGAGTGCCTGGATGACCTTGAGCGGTTTGGATACCACATCACCGACGCCCATGTGCGCATCACGGAGCGGCATCTCGCTTGAGGGGTCGAGCTGGGGAAGCCGAGGTTAGAGCCGGTTAGAAAATTTCATACATCCGGGTCTGCTTGACGCGCGGCGGCGCCCGGGTCAGAGTGGGCATATGGCGCAGTTTGTCCAGATCGGCTCTTCACCGGCGGCGAGCACCAGCTCATGCGAAGGCTCGCCACGCTCGTCGGGCGGCGTGATCGGGCTGCAGGTGATCACGCTGGCGTGGATGCTGGTCGAGTGCAGCGTCTCGCTCTATAGTGCGCGCAAGGCTTCGAGCCCGGCGCTGCTTGCCTTCGGATCGGACAGCTTCGTCGAACTGCTGTCGGCGGCGGTGGTGCTCTTGCAGTTCATTCCCAAGTACGCGATCAGCAAGACTCGGGCAGCCCGCGTGGCCGGGATCCTGCTGTTCGTGCTGGCGGCTGTGGTCGGTATAACCGCGGCTGCGTCGCTGGTGCTGAAGCTTCAACCCGAGACGAGTCTTTCCGGCATGCTGATTACAGCCATCGCCCTGATCGCCATGCCGGTGCTGGCGGCAAGAAAGCGGGCAGTGGCGCGCAGGACCAACAACCGCGCGCTAGCTGCCGATGCGGTGCAGTCGGCGACGTGCGCCTATCTCGCAGCAATTACCCTGGCGGGACTCGGCATCAACGCCGTGTTTCATCTGCCCTGGGTCGATTCGATCGCGGCGTTCGGCGCCATTCCTGTGCTCGTCGCCGAAGGCCGCCGGGCGTTGAAGGGCGAAAGCTGCGGCTGCTGCTGACAGCGGCTTCGGAACTCCGAACCCATCGTTACAACTGGCATTGCATCGTCCGGAGGCTTCAATTCCGTACGTTGAGCGGATCGCCGGTGTGGTGATCGCGAATCTGGAATCGCAGGAAGTCGTGGATCGCCCTGAGGGCCTGGCGGTCGGAGGTTTGAATTCGCACTTCGGCTCCCCGCGCCGTGGGTTGAGCGTCGTAAGCGATGCGTTCTCTGCGCTGCTTCATTACCGCGACACCGGGAGGAGTTGTGGCGTGGATGAACATCGGAATATCGAAGTCCCCACTGCGGAACATCATCACGATGTGGTTGAGATGTTCGCGAATTGCGTCGCGGCTCTGCCGGTCGCTGGGATCGTCGGCCTCGACCTCGATAGCGCCGCCGTCTTTCATGAGAGTGAAGTGGTGGGTGGTCTTCTGGTGGGAGAAGCCCATCCCCTGGTCGCCGCGCTGCTCAACGCCGTGCCGGTGATCGGCATCCTGTCCAGATGAAGAGGCGACGGCCAGCAGCGCGCAGAGGACTCCCGCAAGGAATAGCGGTGTCCGGTGGTTGATGGTCACGCGGAGTCGCAGCAGATGCCGGATCATCGTGATTTCCTCCTGCAAAACGGCCGTCGAGACGCTTGCCTGCAGAAAAAGCGGCGAAGGCCTAAGCCCCCGCCGCTTTTGTTGGTTTCGCGTGCAGACGGCGTCAGTTGGCCATAGCTGCCATACGCGCCGTCTCAATGCCGTCGAGCGCCCGCCACAATGCGCTGGCGCCCGCATCGACACCGTGGAGCACTTCCGCAGCGCAATCGGCATCCTGCTCGACGCATTTTGTGATCAGACCACGCCAGACGTTCGAGTGATGAACATCCGCAGTCATGTGCAGTTTGAAGTAGGCGCACGCCTCGTCGCCGGCTGCGTAGTGGGCCTTCAGACCGGCAAGCTTCGATTCGGCGACCCGGGGAACCTGCGATTCGTAGGCATACAAGGCGCCCAAAGCCGCGGCCACACTGGCCTCGCGGGCCATCCGCTGGTACGTCGTGACCAGGTCGCGAACTTCGGGGAGGGTCGCCTCCTGCGTATCTTCGCCGGCCATGCCCGCCACGAATTGACGCCACAGGTCCGCGTGCGAGCGGCCATCGAGCTCTTCGTCAGCCGCGTTGGCCAGGACCGCCCGGCGCATCTGGCCTTCCGGCATCCGCGAGTGCAGCGCGGTGAGGTATGCAGGGAAAGCGGCTACGTGGTTCAGATACTGCCGGCCGTAAGACTTCAACTGTCCAGGTGTCAATTCACCCTTGGACCACGCCTGGTAAAAGGGGTGCTGGAGCAAGTCGTATTTGGCGAGGGTAGCTTCGACCTCGACCCAAAGCTGATTGGGGGTCATTTCCATTCTCCTGTCCGTGGTAATTCCGGGCCTGCGTTACGAAGGGCACCAGCGAACTGCGCTGTGCGGTTGGTGTATCCAATCCTAATCCATTTCTGCGCGGCTCCGCCGCGGCTGCTCTAGAATCGGACCCAGCCACGATCCTTCGGGATTGCATCCATTGCAGTGAACACCATGTTTTTTGCACGACTTCCAACTCAGCATTCGTTCGCCTGCGCAGCCAACAGTTGGCCGCCAACCGGCATCGAAACCAGTGCCTTAGCAAAACAGACCGGCACTTGGAAAAGCGGCCGAGAGACTGCCCAGGCACTCGCCTAACCATGAGCGAAATGGAACAGGAGAATCCGCAGAGCAGCGCTTGGGGCGACCGCATTCGCGCCCTCAAGAATGTGCCGCCGGTCCTGCACATCGTGTGGGAGTCGGGTCCGTCTGTCGTGACGTGGGGTATCATCCTCCGCTTCGTCATCGCTTTTATGCCAGTGGTGCTGGGCCGGGTCTCTGCCTGGATCCTGAACGGCGTTGACGAGGTTCTGCGTCATCAACCGTTGCGGCCGTATTTCTGGTGGGTGGTGGCCCTTGAAGTGGCGCTGGCTGTCTTCACGGGGATGGTCACGCGGCTGATCGACTACTTCGACAACCTGCTGGCCGACCGCTATACCCACCATGTGAGCATCGAAGTGATGCGCCACGCCGCGGCGCTTGATGTCACGGCTTACGAAGATCCAGTCTTCTACGATCGCCTGGAACGAGCGCGGGCGCAGGCTACCGATCGGCTGGCCATGATTCAAAGCATGGGGCGGCTGCTGCAGCAGACAGTTACCGCGGTGGTGTTTACCGGCGCACTGCTTTACTACTCGCCGTGGCTCATGGTGCTGCTGCTGATCGGCGTGCTGCCCTCGTTTCTGGGCGAGACGCACTTCGCATTTCTGGGCTACGCCAAGAATTTTCGGCAGACACCTGCCAATCGCCAGATGGACTACCTGCGGCAGGTGGGCGGGAGCAAGGAGGCCGCCAAGGAACTCAAGCTCTTTGGACTTTCCAAGCATCTGACCGACCGCTTCGCCAAGCTGGCCTCAAACATTTACGAGGAAAACGTCGCGCTCGCGCGCAAGAAGCTCTACCTGGGCGGATTGCTCGGCATCGCGGGAACGCTGGGCTACTACGGATCCTATGCCTACGTCATCTGGGGCGGCGTGCGTGGCAAGTTCGATATCGGAACGCTGGCCTTCCTGATCAGCATCATCGCGCAATCGAGCTCCAACCTGCAGCAGGTCTTATCGACGGCCTCGGGTATCGCCGACCAGGCGTTGTTCCTGACCGACCTGATCGCGTTCTTTGAGATGAAGCCACGGGTGGACCCGAATCCCACTGGCCGGAAGGTGCCGCGGCCCATCCAACGCGGCTTCGAATTCCGCAACGTGTCGTTTGCGTATCCGGGCACGCAACGCCGCATTCTGAAGAACTTCAACTTTATGCTTGCGCCGGGGGAACGCATCGCGCTGATTGGTGAAAATGGCCAGGGCAAGACCACGGTGGTGAAGCTGATAACCCGGCTCTACGATCCGACCGAGGGCCAGGTGCTGCTCGACGGGGTGGACTTGCGTGAATACTCGCTCGAAGATCTGCATCGCGAAATGGGAGTTATCTTCCAGGATTTCATGCGGTACGAGATGACCGCGCGCGAAAACATCGCGGTGGGGCAGATCGAGCGGCAGCACACGCAGGAAGAGATCGAGTTCGCCGCCGAGAAGAGCCTTGCCGCCGGAGTGATCAACAAGATCGGCGGATATGACCAGATGCTCGGCCGCCGCTTCGAGACGGGCGTTGATCTTTCGGGGGGCGAATGGCAGAAGATCGCGCTGGCCCGCGCTTACCTGAGAGACGCCCAGTTACTGATCCTTGACGAACCAACAGCGGCACTCGATGCCAAGAGCGAACTCGAAGTATTTGAACGCTTTGCGGAACTTACGGCTGGTAAGATGGCGTTGCTGATCTCGCATCGTTTCTCCACGGTACGGATGGCCGATCGCATCGTGGTGCTCGAAGGCGGGCGGCTGGTTGAGGAAGGAAATCACGCGCAGCTGATGGCGCTCGGCGGAAGGTATGCCGGAATGTTTGAGATGCAAGCAGCGAGTTATCGCTGATCGAGTGACGCTGAATGACTGATTTTCCTTCGACGACCGGCCAACAACCGCCCCTTCCTGTTCCCGCGGAACAGCTTCGCTCGCAGGCGCACGCACTGGTGCGTTCCTGGAACGTGGTGCACCATCCGAAAGGACGCACCGGATTCCTGACCCGGATGGAAGCGGCGCACGTCGCCTTCGACAAGGTGTACGACGCTCTCTACCATCGACCTTCGAGCGGTTACGGCGGACATCGGCCTCCGGATCCGCTGATCGAGCTACGGGAAAATCCGCGCATGCTGCGTTCGGCCATCGCGGAGAACACCTCGGTGCGCAAGCGCCTCTCCCGCGCGCCGCGCATCATCATGCCGCGCGATGGAGAAGAGCCGCGAGTCGCGACTCTGGCCGATGCCTACCTGCGGGCCACCAACTTTGTGTGGTCGGGCCCGGCGTTCAAGATTTTTATCGACGAACTGCAGAAAGAGGATCCGCTGCAGCTCGACGAGCTTTGGCTGATCGCGCCGGTGCTGAAGTTTGTGCTGCTGGAGGAGATCCTTACCCAGACGCAGGGAATTCTCAAGGGCGGTGATGCGATGCCGTTGAAGACGGCGCCTCCGCTCTCCACCTGCTTCAAGAGCCTGCGCGATGTCGGACATGCGGATTGGGTTTATCTCGTAGAGTCGCTGGTGGTCTTCGACTCGGTCCTGCAGCAGGATCCGGCGCACGCCTATCCGAAGATGGACTTCGACAGCCGGGAGATCTACCGGAAGCGGATTGCCGATGTCGCGCACTACGCCGAATGCACGGAGAGCGAGGTCGCCGCGCTGGCCCTGGAGCTGGCTCGCGACGCGCAAAAGACCGCGATTGCCGACCCGCGCCTCTATCTGCGCCGGGCCCACGTCGGCTACTACATCATCGACCGCGGCTTCAAGGAGCTGGCTCGCCGTATTGGCTACCGGCCGCCTTTCATCGAAAAGCTGCGAAGCACGACTCGTAACTATGCCGATGACTTTTATATCGGCGGCGTCGAGATTATCACCGTGATCCTGATCGCCGCGATCATCGCGCCGCTGATTCCCAACTATCCACTCTTCGGGGGCCTGACGGTCGCGTTCCTGTTGCTGTTTTTGCCGGTGACCCAGGGGGCGGTCGACCTGATCAGCAACACGGTGACCGCGCTGTTCAAGCCGCAGGCGCTGCCTAAACTCGACTTCAGCAAGGGCATCCCACAGGATTACGCCACGCTGGTCGCGGTTCCCACGCTGCTGATCAACGAAAAGCAGGTGCGCGAGCTGGTCGAGGCGCTCGAGGTCCGCTTCTTCGCCAATCGCGATCCGCATCTGCACTTCGCCCTGTTGACGGACCTGCCCGACTCAGTGAGCCGGCCGCGCGAGAATGACTCCGATCCGCTGGTCGATCTCGCCATCCGCCTGATCGACGACCTGAACACGCGCTACTGCGATAACAGCCACGGGTGCTTCCTTCTGCTCCACCGCCACCGGATCTTCAATGCGCGGCAGGGCGTGTGGATGGGCTGGGAGCGCAAGCGCGGCAAGCTTCTGGACCTGAACAAGTACCTCAAGGGCGAGTTTGACGCGTTCCCGGTGAAGGCGGGAAACGTGTCGGTGCTCTCGCGCGTGCAGTACATCATTACGCTCGACTCAGACACGCAGCTGCCGCGCGGCACCGCACACCAGATGGTTGGAGCGATGGCGCATCCGCTGAATCGCGCGGTGATCGATCCCAGCCTGCGCATCGTCACCGAGGGCTACGGCATCCTGCAGCCTCGGGTGGGGGTCAGCGTGGCCTCTGCATCGCGTTCCCGGCTGGCCGCCATCTTCTCCGGCCAGACCGGATTTGACATTTACACCCGCGCAATCTCGGACGTATACCAGGATCTGTACGGTGAAGGCATCTTCACCGGCAAGGGCATCTATGAGGTCAACGCTCTGCATGCCACGCTCGATCGCCGCTTTCCCCGCAATTCGCTCCTGAGCCATGACCTGATCGAAGGCTCCTACGCGCGCGTGGGGCTGCTGACCGACGTTGAAGTCATTGACGACTATCCCTCGCACTACAGCGCCTACACGCGGCGCAAGCACCGCTGGGTGCGTGGCGACTGGCAGATCGCGCAATGGCTGTTCGGACGCGTGCCGGACGAGTCCGGGCGCATGGTGCGGAACCCGATCTCAACCATCTCCCGGTGGAAGATCTTCGACAACCTGCGGCGATCGCTGGTGGAGCCTTTCACCCTGATCCTGCTGGTCGCCGGATGGCTGGGACTGCCGGGCGGACCACTCTACTGGACGCTGGCGACCCTGTTCCTGCTCTTCATCCCGAGCATTGTGCAGTTTGCTTTCTCGTTTGGCCGCGCCATCCTGCAGGAGCAGCAGGGCGCGGTGGGCGAGGCGTTCAGCGGATTCCTGCAGACCGTCGGCGTCACATTTATCAACCTGGCGTTTCTTCCGCACCAGACGCTGCTTTCACTCGATGCCATCATTCGCTCGCTGGTTCGCCGTTTCGTGACGGGCCAGCGACTGCTGGAATGGGAGACGGCCGCGGAGGCCGAGTCAAATACGGCGCGGCGCACCCCGGTCGACCGCTATCTTGCCGCCATGCCTGCGATCGCGGCAGCCCTGGGCGTGCTGGTCGCCCTCTTCAATCTTCCCGCGCTGTTTGTGGCTCTGCCCATCCTGGTGCTATGGGGATTCGGTACGGGCATCACGGTGTGGCTGAACCAGCCGCCGCGCGAGCCGCAGAAGATGCTCAGCCACCGGGACGATACCTTCCTGCGTGAGATGGCGCTGCGCATCTGGCGTTTTTACGCGGAATTCGGCGGGAAGAACCACAACTATCTGATCCCCGACAACGTTGAGGAAGACGGGTTGTTCGAAGCGGCGCGAGTGTCGCCCACCAATGTGGGAATGCTGCTCAACGCCCGCCAGGCGGCCTGCCAGTTTGGTTTCATCACCACGCCGGAGTTTGCCGAACTGACCCGGCACACGCTCGATACCATAGTGCGGCTCGAGAAGTTCCGCGGACATCTCTACAACTGGTACAACACCGAGACGCTGGAGCCGCTGTTACCGATCATGGTGTCCAGCGTGGACAGCGGAAATCTCGCCGCCTCGTATTACACGCTGCGCAGTGGGGCCCTGGCGCTCATCGGGGAGCCGATTCTTCCGGCCAAGCTGTTCAGCGCGCTGCGCGATCATTCGCAACTCGTATCGTTACATAGCTCGGGCGGGACCGATACGGGTCTGCCGGCATTTCCGGCGGAGAAAGCCGAGCTGGGCGAATGGATAGCGTGGTCGTTCAACGCTGAAGCTCGAGGCGGCCCCGCGCAACCTGCCGATGGCGGTGACGACGCTGCGTGGTGGCGCAGCGAGATGTACCGCCGGGTGCTGGCCATCAACAACATCGTGCGCGAGTGCCTGCCGTGGCTGCTGCCGGAGTTCGAGGCGCTGCGCTCGCTCTCGCAACTGGGAATCAAGCCGGACGCACCGCTGACTCTAGCCGAAGCCACCGACTTTGCCGAGCATCTCGACGGCCGCCTTTCGAGAGCCTGGGCGACGCACAGCAATGATGCTCCGCAGTCGCTGCTGGCCGAACAGTTGCGCTCGCTGCTTCCGGCGGCCCGGGTTCGGCTGCAGGAGATCGCCGACTTGCTGCGCGAGCTGGCCGCCGATGCGGACCAGTTTGCCGACGAGATGGAGTTCGGATTTCTGCTGGAGAAGGGGCGCCAGCTGCTCTCTATCGGTTACGAAGTGGGTCCCCACAAACTTTTGCTTGCCTGTTACGACTTGCTGGCCTCCGAAGCGCGCATCGCAACCTTCATCGCGGTGGCCAAGGGCGAGATTCCGCAGCAGAGCTGGTTCAAGCTGGGGCGCACCCACACCATGGCCTTCGGACGCTCCGTGCTGCTCTCCTGGACGGGCACCATGTTCGAATACCTGATGCCTTCGCTGTGGATGCGCAGCTATCCCGACACGCTGGTTTCGCGGACGTTGAGTTGCGTTGTAGAGATTCAGCGAGCCTTTGCCCGGCGCTTGAATATCCCATGGGGAATTTCGGAATCCGGGCACGGACAGAAGGACGACGCCGGGCACTATCACTACCACGCCTTCGGAATTCCCGAGATTGCGCTCAAGTGGGACGCAACCGCGGGCCCGGTTGTCTCTCCCTATTCAAGCTTCCTAGCACTGGGTACCGAGCCGGTCGAGGCGCTGCGCAATCTGCAGCGCATGAAGAGTGCGGGCTGGGTGGGCGCATACGGGTTCTACGAAGCTGCCGACTACACCGCGGGCTCGGGCAAGCCGAGCCTGGTGCGCGAATGGATGGCTCATCACCAGGGCATGTCTCTGCTCGCGGTGCTGAACCTGCTCCACGAC
>Ga0206887_10284_pt1 | contig 10045 bp, 13 predicted proteins | sample Alteio_BWOrgHeat_89_FD_153248 | JGI IMG/M metagenome (GOLD analysis project Ga0206887, IMG submission 153248) | Enriched cells from forest soil in Barre Woods Harvard Forest LTER site, Petersham, Massachusetts, United States - Alteio_BWOrgHeat_Nextera3 ...
CGATAATATCCTCACGAACTCGGCCAACGAGGGATGGGAGGTGGTCGGTATTTCCGATATATCGGACGGCAATAAGTGGTTTCTGTTAAAGAAGCCCAGGACCTGACCGGGATTTGCCCGAAAGGGCACTTCTTTTTCCAAAAAACAAGGCTTGCAAAAAGCCCGCCGCCTGCTATGTTTTGCGTTCTTTTGAAACATTTATGTCAGTAAAAATTCGCATGAAACGGGTCGGCACAAAAAATATGCCGGCATTTCGCATCGTGGTGGCCGACAGCCGGAGCCCGCGCGACGGAAAATTTATCGAGGAAATTGGGACGTATAACCCGCTCAAAAAGGGCGAGAATTTCTCGATCAAGATGGACCGCGCCCAGTATTGGATCAGCAAAGGCGCGCAGCCGAGCGATACCGTCGCCAGTTTCATTAAAAAAGCGGCCAAGGCGCCCGCTGTTCCCGCGGCTTAATTTTTCATTTTCATGCAAGAGTTCCTCGAGTACGTGATTAAAGGACTCGTGCAAAAGCCCGAAGCGGTGAGCATTACACCGGTCGAGCGCGCGGGCATGACCGTCTATGAGTTGCGGCTGGATCCCGCCGACGTCGGCAAAATTATCGGGCGGCAGGGCGTGACGATTAATGCCCTTCGTTCGCTCCTTTTGGCCGGCAGCGCCAAAAAAGGACTGCGTTGCTCGGTTGAGATCGTTGAGGACGAAAAAAGATCGTAATCGTCCTTCCCGTCCCCAGAGAATTTTGGGACAAGCGCGATGAAAATTGACGTGCTGACTTTGTTTCCGGCCATGTTTGCCGGGCCGCTGGATGAGAGCATCATCATGCGCGCGCGGAAGAAGGGCCTGCTGGATTTGAAGGTGCACGACCTGCGCCAGTGGACGCATGACCGGCACAAGACGGTGGATGACCGGCCCTTTGGCGGCGGCCCGGGCATGTTGATGAAGCCGGAGCCGATTTTTGAGGCGGTTGAAAGTTTGCGGCGCGAACAGACGAAAGTAATTTTGCTTTCGCCGGGCGGACGGAAGTTCGACCAGGAAATCGCGCGCGAACTGGCGCAGCAGACGGACTTGCTGCTGGTGACCGGCCACTATGAAGGGTTTGACGAGCGGGTGCGGACGGGGTTGGCGCACGATGAATTGTCCATCGGCGATTACGTGCTGACCAACGGTGCGCTGCCCGCGATGGTGGTGATCGATGCGGTCACGCGGCTGTTGCCCGGGGTGCTGGGCGATGACGAAAGTTCGCGTGATGAATCGTTCAGCCACGGATTGCTGGAATATCCGCAATACACGCGGCCCGCGGAATTTCGCGGCATGAAAGCGCCGGACGTTTTGGTTTCCGGCAATCATGCGGAAATCGAGAAATGGCGGCGAGAGCAGGCGAAATTGCGCACGCGCGAGCGCCGGCCGGATTTGCTGAAATAAAAAATTGAATTTATGAACCAGATATTGCAGAACAAAATTGAGTCCGAACAGTTTCGCAAAGATAACGCGAAGTTCGGGGTGGGTGATACCGTCAAAGTGCATACCAAGGTCGTCGAAGGCGACAAGGAACGCATCCAGATTTTCTCCGGCGTAGTCATCGGCAAACGCGGCGCGGGCCTGAACGAGACGTTCACCGTCCGGCGCATCAGCTACGGTGAAGGCGTCGAGCGCATTTTTCCGCTGCACTCGCCCCGCGTGGACAAGATTGAAGTGGAGCGCCACGGCTCCGTCCGCCGCGCCAAGCTCACCTACCTCCGCAAACGCCTGGGCAAAGGCGCCACCCTCGTGCGCGAGCGGGAAGAAAAAGTCGTCGAACCCGCGGCGAAGTAGTTCCGTCCAAAGCGAGGATGGAAGATGGAGGATGGGAGGGGAGCACACGCGCCTCGCGTGTGATTTGCGACGCCTCGTCGCGAATGTCCGGAAATGTTCGACGCGAGGACGCGTCGAACGGCATCCGAGGGCGGATGCACTCACCCAAACGCAACCCAAATCAGGGTTTGATTCACTCATTTTCGGTTTGATTTTGGCCACAGAGGCACTGAGACATGACCGCCGGGGTGCACCCCAGGGGGACGTTCAGTAGGGGTCTGTAGGTGCCAATAGGGTTCACCAGGGTTCCAAAAAACAGCGGGAGTTTTCAGTTTCATGTTTTCAGTTTTCAGGGAGGCATAAAAAAAGGATTCTTATTTTTAGCCTTGGGTAGGCTTCAATAGGCTTGGGTAGCCTTGGGATGCCGGCGGCGGAACATCCAAAAAGGCGACCATCCTTTGCCACAGGAAAAAAATGATTCTAAAAAAAGTGCTTACAATGGTTTGCAATGGCTTAATTCGCCATAGGACGCAGAAAAACGCAGGGCGGACGTCCTGATGCTGGACTGATTCTTTCGTCCCCGGGGGACTTTGAATGGTTTGGCCGGCGATTTCCCCAGCACTAAAGTACTGGGCTATTTTCAAAAACTTTCTTCGTCCACCCTCCCAAATTGTCAGTGCATTTTTCATGCAACGGGCATTTTACCACGGGTGCTGGTGAAAAAGAAAGGTAGTGACTACCGCAATCGGAAGTTGATGGTTGATAGTCTTTAGTTGATGGAAGTCAGGGACATACACGGCATTTTTGCGTCGGAGGTTGAGGTGCGCCCCGTGAAACGGGGTAAAAATTAACGCGAAGTTTCGGCAATTCCGCATTCTGCAATCGGCATTTGAAGGACTACCGCTATTTTTTGGCTGTCAGGAGGCGGCGCTTCCTCATTCCAACAAAGAGCATTGCTGCGAATCCGGCCGAAAACACAGCCAAGCTGGTCGGTTCCGGCACATTGGAAACTTGTATATTCGCTTGAAATCCGTTGGCCGCGGTGAAATTTGCCACACCGGCAGCAAACCAATTCGTTGCTCCATACGCATTCGGGCTAATCACGATTGAGGCAGGATAATTTGAAACGTTTAATTGCGTCCCGAGCTGGATAAGCAATTTGACAAAAAAGTCTGAATTCATCCCCGAATACGTTTGACCGTCAGTTGTCAATGAGTACGAAATGTCGACCGGAATATTGAGCGCAGCGACTTCATTAAAAGAGTATGACGAACCACTGTACAAGAGTGGTTGAGTGCCAGTATCAAACGAAACCGGGCCGCCGGAATAATTCAAGCTAACGGTGAGGTCGCCGAGAACATTATTTGTGACAGTGTAGGGCGGGTTCGGGAAATTTTGAACAGTTGTCACGACTGATTGAGTTTGTGTCGCTGATAATGTCAGGGTTGTGGCGGTAAATTGATAGAACCGTACTGCTCGATCGATGGTGCCGTTGGATTGATCGCGACCGTATCGGACAGCGTCGCATTGTCCCAGTTCAGATTACCGATGTAATAATTATCTGAGATCTGAAGCCCAAATGGACTGATGGTTTCGACAGGCAACGTGTAGGTTTGAGAATATCCAAACTGGTGAATGCCGACAGTGCAGATAAATGTTCCAATAATTTTTAATGCTTTATTAAGTTTCATATTTCCTCGAATTTTGTGTGGTTGATTTTTGGTGCCAGACGCGCCGGTGTTAATACTTTCATGTGGAAAGTCAACGAGGAATTTATGGTGCACACCTCTTTGCCGCCTACCGCTATTTTTTATTGGGACTGGCCCCCTTATGAGCCGGGCTAACGTTGCTAATCCAGCCCTTCGGCGGTACTCTCGCGTCGTGCGACCCCTTCGGTACTCCATCAACGTCACATTGGATGGGTGCTGCGATCATCGTGTCATCATCCCCGACGAAGACTTGCATCGTCATGCCGTCGAGAACCTCGACCAGGCCGATGCCCTCCTCTTTGGCCGGGTGACTTACGAAATGATGGAGGCAGCGTTCCGGCCGCCAGCGCAGACGGGAGCGAGGCCTGATTGGATGGAACCCTTCGCCCGGGCAATCGACGCGGCAAAGAAGTACGTCGTGTCGAGCACCCTGGACCAGGTCGACTGGAACGCGGAGCTCGTGCGCGGGGTCCAGGGGAGGCCGTTCAGCGGCTCAAGCGGGTGCCGGGTACCCTAAGACGTAATTCGTTTGCGTCGGCTGGACTTGTTTAACTCTTCCAACAGGAGTTTCAGGAAGGCTTCGGCATGAGGATTGGGCCGGAGCGCCGGCATTGCCGCCGCGATCAATAACGGAGCCAATTCAGGAGAGAAGCGGCGCACCGTCAAGGAGGCGGGAAGCATCGGCAAAACACCCTCGGTGAGAACAGCCATTCCCGCGTTCGCTTCGACGGCGATAAAAAGCGCGGCAATGTCCTCCGAGGTATGATTACGTAATTGTGGTTTGACCCCGAACGTTTTGAGGATGGCTTTAAGTCGCGGCACATATTCCGGGTATTTATCCTCACCCAGTCCGGAGAGCACCTGGTCTCGAAGCTGTTCGGGATGAATCTTATTCATTTTTGCGAATGGATTTTTCTTCGATACAACCAGCACCGGCGCCAGCCGTTCCAATTCCACCCATTGAAATCCTTCGAAATGCGGCTCCAAACTTTTTGGCAAAATAGCCATGTCAATTTGTCCGGCGGCAGCCTTCTGGCACATTTCATGTGTCGTGAGGTCGGATAGTTCCAGAAAGACATGCTTGTTATAAGATCGAAAGCGTTTGACCACTCTCGGCAAAATACCGGCGGTCAGGGAATGAACATAACCAATGCACAATTTTTCCCCTTGCGGACGTAATTTGATTCTACGAATTGCGACATCCACGCGGGCCAGGATATCTTTCGCTTCTTCATAAAACGCTTCGCCGTCCGAAGTCAGGGAAATGGTGTTTTTACCGCGCACGATGAGGGCGATGCCGATTTCGTCTTCCAGGCTCTTTACCTGTCGGCTTAATGCCGGCTGCGTCAGGTGCAATTGGTTTGCCGCCCGGCTAAAACTTCCATGCGCGGCCACGGCGGCGAAATATCTCAAATGGCGGAGTTCCATGAATCTCAACTTAGGTATTACCAAAAGTATGGGCAACCCCAAAAACATGGCATTGGCCACCCGGCGGTTCTTTGTGATTAATTCGCCAATGTCCGCAGCATGGACGGACCTGACGAATGTGGAGCCAAATGAATACAAATACAGACGCAAGTCAAAACCGTAACAACCCGGATGAGGTCTTCCGCCAGAAGATTGAGGAGCGTGCATACCACATCTGGCTTGAGAGTGGATGCGGGCATGGTGATCACGAGCGACACTGGTTGCAGGCGGAAAGAGAACTGTTGGAAGCAACGAAGCATGAAGGGAAGCGGCAATCCGCTGCTCGCGAGGGGAACAAAACCGCCAAACCAAGTAAATCACAATGACAAGTTCAACCCACAACCGAAAGATTTGAAAATATGAAAACAGCCAGGCAACTCCTCGAAACATACCTCGCGGCCATTTCTGCGGGCGAGGTGGAAAAAGCGATAGCGTTATTCGCAGAAGATGGTGGGATTGAATTTCCCTATTTTCCGTCTGTCAACCTTCCGATCCGTTATCAGGGGCCGGAGGCTCTACGGCGCTTTTTTGCCCCCGTCGTGGATGGCGCGGAAAATTTTAAGTTTAAGAACATCAAGATTTTCCCAGGTGAAGACGCAAATCACGTCTCAGGTGAATACGAGGTGGATGCTGTCATTAAAAAGACGGGCCGCCGCTACCGGCAGCTTTACGGGGGCCGGCTCATTACAGAAAACGGAAAGATAAAGCTGCTGCGGGAATTTTGCGACACGGTGGAAGTCGCACGCGCCATGTTTCCCAATGGTGTGAAAGATTTGGTGCAGAAAGATTAGCAAAGAACAAGGAATCAATTATGACAAAGATACTCGTCCTCTATTACTCGATGTATGGCCACATTGAAATCATGGCGAAGGCCATTGCCGAAGGCGCCCGCTCTGCGAACGCCGATGTGGTAATAAAGCGGGTTCCCGACACGATGTCCCCTGAAGTCGCCAGAAAGTATGGGGCAAAACTGGACCAGGAGGCACCGATGGCATCGCCTGACGAACTGCCTCAATACGATGGGATCATTTTCGGCACCCCCACACGTTTTGGCAACATGGCCGGACAGATGCGAAACTTCCTCGACCAGACGGGAAGCTTGTGGCTTAAAGGGTCCCTCATCGGAAAAGTCGGGAGTGTTTTCACCAGCACCGGCACTGGGGGTGGCAATGAGTCAACCATTCTCACTTTTATTCCTACCTTGCTCCACCAGGGGATGATTTACGTTGGTCTCCCTTATGGGATTCCTGAAACAAGGGACGTTAGCGAAGTACGTGGCGGCAGTCCCTACGGAGCTGGAACAATTGCGGCTCCTGATGGTTCCCGCCTGCCGAGCGCCAAGGAACTGACGATGGCCCGGTTTCAAGGCAGGCATGTGGCAGGCATCGCGGCAAAGCTGAAAGCACACTGAAACCAGTTGCAGGATAAGTTGGCTATGACGTAGATACGCCCCCGCGCCGGAACGATCTGTATTTAGATTTCATAACTAGTTTGCTCGAATCGAGTAACAGTCCCGCTTCTACCGCGTGAGTGAACTCAAGTAGTGGCAAAGTTTCAGCGAGTTCTGACAAGTAGTGGCGAATAGTGATTACTATCGCCATTTTACTGACAGTGGCCGTCCATCCGTCAATAAAACCCTGCAAACACGAGGCTTTTACCAAGTTGACCACAGATGGACACGAATTAACACGGATTTTCGATTTCCGATTTTGAGAAGATGACTCCTGGTTGTTCACGCGAAGAGCACGGAGGGCTTTTATCCGTCATAGCAGCTTTGGTTCGAGCATAATTTCTTCTTGTTTCCCTCCTCTCCGTGAACTACCAAGAGTCATCTTTCATTTGCAAAAGTTGAGGGTTGAGTGTTCATTATCCAGTTGGGGGGCTTGTTCTTTGAAAAAGGATTTTGTTACAGGAGGTAATCCTAATTGCGGGGCAACGAAACCATCCATCTCAATTAAAGAAAGGACTGAATTATGACAACTAAACCGAACTACCCAATTCACACGATGGCCTCGGCACCCGAAAATTCGAAGCCGGCGCTCGAACAACTGCAGAAGGCGTTTGGTGTGGTGCCGAACATCGCCGGCGCCATCGCAAATTCACCGAAACTCGTCAACGCCCTGGTGGGCGTCTTCCAACAGGTCCACAGCAGCAGCCTCACTGAGCCGGAGATACAAATCGTTCTCCTGACAGACGCCGTCGTGAACTCCTGCACGTATGCGGTCGTATTCCATACGGCGCTGGCGCTCAAGCAGGGAGTCAGTCCGGAAGAGACCGGGGCGATTCGCGAACGCCGGGCTCCCAAAGATAAGCGGTTCGCGGCACTTTCCGGCCTGGCAAAGACGCTCATCGAGAAACGCGGGCATATCAGCGAGCAGGAGTTCGATTCGTTCATCGCTGCCGGGTTCACCCAGGAGCAGGTGTTGGAAGTGATCGCCATTGTGGCAGCCTCGACGATCACCAACTACGCTGGAACCATCGCCAATCCGCCCCTAGATGAACCCTTCCGGCCGTACGCCTGGCGAGGCTAAGCGCGAGCAACCAGGAGGCGGAGCTTGGGCTGCTGCGAAGTAATTGAGAACTCGGAAGGAGTTCAATCTTTCCGAAAGCCTTCGGGGCCATCTCCCTCTTTTATTTTGCTCCGTGCCCGTGGAGAAGTTCAGCTATTTCCGGTTTGCCGGCGACCTGCGATGGCGTCCTGCCCATTTTGTTTGTTGCGTTGATGGATGCTCCGTGCGCGAGCAAAATTTCAACCACATCGCTGTTTCCGTAGTAAGCCGCTTTGTGGAGCGCTGTCTCCCCATCCCCGTCGGTGGCATTGATATTTGCGCCTTTGGCCAGCAACAGTTCCACGCAGCCTTTGCCGTGACGTTCCGCGCCCGGGCCGGCAGCGTTAATGAGCGGCGTAAGCCCATCGCGTCGTTTTGGGTCAGGGTCCGCGCCGTGTGACAGAAGCAGTTTCACGATTTCCTCCTGTCCAGACCATGCGGCCGAGTGGAGCGCCGTATTGCCGCCTGCATCCTTCGCATTGACGTCCGCCCCGCTGGCGATAAGGGTCTCGGCGATGTCCGTGTCGCCGCGGTCTGCCGCATTTGCGAGATACCACTCCTGGATAATCGCACCGTGATCCAGCAGAAGCTTTACCAGCTCAAGGTTGTCCGTGGAGATGGCCCAATCCAGCGGTTCAATGGTGAAACCGGCCACGTTGGTGGCGTTGACCAATGCGCCTTTGGCGAGCAGCAATTGCGCGAGCACCAGGGCGTTGCCCTTGTCCCGGCCGCAGGCATGCTCCAGGGGCGTCAGCCCATTTTTGTTGGGAATGTTCGGGTCCGCGCCATGGTCCAACAGGAAGGTCACGACGCCCACCTGTTCCTGGACCACTGCGCCCGCCAGCGGCGTCATGCCCTCATCGTCCTGCGCGTTGATGGCGCCGGGGTCGCGTTTCCAAATTTTTTCGACATCCGGCACCCCGCCGTACATAGCCGCAACATTGAGCGGGTGCGGCGCATCCTGCCAGGGCGGCGGTCCTTCCGCAGGCGGAGGCGCCACAAATTGAAGCAGCATGTTTATTTCTTCGGCGTATTCATTGGTATATTCCCTGGCGCGAGGGCCGGCCGGCGCCGGTACAGGCGGGCCGTTCGTGGACGACAAAAAGGTCCCCCGAACCACGCCGCCGGGCGACGTGAGCCAGATGATTCCGGTGCGTGTTTCGCGATTGATACGCGCCACCAATATATCATTGGAGTTTTGCAGGCTGACGCCGAATTGATAGACGGTGGAATGATCTGCCAGACCAACGAGAATCTGCATGGACAGGATCTTTTCTTTTCCCAATCCCAGCGCTTTGGCTGTGACAGGGCCGATGTACCGGTTGGTCCCATTTTGAAATGTATAATCAATAATCGGCGCGAGCCGGTCCGTTTGGACAAAGGCGGCATTGGTATTTGCCAAATCTTCGGCTCCCTGGGGTTGCGTCTTGTCCATCATGGTTTCGAGATTGGTGTATTCGGTGAAACCGGCGGGCGGCTCAAACAGGTTCGCGTCCGGTTTGATGAATTGGATATCCTTATAGGTGAAAACCTCAATCGTGCTGGAATCTTCCTCGGTGAGTTGAATCCTCAACGGAATATCCCTCAAGTCCGTCGCAAACCAAACGAACATTTCCCATTTCTTGCCATCGCCGGCCGTGATGACCACTTTAGTCTTCACGCAGGAATGGCCATTCACGTCTTCTTTGCCCAACGGCGTTTTTTTCCAGGGTTGGTTCTTTTGCGGCTTCCTCTTTTGGGAGTGGCTGTTTCAGATAAGACTTCAAGCGTGGAAAAATGACATAGTTCACTTTAAGGTCCGGGCGCAGGATATAGACCTGCTGGTCAATGCCCATGCCTTTCATCGCGTCCGGCGGCACCATTTGATTTTTGAACTGCGACATATCCATCTCCTGGCGCATTTTGCGATCCAGCACAGCAAAACGTTGCGTGGAATATTCCTTGAAATCGTCGCTCAAGACATTCCAGTCACAGTTGGCGACGCACGCGTTGGTACCGAACAATTGGCCGAGACACAAATTGGCGCTCATCGCCGAGGCGGAATCGTCCGGGGTTGGCTGGGCCGCTGCAGGGAGGCCGGGGCAGAAAAGCAGCAGCGCGGCACAAAGGAAAAGAATCGGTTTCATGGCTGATGGATTCTGTTTAACCCCCGCGGGACGAATGTCCAGCCGGAATTTCACGGATGTTTCTGGAATGGGTGAGGGGGGAATGCTCCTTATGGTCATTCTCATCCTCATCCTCGATTTTTTGGGGACGGCGCGCTCGGACCCTCCTTTGCCAAGGCTACGGAGGGCAGGGGGTAAATCCGTGTCTATCAGTGTTTATTCTGTGGTTGAAATCCCCTTAAACAGCCTTGGTCAGTTTCACGCCGAGTTGCAGGAGCTTTTGGGCGTCAGCATGGGATTTGGCTTCGGCATAAATCCGCAGGACGGGTTCGGTGCCGGAGCCGCGCAACATCAGCCACGACGAATCCTGCGCGACATATTTCACGCCGTCGAAGCTTTTGGTTTCCGCCAGCGGCGAG
>Ga0206887_10286_pt1 | contig 10035 bp, 7 predicted proteins | sample Alteio_BWOrgHeat_89_FD_153248 | JGI IMG/M metagenome (GOLD analysis project Ga0206887, IMG submission 153248) | Enriched cells from forest soil in Barre Woods Harvard Forest LTER site, Petersham, Massachusetts, United States - Alteio_BWOrgHeat_Nextera3 ...
CTGTACCAGAGCCAGAAAATCCAGAGGGGTGCGGAAGCGGGGATCGGCATTTGTGAGCAGGAATGGAAGGATATAAACCGCAGCCGTAAGAATGAAAATTCCATGCGTCACGTCCAGAGACTTGCATCGCACGATGAGCAGCACCAGCCAAACCGGAAGTACAAGTGCCAGCAGTAACTTAAACATCCCCTGTCCAGAGTGCAGCTTATGAACTTTTGTGTCCGGTCGGACCAGCGTCCAAAGCTTTATCGCAGGAAGTGTGGCCTCTTCTTTTGGATGGGAACGAATGAAATCTTTCGCCAGGGTGGTGAACAATGGTCCCGTCTCGTCGGCATGTGCCTGTTCTTCTGTCAGGGCATATCCATCTGCTCGGGCAGCAGGTAGAATTGAGGGTTCTCCATTGAGCCTGGTCAGAAGCGTCTCGCGGGAAAACTGATTATGACCAGCAAACACGTTGTAGGGACCATTGTGCGGCAAATCAATTGTGTGAAACGCGATGAACGAGCACAGGGCGAAGGTTGCGATTCCTGACATTGCGGGTGTTACCAAAGCGACGGGCCAGGAGAGTTGAGGGCGGCGCGGAGAACGCACCCCGGCCCACAGAGCGACGGCTAACGGTAGTGCCAGCAAAAGGAAATTTGGTCTTTCAAATAGCCCAAGCCCAAAAAAAACACCCGTACCAAGCAACAGGACGATGGATGGCCCTTTGCGGCTGAGTATCACCATACAAAGCAGCAATAGAAGAAGCAGTTCCGTGGAATACGCCACGTCCCAAATTTTGTTTACCGAAAGCAGCAACTCTGGATGGAGTTGCAATAGCAGCGCCGCCATCAACGCACGGCGTGGTGGGACACTCCACGCCTGCAGACACAGGTACAGGGTGACGGCAATGGCAACGTGCAACAGCACCTGTATCGCGATGGCTCCAGCCTGCGGGTGCGCTGGCAACAAGCGGATACCAAGCGCTACCAACTCCGGATAGCCAGCCGGAGTGAAATCCTGTGGGATGCGGCCATTATGTGCCAGTGCTAGGGCGTCGTCCCAATAGCCGCCCATGGGTCGACTGAAAGCTGTAAAGCATCCAACGACTGTGCCACACAGCGCCGGTACACTCAGCAACAGCGCTAGTCCCCGTCTGGACAAAGGGGGCTTGGGTTCAAGGGACTGAGTGTCGCGCATGGCGAGATTATTGCATGCCCTTTCGGGCATGTGGCCGAAGGTGAAATGATGGAAGAGCAAGGAGCATACGAAGAATCATGGTTGTTGGCGTACCCAAGGAAGTCAAAGATCACGAAAGTCGTGTAGGCATCACCCCCGCCGGAGTCCGCGCACTGGTAGAGGCCGGACACAAGGTGTTGGTGCAGACTGGCGCAGGCGAACTTTCCGCATTTCCCGATGATGAATATCAGAATGCTGGCGCAGAGATCGTTGGCAGTGCCTATGACACATGGCGGCTGGCGAATATGGTCGTCAAAGTTAAGGAACCCGTCGAGAAGGAGTACCAGTACTTCCGTCCCGGCCTTGTGTTGTTCACCTACTTGCATCTCGCGCCGCTGCCCGCTTTGACAGAAGCGTTAATGGAGAAGCAGGTCACCGGCATAGCGTATGAGACCGTGCGTGATCGCGCTGGTTCGCTGCCGTTGCTGACGCCCATGAGCGAAGTGGCAGGACGTCTCAGCGTGCAGGTAGGAGCGGAATATCTGCAGAAGACGAAGGGCGGACGCGGCCTGCTACTGGGCGGCGTTCCGGGTGTGCCGCCGGGCAACGTGGTTATCATCGGTGGCGGCATCGTTGGTATTAACGCCGCGAAGATGGCGCTCGGCCTTGGTGCGAAGGTCACAATTGTTGACCTCAGCCTAAATCGTCTGCGTGATCTGGATGACATCTTCAACGGCCGCGTCTTCACGCTCGCTTCAAACAGCTACAACATCGCGAAGGCTTCCTCTGAAGCTGATTTGCTGGTGGGTGGCGTTCTCATCCCCGGTGCTGCTGCTCCGAAGCTGGTGACGGCTGCGATGGTGAAAAAGATGAAGAAGGGCGCGGTTATTGTGGACGTGGCCATCGATCAGGGCGGCAGTATCGAGACGGCAAGGCCCACTACACACACGGACCCTGTGTACGAAGTGGATGGCGTGGTGCACTACTGCGTTACGAACATGCCTGCGGCTGTACCAAATACTTCAACGCTCGCGTTGACTAACGCGACCTTCCCCTACGTACTCAAGCTGGCAAATGAAGGCGCGGAAGCGGCCATCAAGGCCGATGCAGGTCTCGCGGAGGGCGTGAACACCTACAAGGGAACGCTCACGTATCAGGCTGTTGCAGAGTCCCAAGACAAATCCTGGAAAGCAGTCACGGAACTGCTGTAGGGCAAGCGTTCGTATAAGAAGAACCTGTATCACCGCCATGCGGCATGGGGATACAGGTTCTTTTCGTATCCATTGGTGTAACGCCTATAATCGCGAACACCGTCACAGGAGGCATGAACATGGGCACAACACGCCAGCGCAAGATCGTGATGATTGTGCTGGGTGTATTCCTTCTCCTCTTGTTTCTCGGTCTTGCTGCGCTCAATGCGTTCCGCCTGAGCTTCCTTACGCCGGACACGCTGGGCGGTATCTTTCTCTTTATCGCTGTCGCAGTTCTCGTTTTCCTGATCTTCCTTGCCATCCTCGTTTTGCTCATGCGCAACGTGCTGAAGTTGTACGCAGAGCAGCGCAGCCGCGTGTTGGGCGCACGTCTGCGAACACGCATGCTGTTGGGAGCAGTCCTGCTCAGCTTGCTGCCAGTGGGTTGCATGTATGGCTTCAGTTACCTCTTGATGAACCGTGCTATCGAGCGCTGGTTTGCTCAGCCTTCGGACCATGTCCGGCAGGAGGCCATCGCGGTTTCGCGTGATCTTTCACGCTACATCGCTGCGAACGCACGGTCTGAGGCTGAAGAGATTGCCAGCATCATCTCGGAAGCTGGACCCGATGTAACACCGGCGACACTGCAACGCGCCATGCAAAGCCATGAGGTGTCGCTGCTCGGAGGATTCGCTCAGGTCTACAGCGGCGATGTAGTAGTGTCGCGTTTCCATACGCCACCCGATCCTGCGGTACTGAGCGTGTTACAACCACCCGATACGCTCCCTGCGGAAGACGAGGGGCTAAGTTCGCCTTTGCAGAAACGTGACGGCGGTACGGTGAATGCTATGTTGCTGGCCGGTATCCGGCGCAACGATGAGCCAATTCTCACGGCCGGTGGCATCGATTACATCCTTGGCTCTGCGCACACGTCATCGGGTCTGTTGGTAGTATCTGGAGCGCCTCTGCCCAGCGGCATGACGGCGCATATCGCTGCGTTGAATCGCGCGGGTCAGCAGTATTGGCAATTGTTCCGCATGCGCCAGCAGGTGCGCGCCACCTACATGATGTTGCTGATGATGATTACGGGCCTCGCGCTGTTCATCACCAGTTGGCTTGCGCTCCATCTCTCCAAGCAGGTAACGAAGCCCGTGGAAGCGCTGGCCGATGCCATGAGCGCCATTGCGCAGGGCAATTATCAGCAGCGCGTGGAAGCATCTGCCACCGAAGAGCTTGGTGACCTTGTGCAAACCTTCAACACCATGGCCGACGATCTGGAGTCCAGTCGCCGCATGGTGGAGAAGACCACGCTGCAGATCTTTGAAGCCAACGTTGAAGTTGAGGCGCGGCGTCGCGAACTGGAAACCATGCTGCAGACGATTCCTAACGGTGTGGTCATGCTGGATGTGGATCGTCGCATTCGCGTGGTGAATCGGGCCTTCAGCGAGATGCTGGACCCAGGTGGTCAACGCGCCTTCGTGGGACTGCTGCTGGACGAAGTGATCGCCGCAGAAAGTCTTGAAGTGATTGACCGCCTTTTGCGGCGCAGTCATCGCATGGGATCTGCTTCGGCGGAGACGGAGATGCCCACGCACAACGGCATGTTGAACCTTGCCATAACCGCGGCAATCCTTGAAACCACCACTGGAGGCACACGTCTGCCCGCGGGCTATGTGTTGGTGTTGGAAAACGCAACGGAACTTCTGCGCGCGCAGAAACAGTCTGCATGGAAAGAAGTCGCGCGCCGCGTTGCACACGAAATCAAAAATCCGCTCACTCCTATTTCATTAAATGCCGAACAGATTCGCCGCCACATCGTTCGTCTTGGCGATCTGCTGCAACAACATCAGTTGGAGTCTCTGTCCGTCGGCACGATTCGCCGTTCGAGTGAAGTGATCAGCGCTTCGGTGGAAAGCATGCGCGGGCTTGTGGATCAGTTTTCATCGCTTGCCGAATTTCCCAATGCGCAACCGCGACCCGCGGACCTGAACACCATCCTTGAAAACACGCTCAGTCTGTTTGCAGGTCGACTTACCAACATCACGGTAGTGAAGTCATTGCAGCCAGGTTTGCCACTCGTGATGGCAGATCCTGAAGCCATCAAGCGCGCCCTGTCCAACCTCATCGACAATGCTGCCGAAGCCATGACCGGCAGCCTGCTGCGTGAGATTCATATTGAGACGCGACGCAGTGAACAGTCGCAGGGGATGTTGGAGATCGTGGTAGCGGACACTGGTCCCGGTGTCACCGACGACATGCGCGAGCGGCTTTTCCTGCCGTATTTCTCCACCAAGCAGCGCGGCACAGGATTAGGTCTAACCATCGTGGCAAAGATCATGGCGGACCACCAGGGCACCATCCGCGCGGAAAAGAATTTGCCCACCGGAGCGCGTTTTCTGTTGGAACTTCCGATTGCCGCTCCGGCTGAGGGTAGTGGATTGCATGGCATTGCAACGGGGGATGAATCCTCTGCATCGGAATTCTCAAAGGCAGAGATTAGGAACGCATCCGCATGACCCACATCCTTGTTGTTGATGATGAAGCAGAGATCCGCGAATCGTTGGAGACCATCCTGCGCGAGGAAGGCTACGTCGTCACCTCCAGCGGCACCGCCAAGGAATCGCTGGAACTGATCCGCGACGTGGAGTATGACGTGGTGCTGCTGGATATCTGGCTACCCGACGGCGATGGTCTGGAGGTGCTGGCGCGTATCCGCGAACTTGCACTGGCGGCCCCGCCCGAAGTCGTCATCATCTCCGGTCACGGAACCATTGAATCTGCAGTGCGAGCCACGAAGTTGGGCGCGTATGACTTTCTGGAAAAGCCGCTATCGCTTGATCGCACACTGCTCGTTCTGAAGAACGCAACCGAAGCGCGCCGTCTTCGCCGGGACAACTCTGAATTCCAGCAGCAGCTTGCGCAGAAGGCGTATCTCACGGGCGAGAGCATTCCTATGAAGGCGCTGCGGCAGCAGATTCGCCTGATGGCTCCTACCAACGGTCGCGTGCTCATCTACGGTGAATCTGGCAGCGGTAAAGAGCGCATCGCACGCACCATGCATGCAGAAAGCCTGCGTCCTGACCGCCCTTTCATTGAACTGAACTGCGCCGCCATCCCAGAAGACTTCATTGAAAGCGAGCTCTTCGGCTATCGACATGGCGTTACTCCCGGCGGCCCCCCGGAGAAACGTGGCACTTTTGAACGTGCGGATGGTGGCACGTTGTTTTTGGATGAAGTGGGTGACATGAGCCTGAAGACGCAGGCCAAAGTGCTGCGAACACTGGATGAACAGCGCTTCTATCCCGTGGGCGCATCGCAGCCTGTTCATGTCGACGTGCGCGTGATCGCTGCAACAAACAAGGACCTGGAAGACGAAATCATCAAAGGGAACTTTCGCGAAGACCTCTTCTATCGTCTTAACGTCATCCCGTTTTATGTTCCTCCGCTGCGCGACCGCATGGAAGATATTCCATCGCTGGTCCAGGAATTCCTGAGCGAATTCGGCAGGGAGTATGGCCGTCCACGCATCGAGATTTCTCCCGATGCAATTGCTGCATTGAAGCAATACGCGTGGCCGGGCAATGTGCGTGAACTGCGCAACGTGGTGGAGCGCGTGCTCATCCTCAATCCCAAAGCAATCCGCATCGAACGCAAGCATCTACCTGCGCTGCTGTCCCGCGAGGGAACGGCGAAATCCAGAGGTGAAGACTTCGGCACACTGTTGCAGGCGCGCGAGGCTTATGAGCGTGACTACATCCTGAAAAAACTGGAAGAGTGTCACGGCAACATAAGCCGCGCTGCGGAAGCACTCGGCCTGGAGCGCAGCCATCTTTATCGCAAGATGAAGGCGCTCGGCGTCACGATGAAGGAAGCGTAATGCGATAGCGTATGGTGCCTTCTTCCGCACCTTCGCCATCGAAGCGCATGCCACACTTCTCCATCACACGGATCGATTCCTGCATGGTTGGAAAGGTATGCGCAATCACGCTGCGCACACCTTGCGCCAACAGCAGTTGCAACGCTGCCTGAGTTGCTTCCGTGGCATAACCATTGCGCTGCCACGGTTTCAGAATGGCGTACCCCGTCTCAGCCTCGGTTGCGCTCGTGGGACCGCCCCCTACAGTTCCAATCAAAACCGGTTCAGGTAAGGGAAGCACTATGTATCGACTCCATCCGATGGTTTCCGGGTGTTCCGCGAATTGTTTACGGAAGAAGTCGAAGACGTGTGGTTCCCAGTTGCTGTCAGGCCACTCGGGCGGAACGCGGGCTCCAAGATGCGCAGCAAGGTCGGCATAGCTGGCGGTTTCCGCATCCAGCAGTTCGGGTGTAATGGCGACCAGGCGTAGTCGCGACGTAAAAATGTCAGAGATGTTCAAGCGATTGTCTCCATCAGGATGGGTTGCAGACAAAGGTCAGCGCATGCACCGCGAAGAAGCGGAGCGCATGCGAAATCGCTTAGCGGCAGGAGACAGTCATAGGCGCGAAGCAAGCATAGCAGAGATGTAAAACGCAGAGCGATGCTCAACCAGCGGCATCATAGGCTTTGCGCAATCGTTCCAAAGCTGCGCCCAATTCCTTATCGCTGGCAACAGGGAAGAACTCCCACTTGTGGGTATTGCCAGCAATCGGTTTCTGCCGCCGCAGACCGATTGCGTTTGGGTTCTCAATCACACGTGTGGCCGGCAGCAAAGCGAAGATCGCGTCGTTGCGATACAGACTCACCATGCCAAACATCTTGCCGCAACGCGTGCCCGGCCATGCCAGTACTTCGTGTTCCAGCATCACCGAACGGCGACGCATCTCATCGGAGACGCGCGGGAACTTAGGCCTCATTCTCTTTCTTAAGTGTCTGCGAAGCCTGCAATGATTCCAACTGACGCCGCCAGTCGAGTTCTTCCACAAAGCCCTTCTTCGAACGCCAGTCTTCCTTCACCTTCACAAACAGTTCCAGGAACACGCGGGTGCCCAACAGGTTCTCGATCTCTTTGCGTGCGGCGGTGCCAATTTGCTTCAGCATGGCGCCCTGCTTGCCGATGAGGATAGCCTTCTGTCCGCTGCGCTCCACAAAGATGGCTGCCGCGATCTTCGTCACCGGCAGCTTTGGTTCTTCACCCTTCTTCGGCTTGCGCTGCGGCCCCGGCTCTTCCCACTTCTCCACTACAACAGCGGACGCGTAAGGCACTTCCTCGCCGGTGAAGAGAAGAATCTTTTCGCGGATCAGTTCCGCTGCAAGAAAGCGCATCGGCTGGTCGGTGAGTTGGTCTTCGGGGAAGTAGCGATTCGCTTCGGGTAGCTGCTCCACAATGCGACCCAGCAACGTATCCAGGCCGTCCTTCTTCGCCGCTGAGATCAGCACCGTATCGGTGAAGGAAAACTTCGTAGTCCAGTGCGTGATGAGCGGGAGAAGGTCTTCGCGCTTCACCAGATCGATTTTGTTGAAGACAAGAATTACCGGGCATTCGACGTTGCGCAGCATACTCAACGCAAACGCATCTTCGGCTGCGCTCAGCGCTTTTTTGTCTTCAGAGGGAGTAGGCGACTTGCCTTCCACACGCGGAGCCGGTTCGTGAATGCGGTGCGTCGCGTCCACAAGGAACAGCACCACGTCGCGGCTTTCCAGCGCGTCGTGGACTTCCTGCATCATGCGCCGATCAAGCTGTGTGCTCGGTTTGTGTACGCCCGGCGTATCCACCAGAACAATCTGTGCGGCGGGTAGAGCTTCGCGTGTCTTCGTCTTCGGCTGTGCCGGCTGTTCCAAAACGCCAAGAATGCGTGTGCGCGTGGTCTGTGCTTTATGCGTGACGATGGCCAGCTTCTCGCCAAGGAGAGCGTTGAGCAGCGTGGACTTGCCTGCGTTGGGGCGGCCGATGATTGAGACGAAACCTGCGCGAAATGCCATCTCTTCCAGTGTATGCCGCAGCGCATCTTATGACGGAGGAGAACGCGAAATGGACTCGAATCTGCTGACACAACCTGTTCTGCCGCCAGACGATCTCACCCGCTCTCTCGTGTTGGCTTCGTCCGATGATGCCTCCCACCCCCACATCGGCATGGTGGGCGATACCTACACCATCCTGCTCGGCGGAAAGGATACCGCAGGTCGATTCTGTCTGATTGACATGCACATTCCTCCCGGTGGCGGTCCAGGTCCGCACCGCCATGACTTCGAGGAGACCTTCATTCTGATGGAGGGGGAGCTGGAGTTTGTCTTCCGAGGAGAAACTAAAATCGCGCGTGCGGGCGAGACTGTACACATCCCCGCCAATGCACCGCACGTCTTCCGCAATGCTTCGTCAAGTCCCACGCTGCTTTTCTGTCTTTGTTCCCCCGCCGGGCAGGAGGAGTTTTTCCTGGCGCTTGGCATTCCGGTAAAGGGGCGTACCGAGGCGCCTCCCAAACCAACGTCTGAACAGGCGGACGCGTTTCGCAGGAGGGCTGCCGAACTGGCCCCAAAATACAAAACTGAGTTATTGAACAGCCCGGAATAAATGGCTTAGTTTTCGGTGGGGTCGTCAGGCGGCAGCAGGCTCACACGCACGCGCTTCACCAGCCGCGATGTCGCATGGACCACCTCCAGTCGCAAGCCATCCTCTTCGACCACTTCACCGGGATGCGGAATATGCCCGGCCAGCTCCGAAACGAGGCCGCCCACGGTGCTGGCTTCCAGGTCGGTGCGCAGCCGCAGCGGCTCGCGTTCGTCTTCCTCGGCATCTTTCTGCAGCAGATCGCGAAGCTTTGCAACATCCATATTGCCAGGCACAATCCATGAGCCGTCTTCTTCCTCCAGCACCTCGGCATCTTCATCGTGCTCGTCTTCAATGTTGCCCACGATAGCTTCGATCAGGTCTTCAATGGTTACCAGGCCAGCGACTGAGCCGTATTCATCAATCACAATGCGCATGTGCTGTTTCTCGCTCTGCATCTCGCGCAACAGTTCGTTGACCTTTTTCGGCTCAGGCACAAACGCGGCAGGGCGTTGCATATCGCGTACCGTGCGCGTGTTTGCATCCACGTCGGTGATCTGCAACAGGTCATGGGCAAAAGCGATGCCAGTGATCTCATCGACGGTGTCGCGATAAACCGGCACGCGCGAGAAGGCATTCTCGTTGAGTACCGCAGTGAACTCCGCCAGCGTCATGGTGTCCGGCACGGTGAACATCTCCGGTCGCGGTGTCATCACTTCGCGTACTACCAGGTCACCAAACTCCACCACACTGCGCACCAGCGCGCGGTCACTCTCCTCCAGGATGCCTTCTTCTTCACCGGCTTCCAGCAAGGCATCCACGCCTTCGTCCGGGTGATCCTCTTCTTCTTCGCTATCCGGTTCTGCCAGTGCAACGATGGACTCCAGGAGCCCTAGCGTCAGCGTCAATGGCAGGATCAGGTAGAACAACACCTGCAACGGGATGCGCGCAGTGGAAACCCAGTCGCCACGCGTGCGCGCAAACAATACCTGCGGCAACATGCGATCAAACAAGATGATGATCAGCGCAAGCTCTGCGACTGTCTCTGCGTACGCGGGCCATCCTCCGCCCACACGCGCGCGATGCACACCCAGAATCAATGCGAGCAGGGCGAGTGAACCCTGTCGAAGAATGGAAGCGGACAGTGCAACCGAATCACGCGAAAGCCCTAACCGCGGTTCGATGCGTTCCGTCCATGCATCCAGATTTTCCTGATATTCGCG
>Ga0206887_10287_pt1 | contig 10028 bp, 6 predicted proteins | sample Alteio_BWOrgHeat_89_FD_153248 | JGI IMG/M metagenome (GOLD analysis project Ga0206887, IMG submission 153248) | Enriched cells from forest soil in Barre Woods Harvard Forest LTER site, Petersham, Massachusetts, United States - Alteio_BWOrgHeat_Nextera3 ...
GCAAGTGAATAAGCGATCACGCCATCAAAAGTACAGAGAGTTTCAATCTGGATAAAATCTAACCCGATCCGCGTGATGCCTTCAAGCAACTCTACGATCTCTGTATGTGTGATCGTTTTTCCCTCGCTTGCTAAATATCTGCAGCGCCAATGATCGGAAAGAAATGTCTCGGGCAGTCCTTCCGGCCAAACACCTACTCCGCGGTTAGCGATGAGTGCAAGCTGCAATCCATCACCGCCGATGGCTTGCAGACGTTTTGCTATCTCATCAGTCGGCAGAATGGATTCTATAAAAACATCAACGCCGACGATCTCTTTCTTTTTTACTTTACGTTCATACGCAAATGTTTTATGTTCGCCGCGAGATTTATAGCTGACCGGTTTGAAATGCTCAGGCATTTGTCCAAGTCTTGCAATAACGGCATCAGCAAATTCTATGGTACCGACAAGTTCCGTACTATTCTTATACGAATAAATATCTTTTGTATGAATACCCTGTTCAATAGTACGCAGCCAGGCATTGCCGATCTTTGATGCAACTTCAGGTTGCCCGATATGGATAAGCATTTGAATAGCACCTTGCAATAGCCCCGAAGGATTGGCAATATTTTGTCCTGCAATAGTCGGAGCCGAGCCGTGAATGGCTTCGAACATACCAAACGTGTCACCGATATTCGCTGAACCGGCAATGCCGACTGAGCCTGCAACTTCTGCTGCAACATCAGAAATGACATCACCATAAAGATTCAGTGTAACGATCACATCAAAAATTTCAGGACGCTCGGCAACATACGCTGTACCGATATCTAAAATGAAATGATCTTTTTCGATATCGGGATATTCCGCACCGATCTCATTAAAGACCTTATGAAAAAGCCCGTCGGTGAGCTTCATGATATTATCTTTGGTGATACAGCTCACTTTTTTTCTGCCAAGTGAACTTGCGTATTCAAAGGCATATCGGCAGATGCGTTCGCAACCCGGACGCGAAATCAGTTTAAGTGCCTGTACCACTTCCTGAGTCTGCTGATGCTCAATGCCTGCATAAAGATCTTCTTCGTTCTCACGAATGATAACCATATCAATATTCGGCTTCATCGTTTCAATGAAGGGCGGATAGGCAGCAACGGGACGGACGTTGGCGTATAAGCCAAGCGTTTTACGGACAGTCACATTCAAACTTTTCACGCCGCCGCCTTGCGGAGTGGTGATTGGGGATTTTAAGAAAACTCTGGTGCGGCGGAGCGATTCCCACGATGAATCTCCGATGCCCGAAGAGATGCCTTTTTTATAAAGCTTTTCGCCGATCTCAATTACCTCCGGAGCTATCTGTGCATCTGCTGCTTCTAATATGCGAAGCGTTGCTTCCATGATCTCCGGTCCGATGCCATCTCCGTATGCGACTGTGATTGGTGTTTTAGCCATGTTATAAAATTAGAGCGCATATAACAGCAATTGAGGGGTGAAGAATCCGAAGAGGGGGAGAGGAAATATGAGTTATGAATTATGAACTATGAAGCAGAAAATGTTAGGCATCCTTATTAATATACCAAAAGACAGAGGAGCCAGGCAATTTGTAAAAGAATAATTTTCTTTCGGATATATCCGTCCTCATCCTACGTTTGTAAGTGCCAATATATTTTCAGACGTTGGATATACCAAAATTATTTTTTTATCTTGCCGCAGGGATCGCTGTACTTTCGTGGCTCAGTTTTTCATTGCGCTCAGCGTATCATGGTTCATCAGTAAAGCAGCTCCGTGAACTGGCTTTTACGGAGCTTTCTCAATATCCAAAGTTAAGTGTCATTGTCACCGCTCGCAATGAGGAGCGCATGATCGGACGCGAACTTGAAGCTCTTCTACAAGCAGATTATCTCAATATTGAATTCATCATCATCAACGACCGCTCCACTGATAGAACTGGCGAGATCATTGATAGCTTTGCAGGGCTTGATCATCGTATAAATGCGATTCATATTTCCGAACTTCCATCAGGTTGGCTTGGGAAAGTCAATGCACTTAATATCGCCACAAAAAAAGCACGGGGCGAATGGCTGCTTTATACTGACGCCGATATTCGCTTCGAACCTGAACTATTAAAACGTGCTGTGTCGTATGCAGAAGAAAATGGATTAGATCACCTTTCACTTTTGCCCGATGACAGAAGTCGAGCCGAAAAAATCTTGGTGCCGATATTTGTTCTGGCTTTTGGTGCGATGTTCATGGCAAGAACAAAAGCGCGGAATATCAGCCAAAAGGGAAGTGAAGCGTTTGCAGGAGTTGGCGCTTTTAATTTGGTAAGGCGAACTGCATACAACAAAACACAAGGGTTCGAGTGGTTAAAAATGGAAGTGATCGATGATGTTGGTTTGGGTTATATGCTGAAACAATTCGGCGCGCATTCGAATATTTTGACCGCCGAAGGATTGCTTTCATTTGAATGGTATCCATCGCTTCCTGAAGCGATTAAAGGGTTAGAGAAAAATTCTTTTGCAGGTTTTGCCGGGTATAGTTATAGTCGCGGAGTGCTTTTATTGCTGAGCATGTGGTGCATGGTTCTACTTCCGTTTGCTGTTTCTATCGCTTATCTAAATATATTGATGTTTTTGGGGTTAGCTTTTCTCTATTTTATTTTGCCGGCAATGGTAGCAATTATTCTCAAGGAAAAAATACAAATGAAGCCGTTACTCGTTGCACTTATCCCTATCGGTTATCTCTTTGTTTCTATTGCACTTCTCAATTCCATGATCTCCGTCAAACGCGAAGGTGGTATACGCTGGCGGGATACATTTTATCCGTTGGACGAATTGCGAAAAGGACGGCGTGTGAAGTTGTGAAGATTACGCTGTCGTTATTTCCTGCTCTTTATACTGCAATTCATAGAGTGTACGGTAGATGCCGTTCATTGCAAGGAGTTCTTCATGATTGCCCATTTCTCTGATCTCACCTTTGTGCATTACGACGATCTTATCGGCTTTTTGAATCGTCGAAAGTCTATGCGCAATTACGATTGAGGTTCTGCCTTTTAGTAATTTGGTGATCGCATTTTGAATAAGAAATTCCGACTCAGTATCAATGCTCGATGTTGCTTCATCTAAAATCAGAATGCGCGGGTCGTAGGCAAGTGCTCTGGCAAATGATAGCAATTGCTTCTCGCCGACAGATAAAATTGCACCGCGTTCTTTTACATGAGTCTGATAGCCCTTTGGCAATCTGCGAATGAATGGATCAGCGCCGACAGTCAGAGCTGCGGACATAGCGCGTTCAGTTGAGATTTCCGGATTGCCGAGTGTAATGTTATTTTCAACATCAGCAGAAAATAAGAATACATCCTGCAAGACAATAGCGATATTCTTGCGGAGTTCATGCGCATCCACATTGCGAATATCTATGCCGTCAATGAGGATGGAGCCTTTCTGAAATTCATAAAAGCGCGTCATCAAACTAGTGATCGAAGTTTTGCCTGCGCCCGTTGCGCCAACAAATGCAACGGTTTCACCGGGTTTAACTTTGAACGACACATCTTTGAGCACGTAATCCTCATCATTATATGCGAACCATACATTCTTAAATTCTATCTCGCCGCGAACCTGTCCAAGCGGCACCGTGGTTTCAGGATTTGGTACGATAGTGTCATCATCAAGCAATTTGAAGAGCCTTTCGCTCGATGCCATTGCACTTTGTAGGATGTTATATTTTTCCGCCAGATCGCGAATAGGGCGGAAAAACATTTCCGTCCACATGATGAAGGAGATGATAGTGCCGACGGTTACTTCTTTGCCGAGCGGCTCATTGTTCCCGAGAATAAGTGTGCCGCCATACCATACGATCATACCGAAAGTTACGGCAGAGAGAAAATCAACAGTCGGATAGAACACGGCATAATAAAAAACCGACTTGATATTGACATCAGTATGATCGCGATTGATCTTATCAAATTCTTTGAATGTACGTTTTTCCTGACCAAATAACTGCACAGTAATAATACCTGATACCCGTTCATTCAAAAAGGCATTCATCTTTGCAACAAGCAAGCGAATGTCCCGATACGATTCGCGTGCTTTCTTACGGAAGATCGCAGTTGCCACAAGCAGGAAAGGGAAGACGCACATCACCATCAACGTCAGCTTCCAGCTGATAGAAAACATGAACACAAATATCCAAACGATCACAAAAATATCGGCAAAGACCATGATGATGCCGGATGTAAAAAGCTCATTAAGAACCTCAATATCACTCGTTAACCTTGTGACAAGTCTGCCGACGGGATTTTGATCAAAGAAGCGAAGCGAAAGCGTTTGGATATGCTCAAAGAGCTCTTTTCGAAAATTATAAATAGTCTTCTGCCCGATCCATTGCGTGATAAGGGACTGCGCATATTGCACAGCAGCCTGCAATAAAACGCTTCCGACAAGAAGAATTAAAATTTTATAGAGACCAGGATAATCATTTTTCAGGATATATTCATCGATCGCCTTCATCACAAGGAAGGGACGCAAAGGACCGAGTGAAGCGATCAAAATTGTAACAGCAATTGCTCCGAAGACCTGCCACTTATAAGGGCGCAGGTACTTCAGGAGCCTCTTCATCAATCGCGCATCATACGCTTTACCAAGTAATTCTTCTTCTTGAGCCATAGATTAGCGTGGTATAACACAGAATCAATTAAAAAAGTCGATAGAGATTCTTTAACTAATTTAAAACGAAAACTTTATCTCCAATGTGGGATAAAAATTACTTCCGGTCTTATGTGTTAATCGCCATGTTCCTTCGAGTTGGAGAATGTTGTAGATATTACCGATGCCAAAACCAATTTCCGAATAGGGAAGGTACCCGGTAGTCAGTGCAGAATATGTATGAGAGTGAGAGAAATCCAAAAGGCCTACCCCAGTATGAAACAGCCAATGAAGATCAAGAAAATCAAGAAAATGTATTCCCAATAACCTTGTTGGCAGATCATAAAAATTATGCTCAAGGTTTAATGACATTAATCTGTCGCCTTGAAATTCAAAAGGACTTAATCCGCGAAAATAACTACCATGTGAAAAGAAGCCGCTCCGGGATTCAAAGAAGAAATTATTCCATCGCGGTAAATCACCCGAGACAAGTGTCGAAAATCGAGTGGTAAGTTCTGAAATACCTAAAGCACCAAATTTATGATTGGCAGTTAGTTCAAGTTGCAATGTAGCAAATGAAAAATCACTTCCTAATTGCTTTGCACTAATATCATATTTCCCGGAGAATTTTCCAAAAGGAAGATGTCTTTCCAAATTTATTCCGATTGCGCCGTAATTTTTCTTTGTGTTTAATTCTACAGTATCCAGATGGATGATTCTTAATTGTCCTGCGTCCCAAATTTGGGTCTTGTGATAATCAACAGACAGATTAAAAATGCTCGGTGTAAAATCTAGCGCAAGATATACTCCCTTCTCATGGTAATACTCTTGGTAATCTTTATTATAAACTAACGAAGTGATAGTATTGAAGATAGAGCCATAGGCTTCACCGCGTTGGGTAAGATCATCAAAATATTTTGCTTCAAGTGAAAGCAGGACCACAGGCTCTTTAATAACTTCTCCGTGGAAGCCACCGCTGAGATCACCGGAGAATCCCATGCTTGTTGAAGTTGTCCAAATCAATCCTTGCTTGATGCCAAGTTCATATTTCCACTGCATATCTTTTAATCCATAAGCGATTTCGCCATTTACTGTAAAAGGAAATGAGTGTACTGGTCTGATACTCTTTGATAAACCAAACCGCCAGCCTTGCACATGATCGAACGAAGGGACATCAATATATTGTAATGCGTCAAGAAGATTAATACTTGATGATGAATCATTACGGGCTAATGCAACGGTACTATCAATTCTGTGATATGCTTTTGCTTCATCGGCAGCAAGCGGAATTGTGCGCGTTGCCGCCCATTTCGAAGTATCAACTGAATCGGCAAGCGGAGCAATGCGGTGGCGGTTCGTCCCGAAGAGAGAATCCTCAGAGCCTTTATTGACTGAATAATTTTGCAGGACAGAAAGCAGTTCGAATTTGATCTCAGGGATAAATGCCATTTGGAATTTTACATCGACGTTCGTGCGAAGATCAACAGGCAGATAAAAACTATTTTCAAAAAGTTCGAAAGTTTGCTGAAGATGTATATCTTTTATTGGTCCAAGTTTGACGGATTTACTCGGTGAAAGATCAAGATAGGCGATGGTATAGTCACTTTGATCGATCCACAGCGTACCGGAAAAACCTTCTGTCAACAGATCAGGCTCAACGGAAATTTGATAGACACTTGCACCATTGAGAAGTCCTGTTCCGGTCAGATCATAATCGTAGCTACTGAATGCATCATCAGCGGCGGGACCAATGAGGCTGAAGTCATTGAACTCAATCCTGTTGTCATAAAAATTAAGGATGTCGCCAACGCTGAACGCATTGAGTTCGGGAGGAAAATTTGCAGTCTGACGGCGTGAGGTGATGATCTCAGAAAAGCCTTTATTCTTTTTCCAGAAACAATCTGCAGTTGATTCAAGTACTGATTGAACAGTCGTATCGCCTCCGCTCAGAGTGCGCAAATTCCAGCGTGAGTACGCCGAACACTTATAATCATTTAATTTGGATTGCCATTCTTTTTTGCGGCGAATGACTTCATGCATGATGCGACGTGCCTCAATCCGGGAGGCATCACCTGAAACCACGATCTCTTTACCAATAATAGGAGCAACTTGAAGGGTGAATGTACGTTCTTCGGAAGTAGAAAGGGTTATGTTGATCGTATCCGGCCTATACCCAATAGCACGGATTCGGAGCTTATAATTTTTTCCTTGTTCAAGCGCAATTGAAAATCGTCCTTCTTTATTTGCAATAGTACCTTCATGAGTTCCGATGATGCTTACTGAAGCACGAGGAATTACTTCACTTGATTCTGTAGATTTTACAGTCCCCGTAAGACGTATTTCATTTTGGGTTTGAGCATACACTTGAATTGGGACGAATTGAAAAAAAACAAAGAACGAAATAAGAATAAAAGAGGAAAGTAGTTTCGTCATTACAAATATTTCTTCTAATTTCTCATTCATAATTCGTAATTTATTTTAGCAGCCTCCGCCTGCGCCCTCATAGGCCTCTTCCCATTTATCGCCGTTTTTCTTAAGAACGATATAATCCCAACTTGAATAATTACGCTTTTGAATCACAACTTCGCAAATGCCGTCGCCATCGAGATCAAGAATATCAATAAAACGATAATAATGGGATTCATCAGGAATGCCGGGGTCAGGGTAGTGATTGAAGACTTGTTTAAGCCCGGTTGGGGTTGGCTGGAGAATAAGTGTAAGAGTATATTGGATATTCGGTTCATAATCACCGCGCCTTACTACTGCGCCCACGATCATAAAACTCGCCAGATATTCCGGTTTTCCGTCACCATCAAGATCTGTTATGCGAATGTCTTTGACTTCGAGTTTTTCTGCCCATTCTTTTGGAACACCCTTCTTAATAAATTCCTGTTTGGCATATAGAGTGATTGATCTTTCAAGTCCGGTATCGAGAGAAAATTTTTGAATGGGGGGTTGAGGGGGAAGGGCAGAAATTACAAGTCCATGATCTTGAAACTTCGCTGTTAATGTATCAAAATAGGAATCTTGCACTTCTGAAACTACAGGTGAGCAGCTATGCAATGTATCGAGTTCGGTCACTTTTGCCGAACCGCATTTTCTGCCATCAATATAGACATCTAATTTTCTTCCTTTGGAATATTCTTCATGGCAAAACTTATCGAAATATTGACCGAGAATCTGGTTTGCATCCGGCTTATCCCATGAATCAGGTGGAATTGGAGTAGGGTAGGAAAATTCTTTCTTGGAGATTCGGACAACGGGATCGATGATCATTCTCTTGGAAAGGCCATTAAAGTCGAGGTTATAAAGTACAACGCCGGGCCATTTCTTTTGGGCAGAAGCATTGGAAATTGCCAGGAACACTGTCAAAGAAAGAATGCAAAACTTTAGTATGTTTGTTTTCATTGAGTTCATTACGGTCGATACGCTTCGGATGTGCTCATGTTTCTTTAATAGGTGGGAGTGTAACAAAAACGCCGCAACGGAAGTTGATTAAGTAACAGAATGAATCTATAAACAAAGCCCTATACTTCATGAACACACGTTTTTTCCCGATCATCTGCTCATTACTTTTCCTCGCAAGTTGCAAATCGGCGACCGAACCTGGTGTCGTGTATAATTATTTCCCATTATCGGTAGGGAGTCATTGGCATTACAGTGCAGGAAGTTCAGGAGCATTTACAAGAACTTGTGTCGGAGATACAACAGTCAATGGAAAAATTTATGCTGTTATTGTCCAAACACCCGCATATCAATTTGCTCAGCGTAATAAGGATAGTGTTTGGTATTACCGCAAAGATGGAAGCACAATTTATACACTTCTTCCGGATACGATGAATGTACTTCATGAGTGTAAATATATAGAGCCAACTTTGGGGGCATCTGGTACTTACTATACTCTCACATTTCTTGGAGCGACGGAGAAATTAACCACAAAAGTTACTTACAATGTTACCAAACAAAACTTCCGCGATACTACTGACGGAAAGGTCTATTCAAATACTATGATAGAACATATACGCTCCGAAATATTTCATCCGGGAAGTACATCAGTGGTTACAGAAGGAGATTATTATTTTGCTGAAGGAGTGGGGTTGGAAGATCAGGTTGTTTATGGTGACTTAACGATGGAACTGACAGGATACGAGATCAAATAGCTAAAAATTATTTCCATTGAATATCTTTTACTTCAAGAGAACCTGTTACTTGGTGTATTTTCTGAAGTATTTCCTGCTTCCGCATTGTCAGTTCGTATTTCCAAACTGACGAAGTGACTTTTATGACCAATGTTCCATGAGATACGCGTTCGGGTATCGTAACCGCTGCAACCTGTTCGCCAACAATCTCCTCCCACCTCGTGATAGCCTCGTATTTTTTTGCAGTCTCTGCCAAGCCGAGATCTTTCAGCATTTTGGAGAGTACGTTCGAGAGATTTTGAGGCCGCATGTGAAGAATAAATTTATTGACTTGTTACTGTACCACCTTCAACAACAAATAAGCGGTGTTGGTTAGAAGAAAAATCGATCATTGAATCAAAATTTTCTCTTGTGGTCGAAGAAATAAATGTTTGACCGAATTTTCCTCCGGCAATTAATACAAGTAATTTCTTTGCACGCGCTGCGTCAAGTTCACTGAATACATCGTCAAGCAAAAGAATAGGCGTTTCATTTGTAGCATCGCGCAGGTAATTAAACTCCGCAAGTTTCATTGCAACAAGGAGGGATTTATGCTGACCTTGTGAAGCATATTTTTTGGCTTCGCGTTCAGGTGCTATCATCACCACAAGTTCATCCCTATGTGCGCCGATCAAAGTCATTCCGCGTTTTAGCTCTTCAAACTCTCTGCGTTGATATTCCTCCTCAAGGAAGGTGCGCAATTGCTGAACAGTTTCAGATGAATTTTCAAAGCCCATTGGTGCATACCGCAGTGATGGTGATTCGCGTCCATCACTGACAAGTTGGTAGCTTTCTAATAAAAAAGGGGAGAATGCCCTGATAAATATCGCTCTTCTGTGCATGATCCGGGAAGAGCGTTCGACGATAACTTCTGTCCATGGAGCAAGTTGAATACGTGCTTTATCAAGAGAGATATGCCGGTCTTTCAGATCACCGAGTAATGAATTCCTATGCCGTAGGGCTTTGCGAAATTCTAATTCATCTTCAAGATATAGTCTTGAAGCCTGAGAAAGAACTTCGCTTAAAAACTTTCTGCGTTCTTCAGGTGAACCGCTTGTAATGACTTTATCATCGGGAGTGAGTGCCACAATTGGTACCCGTCCGACCAAATCACTTGCTTTGCGGAGCCTGTCATTATTGACAAAGATACTTTTTTTTGCAGGCGGACCCGATTGATAATCAGTTTGACAATGAAGATTGACTCCGAGATCAGAGGTGAATGTTGCATCTATCGA
>Ga0206887_10278_pt2 | contig 10014 bp, 4 predicted proteins | sample Alteio_BWOrgHeat_89_FD_153248 | JGI IMG/M metagenome (GOLD analysis project Ga0206887, IMG submission 153248) | Enriched cells from forest soil in Barre Woods Harvard Forest LTER site, Petersham, Massachusetts, United States - Alteio_BWOrgHeat_Nextera3 ...
CGGCCGTCGGCGTAAATGCCATATGTCGGCGCGGCTTCTCCGAAATCGACTTTAATCGCGCTGACACCCATTTTTAAGAGCCCGGCGAGCTTGTCCTGGTACCAATCCACTGTTTTTGGATTGGAGAAGTCGAGCACGGCATCTTCATATGGCAGGTTGCCTTTGCCATCGCGTACGACGAGATTTTTCTCTACAAGCTCGGGGAATAATTTGTTTTTCGGCACGAAATAAGGCAATTGCCAGCAGGAAACACGGAAGCCTTCGTCCTTTAAATCTGCGAGCATTTTCTGTGGGTCAGGAAAGCGCGTTTCGGAAAATTCGTAATCACACTGCCAATCGGTCTCAAACCAGCCGGTGTCGAGGTGCAAGACGTCACAAGGAATATTGTTTTGACGCAAGTTGGATGCGATGTCGCGGACTTGTTTTTCGTTATTGTAAGTACAGCGGCTCATCCACAAGCCAAAGGACCAAAGTGGCGGCATCGGGGATTTGCCCGTGAGTTTGGTATATTCGTCCAAAATCTCTTTGGGCGTGCCAAGGAAAAAGAACAGGTCCAATTCGTCATCGCCGATCATCATGGAATTCACGCCGCTGAAACTGTTGCCGAAATCCATGGTGATAGGCGTGCTGGTATGCAGAAACATTCCATAACCACGATTGCTTATGAAAAATGGGATTGGCTTGTACATCCCTTGATTTTGGATTCCGTTTGCATCAGTTGCCCACAAAATGATTTTCTGTCCACGCTTGTCGAGCGATGTAAACGATTCCCCGCAACCAAAAATCTTTTCACCGGGCGAGAGAGTGAATGCCGCGTTAAAACTGCGTGAATAATCCACAGCACGGCGCACGAAGGAAAACGGTAGTATAGGCGTGAAAGACGTTTTGTTATCTTCCGCGTGGTCGGTTCGTGTCAGTAATTTTCCGCTCGCATCACGAATTTCGAGATGGAACGGATTTTCCAAAATAGTTATAGAGCCAAACTTGCTCGCATAGCGATAGCCGCCATTAATTTTGGAGTATTGCCATGAATCATCATTTGGAACCGGGCCGGCCAGCATGAGTTCCGGTTGTGGTGGATGATATTGCGGCCCGCTGGTCATCCGAATTCGTAGCGAATGCGGCGAAATGAATTCGATTGAGAATGGCAATTCAGGATTGTCGGCATACTGGTCTTTCGGAAACTCATTCGGATTGGCAGGCGCGACGATGGCCAGGTCATTATTAAACGCGTGACGCACGGAAAACCGCGCGCGCTGATAAATGATTTTCCCCGAATGTGTGGCGGGGTCGAATTCCTGCAGTTGATCAGCTAGATAATAAAAATTCGATAAGTCATGGAAATCGCCACTCACGTCCAACGGGGCGTTCAACAACGGCAATTGCTGATTGGAGGCATGAAGGGCGGTGGTGGCAAGGAAAACCAACAGCACCGTGGTACGTTTTTTCAAGGTGGTCATGTTTGATGATAATTATGCTTTTGCGTCAGAAGTATCGGTATTTTTAAGGGCCTGTCAGCTGATTGTTTGGTCATTAAAATCAGCGGCTTGGCGCTATTGATTAATTTTTCTCACCAATTAAAAGTGACAGGAAAAGTACATTGGTATTGTCCGGCCATGCGGAAAGATTCGGCTCGACGCTATACTCAGTGTAAATTCCACTTGGAGTGGAACTGATCAGGAAAAATTGCGGATACAAATTAGCGCCATACCAGGTGAACAGGTTTTCGGAGATTCGTGGAATGAAGTTGTAAAAATCAAGTTGTGCCGTCGGGACGCTATAGGTCAATGCAACTGGACTAAAACTGCCTGGCTTCCAGTGTGGTAAAATTAAGAGGCTGGCATTTGAAACCAAAGGTGAGAGGCCAAAAGCATTTTCGATCATCAGCGGCTGTCCGTCTGGATCCGATGTAGAATAAGGATTCTGGCCAAGCGCGCCAAAATATTCGAGTTCCCAAGCATCAATCAGCCCATTGCCGTCGCGGTCAGCACCGGAAGGTGGCGGTGTACCGAAGAAAAAATTCACTTCACCGGAGTACAGTCCCGTAGCCACATTGGTCTGGCCAGCCGGACCGGTGGCGGCAGGCAAATCAAACTTGTTACCCAAGGCGCTGATTCCATTCAAAAATGAAATTCCCCCGGGCGGAAACGGCGCATCGCGATATGTATTGGGTTGATCCGTAACTGGGGGCGTAAATACACGCAAATACAAGTTTGTGGTCGGCGTGACCATGGTGATAGGCTGTTCGGTTGTCTGCAATGTAGCCCAGTAGAGTTGGCCGTGATAACCCTCAAATTCGGGATAAGTCCACTGGGTGGTGGGTTTCCCGTAACTTTTACCGTAGTTAGTGGATTGCCCGGTCCATGGAAAATTGTAAGCTTTGGTATGAGTGAAAATTTCCTGACCCGCCGACCGGTTTTGCCATACGCGATACGGTCCCTGTCCCAGCCAGTTCATCGCTGTTGCCTTGTTGCTGGGATAATTGAAGGTAATGCCGATATAGCTTTGAGTGCCGGTAAGCCAGTATTGATAGTCCAATTTCAGCCAACCATCCGGACGCAAAGTCCAGAGAAACGCATTGGTGGTGCTGGCCAGATTATTGACTCCAACATAATAATTCGTGCCGTCGGTGTAATTAGTAATGCTGGTCACTACCCAGGCTGAGCCGGCCACTGGCATAGGGCCGTTGGTGAAGGACACCGGTAGATTCGAAACAGCCAAGCTGTCGAGGATGCCCGTTATTTTGTTGAAGCAAAAGATTCGCGGGCCATTGGTCACAACGATATCCGTGGCGTTCACACCGGCGGTGATGCCTGGCGCACTTACGGAAACCGTGCCTAAAATCCGGTCCTGAATCTGTTTCTGTGTATGTAAAGGCCAAGTCCAGGTGTAAATGTTTTTGCCGGACGGATCGCTCGCGGTAAAACGGAGCGCATCGTAATTTGTCCAATTGCCCGGAAACGAAGGCAGCGTTAGCGAGCCCGCCGTACCCGTCCCAGAGCCGGGAGCCAGGGAAGGACAGGTAAAACTCCCGCTGTCCACCGCCACTAGAAACCCGCCGGTGAGCGCATTGGTACTGAAAGTGTTGGTTGGATCATCCGCATCAGGAAACCAACCGAGTTGCCAGTCAAAAGTGCATTGGTTCAAATCAGTAAAGTCAAACCGGTTGGTGATATTGAGCGTCCCTGTGAACGTGTTCGGATTCGGCGCGCCAATCTGGACCGGGCTGTAGATCTCCTTATAGCTATAATAACTTGCCTCTTTTTCGCGATATGGTCCTACGATTCCATCCGGGCCATGATTGTCTCTAACATCCATGATCCCGCCTTCGTCAGGACGAATCACCCCCTCGTCGTCCCAGGACCAGAGGAACATGCCGACACCATTGGGGGCCGTGCGCTCCGCATCCCAATACTGCTGCAAACTCGCGCCGCCGCCGCCGTCATATATCGCGTGCAGGATTTCAGTGCAAGAATAAGCCGTCTTGCCCGCTCCAAGGTTGTTGGTGAATGTGTTGTAAGTCGGATAATGCTGGTCAAACAGGTTCTGAAAAGTTGCATTCAGGCCCGGACGAACAACCTGCCGGTTTTGAATATCGTAAAGGTCAAAATAATTAGTGCTGCCCGCACCGCCGCCGTCCAGATTTGCATTCCAGCCACCTTCATTTCCATTGTCCCATGCGATGATGCAGGGATCATTCACATCGCGGCGAATCATTTCGTAAATGTGATTCACACCGTCGGTGGTATCTATCACAAACTGGTAGCTGTCCATTTCCTCCAAAACATACAAGCCCTGTTGGTCGCATTCCTGCAAAAATGTTTTGTCTTCGGGGTAATGGCTTTCACGAACCGCATTAAAATTCATGTCCTTGATCATGGCAACGTCATTGGAATTCTGCAGGTCGCTTGAAGTGCGTCCGGTCGTCGGCCACTCTTCATGATGACAGATGCCGCGCATAATCACTTTCCTGCCATTGATGAAGAATCCCTGGTTAGGAACAAAAGTGACCGTGCGAAAGCCAATCTGGTTTGTTACAGTGTGGATCACCATACCATTCGCGTCAATGAGCCGGGTGGTCAAAGCGTAGAGGGTCGGAGATTCGGAAGACCACGCATTAGGCGTCGGCAGTGAAGCTGAAAGCAACACATTCGTCACACCGGCTGAGATCGAACTGGAAAACACGTTACCTAACATGACATTATTCGTATCGGTCACGAATGCCTGCACAGTGTAGTTAGTGGTAATTCCACCCAAACAGGCATTCACCATTATATCGCCGTTGGCCAGCGGATTGGCTGCCACATAATCAATATAAGCCGACGGCTTGGCTTCCAGATACACCGGACGATAAATACCGGCAAATATCCAATAATCTACATTCCCTTCTTCGGCACCTTCGACGTGAGCGTTTGTGGAAAATTTCCTCACTGTTACGGTCAGGATGTTGGTATTCGCACCCACTACGACGTAGGGTGTGACGTAATATTGAAATTCATAATAGCCTCCTTGATGGGTGGGGCCGACCGAATGCCCATTGATGCTGGCGGAGGTATCGGTCATGGCACCTTCAAACACCAGAAAGATTTCCTTTCCCGCCCATGCCGAAGGTACGGCAAATATGTTTGTGTAAAATCCCGTTTCCGAATTCGAGCTGGTCATGCCGGTGCCGGTGCTCTGTGTATAAGAAAAAGTTCCCAAACCCTGGCAGGGCCAGCAGGAAGGCACTGGAATGTTGGTTGCGATCCCGGCGAGTTGGCCCTTGGAAACAGAGAATTGCCACGGAACTGTGTTGTCCTTATCCGTGCCGGAAAGATATTGAATCTGAGTCTGTTGGCCGGACATCGTAGAAAGGATTGCGCATGATCCTAGTAGAATTATGGCAATCACCAGAAATTTTCTATGAATATGCTTCAAATTGCTAATTGATAATTGCATCTACTGATTTCAATAAAAAAGGAACGCAAGATTTTACGCTCGCTATCTTTATATTTTATCTGTAGCAATCGCGGCAATTAACTGCGACGACGGCGTATCACCGCTATGAGACTACTAAACCCCACCCCCACCATTGTTAATGTTGCAGGCTCAGGAACAGGCGTAAGCTCCGAGGACTGAAGTGAATCCAATTGAGACGCGTTCAGGATGCCACTAAAAAGGTTAACATCATCAACTGTACCCGGAAAATTACGGCCGCCGCTGAAGCGATCTAACAAACTTATCGAAGTGGCTGAACTTAAATTAAGAGCACCACCACTAGTGTTCGCGTAAGTATATTGCAGGCTGGCTGCGCTGCTTTGGGTTCCTGAATAAAGGAAAGAATTACCACCAACGGTATCATATGTGACTGCCACAAAATACCAGGTATTAGCCGCAATCGCTGCGCCATTCCAAGTGTTTGCTGTAGCAATATCTGTGGCGGTGCTATTACCATTAACGTTATTCACATAATATTGAAGTCCGCCACCGCTGTTTTCGCCAAAAAACAATGAAGTTCCGTCACCGCTGCCGGTAGTTGCCGGCGATCCGGGTGCTATTTCGAATATTCGATAATTATTTAAAGAGGCGGTGCTTTGATTAATCCACATTGTTAAAGTAAATTGAGTTAACGAACTTGAAGCTCCTAACGTGCCTGCAAGGACCCCTGAACCAGCTTGGCCGGTCGCCGCGTTCACAATAGATTCACCTGCCAACCCATCTGGACCTGTTCCAAAACTAAAGGCGGTGTCGCCCGAAGCCAAGTCAGTTAAGGCCGAACTACCACTTGGAGCAGTGCCTGGCGCGACGCTAACACCACTTGTTCCGCCTCCAGTGCCGCCGGTGCCGTTCACGGAGTAAAGCAGGGTTTGCGCTTGTGCCGTGGTGGCAAGCCCCATCATAAGAGTGGCACTGAAGGCCAGTTTGTTGAGGTTTGGTTTCATTTGATTTATTGGTTGATTATGGGTTTATTGAATTTTCCAAAATTTGTTCAATTATTTGTAATCAGGCTTTTAATTATGGAGCAGGTAAAAACTTTGCTTATTTGTCATTGGCACAGAATAAGGCGTTGAGGCTCCGGGCACTACCGTGTAGGGACCGGTCAGATTCGTGGATCCCAGAAGCGTGCCCATCGGGTAAATAAGAAGTAAATTGCCAGCCGTATTGGGATCGCGAGTTCCCGAAAGATAAAGGCCTGCACCTGTCAGGAAAAGATTGGTGATAGTCTGCGGCGAAAGCGCGCTATAGAACACCGCCACGCCGTTGAATACCCCGGTGTTGGCAGCGTAAAACCCGCCATGTTCAGACGCCGCCACGGTGGTGCGCCCCAAAGCGAGAACACTCGGGGATGTACCGCTGGCAATGGTGTCGCCGTTGAGCGCTGTGCTGTCAGTGGCACTTTGCAGGCCGATGCTATGGGCACCTGCATAAATCGTCGCGTTTGTGTCTGACGAAATTGAGTTGTTTATGTCTGAAGAGGTCAAATTGGTGCTGATGACCAAGGCTACGAATGTCCATTCATTAGTATTGAAACTTATTCCCGATGTGAAGCCGCTCGCGGGCGCAAATCCCCATTGATAGTTTACCATGTCGTTGTCGGTGCCAAAAACCAAGCCGAAGCCTCCGGCTGTATCGGAGATGAGATCAAAAATCAGTCCGGGGGCAAGACCGTTGGCATTGGGTATTCCAGGGGTATTGACCCAGCCGCAAATGGTCATGCCGGTGTTGGGGAAGTTTACCGGGTCGGCCATGTCCAACTGGCTGGCGCGGCCATTTGCAATGGTTTCAATGGCCGTGTTGGTTGCCGCAAAACCAGGGTAACCCGGACTGGACGGCCCGCCCAGGAAACCCATATTAGTTGGAGCCGCTGCCATGCCATCATTCCCGTTGGCGTAATCAGAAACCGTGACAGGCAATGTGTTAGAAGGTTCATTGATTAGCCAGAAGGAATAAGGCTTATTCGTGAATACCGCCTGCGCATAACTGCCCGGAGTCGGCGTCAAAACCGTGATGGTGGCTGGGAGTGAATTTGTCCCGCCGACTATCGTGCCGCCGGATGTCACATAATTGGTAACAGAGCAAATAAAACTCGCTCCATTGGCCGAAAGCTGAACGTTGGTCAAAGTCAAAGTCGCATTTGTGCCGCCCGGGACGGCCACGCCATTGGATCGCCATAAGTAGCTATAGATGGCGGGACTGCCAAATGCAGACACGCTGAAGGAACGCGAGCCGGACGCAAAAGTGTTACCTGAAACTGGTTGAGTAATAACACTTGCCGGAAATGAATTTGTTGGAATGACCCCGGGATCCTTGAACTGGCGGATCTTATCCAGCATATTCGAAGTCAAGATACCGCTATAAATGCGAACATCCGCAATGGCGCCAATGCTCAAACTACGGGGGGTAACGTTGACATTATTGCCCCCAATCATCACTGTAGCATTGGTTGTAAAATTGATTGAGGAATAATTAGCGGTTAGGGCAAACGGCTGGATATTTGTATTTAGCGTGCCGATCCATGTTATGAAATTGTTTGCGGTCAACGTTCCGTCATAAGTAACCGCTTCGAAATACCAGGTGGCGCCATCCGCCGTAAACCCGGTGGGGAAGGCGGGGTTATTCGCGGGAGTATTCGTAATCGTCACTAAGTTTTGCTGTCCCGATGAATTATTGGCTATGCCGTTCTGCTCTTGAATTGCATTGGCTCCATTCCAGTCATTGACACTCGTGCCGACGCCATTGTGGTTTCCAGAACCTTTTCCACCGACGTCATAGGCAGGTGTTTGATAAAATTGAACAAAGCGAGGAAATTGAGCGGCCACGGTTGATCCCATCTTCACCCAAAACGTAACGGTGAATTGGAATTGAGTTCCCAGGTCGAGGTTTGTGGCGATGGCGATGGCGGTATTGCCGCCGCTATAACCCTGCCCATTGGCAACCCAGGCGCCGGTGGCGTCCACTCCCGGCCCGGAGCCCGGGCCAGTATTTGAATTGGTAAAGTAGGACAAAGGATTGAGGCCATCCGCACCGATGCTGCCGTAGACATTTCCGCTGACATTTGCAAGGATCAAATTTCCCGTTCCAGGGGTGTACGAATAACTGGCGATGGAATTGGTTAAGGTATCAGTGAGGTTTGTAAAAGCCCACTGGTAGAGCAGGACTTGTGCGTTGGCCGCCAGGCTGATTCCGACCAGAATCATTGCAATTGCGATTATTCTTTTCATGGGGTGTTTTGACCTATGAGCACCTTTCTGAGAAGTGCTGCAATGGTTTTTTAGGTTCTATGTTAAACGATTATTTTTCGATTCGGAGGTAAATTAACACGCAGATCATGTGGTGCTTTTTGGATTAATTAATGATGAGTAATTAACACCTTCTTTGAAGAAATGTCATGCCGTCAGAATTGACGGCATGATTTTTCTGAATCTACAACTATACTGTTTTTCAGCCAGCACTACACCAGCAACAATTACTACATGTATAGCGACAAAGCCATAATCTTATTGAAAAACAAGAGGTCCACAGGATTCACTCTGATCGAACTTTTGATAGTTATCGCTATTATCGCCATTTTGGCGTCTATATTATTGCCTGTCTTGAGCAGCGCCAGTGAACGCGCCAAACGGCTTTCCTGCATGAATAATTTGAAGCAGTTGGGTGGAGCCATGTTTGTTTATATCGGGGATTCAAACGATCGAATACCGCCACCCGAATATAATCCCAAGACACCGGGCACTGCTGGAAATTACATCTCATATTTGCTTTTCCCGGATATCGGCGCAAACGGAGTTGCAGTAAGCAGTTCTAATCAGGCAACCAATCATGGCCTTTTTTACACCACTAGCATCATAAAAGTCGGCCAGAGTTTTTATTGCCCTAGTGTAACACCTGATATGGACCAGCGTTTCACTTTTCAGAACTATTTAACTACTGGAGGGAATATTTGGCCGGCATATTCTCGAACAGGAACTGGCTTTATGCGTTCATCTTACGCATATTATCCTCAAACCGATCAATTATTGAATCCTGCCATTCGCAATTCTGGTTATACAGTGCCAATACGATCAGCCCAATTTAGTGCAAAACATTCCATGATGACAGACTTGATTTATGAATGGACCGACATTCCACATCGTGCGGGCAAATATCCGAAGGCTATCAATGTTGTCTGGGGCGATGGTCATGCAAGCGCGTTCAACAACCTGGCTACATTTAATCAAGGTCCAACGTATTGGAATGTTGCCGCAGGTGTTGGCTCCGGCCCGGGCGAACCAGGCTACAACCAGAATTACTTGAACATCATGGCCACCATCCAGGAGTGAACGATTAACTTCTCATGTTTGACTTGGATTTGTCGTTTTGCTCGTCCTCGGGAATTTGTGTTGATGGATGCGTTTGTCAAACGTCTAATACCATTCTCCCCCCGATTCAAGTCCTTAATCTGTTTTAGGCAATTGTCACACCATTGTCAATTGTTACATCCGGCGTGTGTACGAAAAACTTCATGTGCGTTCCCGCGGGCAAGCGGTTGCGAAGTTTGCTCATCTTTCTACAGGTGATTCGCGCCATCAGGTTGCGAACTGAGGTTGAGATCCACACCATATTTGTGCCGCTGGCATTCTGCGGCAATTTCCCCAGAATAAACCGAATTAGTTTTCCACGCTCCCTTGGGCGAGATTATATGTATCATGCAACCAGATATCGCGCGAGGAACTGCCAATCAGAATTTCAAGGCTGTCTTTCTCAGTGACCCAACCGTTTTTCATAACGGCGTATTAGCCCAGATTTCCCAGATTGACTTCACAAGCCAATGTTATTGACCTACAATAAAGCCGCATAAACAAAGGCTTTCATCTATGTCCAACCAGCGAAAAATTGAAAATCCAACGGGTGCAGGCAAAAAACCGGCTCTGCAGGTGGCTTTCGATAGTCGTTTGAAGCTGGAATTTCACGGAACCAAGGTTACCTCCGATACGGGCTTGTTTGCTTGCCGGGAACTGGATGCGGCGTTGGGGCTGGGCATGAAACCATATGGGA
>Ga0206887_10192_pt2 | contig 9907 bp, 7 predicted proteins | sample Alteio_BWOrgHeat_89_FD_153248 | JGI IMG/M metagenome (GOLD analysis project Ga0206887, IMG submission 153248) | Enriched cells from forest soil in Barre Woods Harvard Forest LTER site, Petersham, Massachusetts, United States - Alteio_BWOrgHeat_Nextera3 ...
GGCGAGGCGATTGCCGCGCATCTCGCATGGCAGTTGAAGGACGTGGTGAAGAAAGACGCGATTCACCGGGTAACCTTTAATGAGATCACGCCCAAGGCGGTGCTGGCGGCATTCAAGAATGCGCGGGATGTCGATCAGAACCTGGTGGATGCGCAGCAGACACGGCGCGTGCTTGATCGTATTGTGGGCTATCAGATCTCGCCCCTGTTGTGGGACAAGGTGCGGCGCGGTCTTTCGGCAGGACGCGTGCAAACCGTGGCGTTGCGGCTGATCGTGGAACGCGAGCGTGAGATCAAGGCGTTCAAGCCGGTTGAGTACTGGACGATCGATGCTAAGCTGGCGCCGAAGGCCGATCCGGCGGAGTTCACGGCGCGGTTCATCGGCATCAACGGCGCCAAGGCAGAGGTGGAGACGGTAAGTACGCCCAGCCTGCCGGATGAGACATCGACGAAAAAAATTGTCGCCGATCTGGAGCGGGCAAGCTGGCGCGTTCGCACGGTTGAGAAGAAGGAGCGCAGGCGGTCTCCGCAGGCTCCTTTCACCACCAGCAAGCTGCAGCAGGACGCATCACGGCAGCTTGGCTTCAACGTGAAGCGCACCATGGGCATCGCGCAGCGTTTGTACGAAGGCCTGGAGCTTGGGTCGGCAGGCACGGTTGGCCTGATCACTTACATGCGTACCGATTCGACGCGAGTCGCGCCGGACGCGGTGACGGGCGTCCGCGACTACATTCAGAAGAAGCTGGGCAGGCAATACCTTCCGGCGCAGGCCAACGCCTTCAAGTCAAAGAAGGATGCGCAGGATGCACACGAAGCAATTCGGCCGACCGATGTCGATCTGCATCCTGACCAGGTTCGCCGCTACCTGAGCGAAGAGCAGTACAAGCTCTATCAACTGATCTGGCGGCGTTTTGTGGCCTCGCAGATGGTGCAGGCGGTCTACGACCAGACGACTGTAGATATCGAAGCTCGTGCCGATCAGAGTTACGATTTCCGGGTGACCGGTTCTGTGCTGAAGTTCGACGGCTTCCTGAAGGTCTACGAGGAAGCGACCGATGCGAAAGATGAAGACGAAGAGTCGCTGAAGAACATGCTGCCTGCGCTCACCGACGGCCAGGCGCTTGACATGCGGGCCGTGATGCCGGAGCAGCACTTTACCGAGCCGCTTCCGCGTTACAACGAAGCTTCGCTGGTAAAGGTGCTGGAGGAGCGGGGAATCGGGCGACCTTCAACGTATGCGTCCATCATTAATACGATCCAGGACCGCGAGTACGTGACCAAGATTCCACCTACGGGGCGTTCAGGTAAGTTCTATCCGACCGAGGTAGGGACGGTAGTCTCAGATCTGCTGGTGGCGAACTTCCCCTATATCTTCAACACCGAGTACACAGCCAAGCTTGAAGAGGAGCTGGACGAGGTAGAAGAGGGCCAGGAGAAGTGGACCGATCTGCTGCGCGGATTCTATGGCCACTTTGAGCAGGAGATGGCACTGGCCGGCAAGCACATGGAAAACATCAAGCGGATGGAGAAGCCGACAGACGAGAAGTGCGATCTGTGCGGCTCGCCGCTGGTGTTGAAGTGGGGCAAGTTCGGCTCGTTCTACGCATGCAGCGCGTACGAAAAGAAGAAACCTGTGGCGGTGTCGGCAACCGCTTGGAAGAAGGAACCGAAGAAGGTGATCGCCAAGGTGGAAAGTCACCTGAAGTATCCCATGCAGGTGAAGGCAGGATCAGAGGACGACGCCGGCAACCAGACCGAAGTAAAAAACAATGCGGCGCTGACGGCAGCGATTGAAGCGGCGATGGGTACAGGTCTAAAGGTGGCGGTCGAGCAGGTGAATTGTACGTTCACCAAGGAAAACCTCGAGGCCAAGCCGGATATGAACACACCTGAGGCGCAGGACGCGGGAGCGGCGGAAGAGTATTGCGAAGCCTGTGGACGAGTGATGGTGTTGAAGCGGGGCCAGTTTGGAATGTTCATGGCTTGCCCCGGCTACAACGAGGACCCGCCCTGCAAGACGACTCGCAAGCTTGATCAGAAGATGCAGCAGAAGGCTCCGCAGCCGCTGGGAGAACCCTGCCCCAGATGCGGGAAGGAACTGGTGCTGAGAAACGGGCAGTATGGCGAGTTCGTGTCGTGTTCCGGTTATCCGAAGTGCAAGTACATCAAGCAAAATCTGATCGAAGGCATGGTCTGCCCGAAGTGCGGCAAGGGTGACATCGCAGAGCGCAAGACACGCTTCGGCACCGTGTTTTATGGGTGCACGAATTATCCGAAGTGCGACTTCACTGTGAACGCAAAACCGGTGGTGCAGCAGTGTCCCGAGTGCGGCAGCCCCTACCTGCTGGAGAAGACACTGAAATCGGGCACCTACCTGGTGTGCCCCAACAATCGCAAGCCGGTGGCTGGTGACGACGGGAACAAGAAGCGGAAGAAGAAACCTGACGCCGAAGAAGAGGCGCCAGCAGTGGTGTGCCACTTCGTAAGGAAGATTGCCGAGCCGCAGGTGGCGGCAGTTCCGACGGCGGCAACGCACGCACCGGTACTGGAGCAACCGGTCGGCTGATCTCAGCAGAGATGACAATTTCTGGTTGGCGAAAGATTCCCTGCGGGTCTGCCGTGCGATGAAAGCCGGGACGCGTGCGGGGCCATCCCGCCTTGCCAAGTTGTTGCTGCGAAGGTACAACTTGGGTGAGTTTGGCGAGAGAGCCTGCCCCGGAGGGTCCCCCAAGATGAAGCGTGTTCTTCTTGTACTGGCAATGTGCAGCACGTCCGCGATGGCCGCAAGCAACAGCACCATCAAAGGCTGGATCAGCGATTCAATGTGCGGCGCAAAACACGCCGGCAGTGGCGCTGCCTGTGTAAAGAAATGCGTGGAGACCGGCGCCAAGCCGGTGTTTATCGACGATGCAAGCAAGCAGGTGTGGGCCATCGATGATCCGAAGATCGTCACTCCTCACCTCGGGCATCACGTGGCGATTGAAGCCAAGGCCGACGAGGCAAACAAGTCGGTACACGTTTTGAGCGTGAGCATGCTGAAAGATCAGGGTGACGCGAAGAAGGGCGATGAGATGGACGGCATGAGCCATTGAGAATCATGCTGAATCGCGTGGGACCTGGAAGAGTTTTAATCCGATTGGAACGGCCCACACAATTAACGCCTCAAGAGACACTGCCGGCCCGCGATCACGCGGGTTGGCAGCGATTCAAGATCAGCGTCTTATGACCTACCCGTACCGCTCCCGTCTCGCCCGAATGGATTTCAACGTCGACCCAGCGCCCGGGCAAAGATCTGCGTCGTTCTTACGCCAAAGATAACTAATTGAAAGAAAACGGCTTGCTGAAATTCTGCATCGCAAACCGGGCCCGAGTGATCTAACAGCCAGTCTCGACCGGCGGTAGGTCCGGTTGGTAAGAGGGCTGCATGTCAACTTCTCCGCAAGTGCCCATGGTGAACGATCCTTCCCTGGCTGGGCCCTACTCTTGTGACTTTGTACAAACGTTGATGAAGCTGCAGCGAGCGGCGCAGCTGATCACGTCTACGCTCGACCTGGACGTTCTGCTGGAGCGGGTGGTGACCGACATTGCGGAATCGATCGGTTGCGTCGAGGTGTCGGTCTGGCTGCGCGACCCGGAGAGCGACGACATGGTGCTGCACGGAGTGCGCGGGTGCACGCACAACAAAAAAGGATCGCGGTTGAAGATCGGGCAGCAAGGCATGGTCGGCCATGTTGCGGCGACGGGCACCATGCGCTATGCGCGAGATGTGCGACAGGACCAGCACTACATTGCGTGCGAGCTGCGAACCCGCTCGGAGGTAAGCCTGCCGCTGAAGGTGGGGGGCGAAGTGATTGGCGTGCTGAGTGTCGATCATTTTGATCTCGACGCTTTTTCCGAAGATCAGTTGCAGGTCTTTCAGGCGTTGGCTGGGCACATTGCGGTCGCGATTGAAAACGCGCGCATGTTCCGTCGGGAGCGGGCGGAGCGCGAACGGATGGAGGGGGAGGCGAACGACGCACGCGCCATCCAACAGGCGCTGCTGCCGAAGGCAACTCCGCTAGTGCCGGGATTCGCCTTCGAGACAGCGTGGCATCCGGCCGGCGCCGTGGGTGGAGACTGGTTCGACTTCATCGACCTGGGGGGCGAGCGCTACGGAATTGTGCTGGCGGACGTTTCCGGCAAAGGAATGCCGGCGGCGCTCTTGATGGCTGCAACACGGGCGATTCTGCGGACGTTGGTGCGAGTCGAATCTTCGCCGGCGCGAATCCTGGCGAGCCTGAGCCAGACGCTGGCCGAGGATTTTCCGATTGGAAAATTTGTAACCATGATTTATGCAGTTCTGGATGTTCGAAATCGCGAGATCACCATGGCCAGCGCGGGACACCTGCGGCCGCTGGTAATCAATGGAGAGTGCGCGTTCGCAGAGGTCGAGACGGGGTTGCCCCTGGGACTGGGAGCGTCGTCGTACCCGGAACATACCATTCATCTGAAACCGGGGACGCGGCTGCTGCTCTATACCGATGGCATAACCGAGGCGATGAACCTGCTCGATGAGGAATATGGCACTCACCGCCTGCTTGACCACTTTCAGAAGCCGGGTAACTGCGTGCAGACTTTGATTGAAGAGATCCAGGTATACGAGCGGGGCTCGAAACGGAGCGACGACGCTACCGCCGTGTTGATCCGTAGCCGGTAAATTCTCGCGTATTGGCTGTTTGGAGTTGGAAGCGGGCAGCTTTGGCTTCAGTGGCCGCCTTGCTGTTTTGCGAGTTCATCCCGAAACGCTTGTTCGCGTTCGGCTATGTAGCTCTGGTATCCAGCGGGATCGACGAATGGCTGCGCTTCTCCACGGTTACGGCTGGCGATCTTATCGTTCATGCCGAAGTAGCTGCCGTGTGCTCCCAGAAAAATCTCGCAGGGCAACGCTTTGAGGGTGCGGAAGGTGGCCTCATAGTCTGCGGAAATCTGGGGATAGGCGGCATTCTTCACCAGTTGGTAGCCGGGGTTCACGTTGGGGCTGCCGACGATGACGACATGGTAGGTCTTGCCCTTTTCGGTCACGGGCGTCGTCCAGGTAGTGCAGCCCTTGGTATGACCCGCGGTGCGGTGGGCAACGAGAACCGTTCCTCCCAGCCTGACCTCGTCGCCGTCGTGAAGAACGCGGTCCACTTTCGCTGGAGGAAAATGCATATCCTCCCTGCCTCCGTAGTGGAAGTCGGAGCGGCCACCGGTTTGAACGACGGACGCGTCGCCGTCCATGACCATATAGCGCGCGCCGGTGAGCTTAAGTATCTGCGCGCTGCCGGCGGCATGGTCGAAGTGGGCGTGGCTGATCAGCAGGATCTTGACGTCGCTGAGTCGAAAACCCAGCTGCTCGATGCTCTTGCGGATCTGCGGGACGGAACTTTCAAGGTTGCTGTTGATGAGGACGTCGCCCTGGGGAGTGGTAATCAGGTACGCGGCCAGGTCCTTGCTACCGACGTAGTAGATATTGCCAACTATGTGAAACGGGGGATAGGGAAGTGTCCAGTCAGGATTGGAGGGAGCGGGTGCAGCCACGGCGGGAAGCACCAGGACGAGAGCGAGGGCGAAGAGACGAACGAGCATGAACAGAGCATTGCACTCCCGCCGGGAAGTTTCCATTGGGTGGAGGTGGGAAAGTGCTGCTGATCTTGATTCCGCTTGATTCCGCAAAAGCAGATGGATTCCGGATCAACGCGAGGATTTTTCAACCCACGGCCAATCTGCTAATGTGAATGGTCGGTCAAAATAAAATCACTGTATTTGTGGATGCATGCATGGCAAAAGCAACCTGGAATGGCATTACCGTCGCAGAGAGCGACGCGGTTGAGACTGTTGAAGGCAACATTTACTTCCCCGAGAGCGCGCTGAAGCGCGAATATTTCCGGCCGAGCTCGACGACCTCAAGCTGCCCTTGGAAGGGCCAGGCGCGCTATTACAGCCTGCTGATCGATGGGCAGGAGAATCCGGACGCAGCCTGGTACTACCCCGATCCCAAGCCAGCTGCGCGCAACATTAAGAATCACGTGGCGTTCTGGCGGGGCGTTGAGGTGGAGAAGTAGTAGGGGATCGGGCGATTTCCCGGCGATGGCTATCCGGGATGCGCTGAAGGGCGCATCGCAGGGACCCGATATCAACGGCATTCCCCAACGGCGACTCATCGGCAGTTGGGCGGCATCAAGCGACCCACCGCCCTGCCCGCTGCAAATGTTTGCACCGGCAGGAAACTCAGTTGAGTAACCTCGTTTCGAATACCGTGCCGAATATCCAGGCGCGCAGCTGGTGCGGTGCAAAACTAATGATGACCAAAGCGCTGAAGCAGTGAATCTCCGGCCAACGATTTCCGAGAAGCGGACCTCCCACTAACAAGAGAACGGGCACGATGAAGACGAAAGGGCCCGCGCCGCGGACGAACCGGCGCGACCTTCGGCGGCTTCCTGATAAGCCAAAGTTGACAGGGCCTCGACAGGCCTGCCTGCTTCTACGTCCGCATATATTCACCGGAATCGCTTCTGCGGCTGCACACTGCCCCACAGCGAAACTGCATAAACCCTGGGAGGAACGGATCATGGCACTATTTTCCGGCAACATCGAAGACTTGAGAACTCTTTATACCAAGCAGTTGCAGACGCTGCTCTCGACCGAGCAGCAGATTATCAAAGCGCTGCCGAAGATGGCGGATGCCGCGACGGATCCGCAACTGAAGCAGGCCTTGCAGTCCCATTTGCAGGAAACCGAGGCTCACGAAGAGAGGCTTGATCAAATCCTCGGCGAACTGACAGGCGAGTGGGAAGAGAAGAAGTGCGCGGTGACTGCGGCGCTCATTTCGGCGGGCGAGGCCATTATCAAGGATACGAAAGATGATGCGACGCGTGACGCGGGCATCATTGCCGCGGCGCAAAAGGTTGAGCATTTCGAGATGGCGTCGTACGGCGCAGCGCGGAGTTGGGCGCAGGTGCTGGGCTATTCGCAACACGCGGAGTTACTGAACCAGACACTTCAGGAAGAGGGCCACGCGGATAAACTGCTGACCAGTATTTCTGAGCGGACCAATACCGGCGCCACCCGCGCGGCGTAGGATTTCCAACTACAAGGCGAGAAGAGGCGGCCGCCGATTTTGCGGCCGCCTTTCTCTGCAGTATGTGTCGTTCGGACTGCATCCCAGCCAAGCTACGGCGCGCTCACCTCCGCTTTTATCTGGAGAGCGATGAATCTGAGACAACCACCGCAGCGGGTTGCGGTGCGGATTGCAAGGCTGCAAAGCTGTGAGGGCTGCAGCAGGCTTTGGCCAAGCGGGCGCGGTCGCCCTGCATCTGACGGTCCGTCTCCAGCCAGCGCAGCGTCTCCGCCAAGACAGTCGCCGCTCCCCGGTCGGCGGGAGGAAGGATGCGGTAGTGCATCCACTTACCCTCGCGACGCGCATGGACAATACCAGCCCGGCGCAGATACGCGAGATGACGTGAGATTTTAGGCTGTGACTGTCCCAGAATCTCGACGAAATAGCACACACAAATCTCGCGCTCTCCCATTAGATTGAGCAGCCGCAGGCGCGTCGTGTCTCCAAGGGCCTGAAAGAGTTTCTCGGCGGTGAGATGCCCGGATCGGGTGGCCATATCACTATTATATATCCGCCTTGACAGATACGTCTCCCAGGAATAGATTCACTTATGCATATATGTTTCAGAAGGGGATCACGGTGATGGAGACGTCGAACCAGCTGCTGGAGTCGGTGCGCTCGAAATACGGGGCGGTTGCGCAAAGCGAGCTTTCAGGCGCTGACGCAGGTGTGAGAGCCGTAGCGCAGGCATTCGGATACAGTGAGGACGAGCTGAAGTCGATTCCCGCGGCGGCCAACATGGGCCTCTCGTGCGGAAATCCTACGGCAATCGCGTCGTTGCGGCATGGCGAAGTGGTGGTCGACCTAGGCTGTGGAGGCGGACTCGATGTATTCCTGGCCGCCCGCCAGGTGGGGCCGGAGGGTAAAGCGATCGGCATCGATATGACTGAGGCCATGATTAAGCGGGCGCGAATGAACGCTGCGGCCGGCGACTACCGCAACGTTGAATTTCATCTTGCGACGATTGACCGCCTGCCGCTGGCAGATGCCTCGGTCGATTGCGTGATCAGCAACTGCGTAATCAACCTTGCGCAGGATAAGGCGTCTGTCTTCCGCGAGATCGCTCGCGTTCTCAAGCCGGGGGGAAGGCTCGCGGTGAGCGACATTGCGCTGAAGGCAGAGCTTCCCGCAGCCATAGCTGGAAGTCTTGCCGCATACGTGGGCTGCATCGCCGGGGCCATTCCGATTGAAGAGTACCGGAACGGACTGGTGGCGGCCGGATTTGAGCACGTGCAGGTAGTGGACAGCGGAGCGGATCTGAACGCCTACAGCAAGGTGGAAAGCCAGTCGGGTTGTTGCTCGCCCGCGATGGCATCGCCTTCCGGCGAGACGGCGCAGGGGCTGAACGTCTTCGGCGGCGGGTGTTGCTCTCCGGGACTGACGAGCGATGTTCACCGAGACCTGGCGGCGCTCCTGTCCGAGTTTGATGTAAATGCTGCGGCTGCGAGCGTGAAGGTTTACGCAGTGAAGCCGGCGGCAACAGCGTCTTGCTGCAGTTCCACTTGCTGCTCAGTCCCGGCTTAAGACAAGGGTGCAGACTCGTATTTCGGGGACGGTTCGAGCTAGCGTTCTGGAGTTTGGTTTGAAACGGCTACCTGGGCACGGCAGGCTTTTCGCGGACGGGTTGAATCTCCGCGGTAGGGCTTTCGATGCCGACACTGGCAAGCGCGCGTTCATACATCTTCAGCTGCTGTGCGTAAGCGGCGGAGGTGTCGGCTTGTTTTAGATCGGTTTTGTAGTCGATGATGTGCCAGCGCGAATCCTCTCGGAACATGAGATCGACGACGCCGGAGACAACCTCGATGTCACCGGTTTTGTGGGTAAACGGGGTTTCGACGGAACGCTCCCGTTCCACGGCGCGTTGCCAGAATTCCGCTCTGGATACCTCGAGCACCGTGTTGACTGCCTGATCGAGAACGGGTCGAAGCTGAGGTTCTTCGACGGACAGCCACAGTGCAAGGCGGTGGAGGTCGGCGGCGGTCGCCTGCCGGTAGCGCATTGCATGCTCGAGAAGACCATGGATAAGCGTGCCCCACGCCAGCCCCGCATCGGCGCGGTGGGAAGGAGTGTCGGTGGTGACGACCTTTGATGGATCATCGGCCGAGGCCTCGACGGAGTGGCTCATGGCTGCAATGTGGCGCGCCTCGGCGGTGACCGAAGTGGCCAGCCAGGATGGCTGAATTGCAGTAGCGTACTTGGCGCGCTGCGCGGCTTCGGCGCCGGCCTGGATTCCCGCAGGGCTGTTTAGCGGCTGGGTTAGAGAAATGTTCACCTGACCGGGTACCAACAATTCCTGAGTTCCGAGCAAGAAGGTGTTGAGCACGCCCCATGCGGGAGTTCTGGGTGCTTCCGATGACCGGCTGACCACGATCGCGTCTCGTGCTCGCGTGGCGGCGACATACAGGAGCCGATTCTCTTCGGCCTCGAGATACGGCATTTCCTCAGCCTCATGGGTGGACCAGTCGGCGGGGCTTCCGAGAAGCTGTTCGACGAAGGAAGTCTCGGAGCGGCGGGAAATCTTCAGCCATCCACGGGCGGAGAGACCGGTGCGCTCAATGTGAACGTCGACGCGCGGCTTGACGCCTCCGCAGGGATCGGCCAGGAAGACCACGGCGGCCTCGAGACCCTTGGCTTTGTGCAGATTCATCAGGCGCACGATGTCGGTGCGGCCCGGTTCGAGGGGAAGCGATTCAATTTCACTGGCGGCGTCGTTATCCGCCTCGAAGGCGTCGGCGGCGTCGGCGAGACTGCCTCCTTCTTCGACAACCTG
>Ga0206887_10291_pt1 | contig 9830 bp, 6 predicted proteins | sample Alteio_BWOrgHeat_89_FD_153248 | JGI IMG/M metagenome (GOLD analysis project Ga0206887, IMG submission 153248) | Enriched cells from forest soil in Barre Woods Harvard Forest LTER site, Petersham, Massachusetts, United States - Alteio_BWOrgHeat_Nextera3 ...
GGGAGCGGTGCGGCCGGATGTGAGGTCGGCCCACCGCCGCAAGCACTCATTCCTGCCGTTCCGACCAGAAGAACCGTGAAAATCGTAATCCTCAAATGAATTTCTTCCACGCGACTCCGATTGCGGTGCCTGGACGCGAGCAGCCCGAGCCCCGCAAAAGCATCGTCTTTTTGAGTACCTTAATAGTTGAAGATCGATTTTTGGAGGTGAAACCCGTCGCTGCGTTGGATTCCTTGTAACAGAGAACTGCTCGCCTCAGCGATGACTGGCTGGAACCCGGTATGGTCGCAGAAAGAGCGGATACTCAGAAATAAGGCTGCGGACTCACAGTCTTACACTGCTCGAAACTGGTTTGCAGGCTCTGAGATCCCTGTAGCGCGGTTAGGAGGTCGCCGGGAAACGTGACGCGTCAGCCCTGTCATGTAACCTGAATGAGAGGAAATTCTTCTGTGTTCGGATTGAACATCGTTCGGGTTAAGTTGTGCATGCTGCTTTTGCCGCTGCTCTGCTTTTCTCGTCAAGCCAAACCCCAAACCATCGGTTCAGGATCGGAGGCGCCCGCGCAGATTCCCCGTCACCAGCACGACACGGCCACGACCTCGCGTTCGACGCGTAACCTGCAATTTCGCTGCACTGTTTCCCCTACCGATCCGGCGAATCAAACCTTCAATGTCGCGGTTGACTATTACAACGAGGGGCACGCGGTCGTATGGGTGAAGTTTCGCCTGGGGGTTCGGCTGGACCAAGGCGCGCCCTTGTATTACGACGCCGCCAGCCGCCGGCCGCTCGAGCCCGGGAAACTGCAGGGATACGCGGTGTCCGTAATCAAGGAAGAGCCGGCCCAGCGCGTGGAGGAGCACGTTCCCGGTTCAGTACCCTCGACCATGGTTGAATGCAAGGTCGATCTGGTGAAGATTTGTCCTGTCGGCATTACCGCTGGGTCAGACAGCAGTCTAACTTCGGATCCGGATAAGGACCTTAACTGCACACCCGAGCCTTCCTTTACAGAGAAATTCAAACTTCCTCCGGATAAGAAATGGGATTGCATTGACATCGATGACGGCGGCAGAAAGTGCGGGGCCGTAACGCGTCCGGCTGAGAGTTGTATTGCCACCGTATGCATGGGGGACATGGTATGGGTGACCACTTCTCGACAGTGGTTTGCCTTTGACGGAGAAGACTGGATTTCGTGTCTTTCCGACGATCCCAACCTTGATCCGCAGAAGGTCTGGGGTCAGTGCGCCGACCTAATCCGCAAAAGACAGACAGAGTTCACGCCCGGAGAATATGTTCCGCTTCCCCAATCGCCGCCCACACCGACGCCCGAACGAGACTAGTATCCAGCCGACCGGAGCCAGGCTTCGGAGTTGTATTTTGTTATCGTTGCTTGCGCTGCATCGCTCCGACCGGAGCTATCCACTCCGCTGAATGGCCGGTTTCTGCTCTATTTTTGCCCGGCGGCATGGATCGATGGCAATACCCTGATTGTTCCCATCATACCCATATCTTCATGTCGCAAGATATGACAGTGATAGGGAAACACTCCTCCCACCAGGGTTGACCCGCGAAAATCCATTCGCACTCTCACGCTAGGGTATGGCCCAGAGCCACTCCAGTGATCGACGTTCACCGTATCTCGGATCTCGCGATCTGGCACCGATTTGCCATTGATTTCGAGAATTTGGAAATGCAGTTGATGCGCATGAAAGACGTGGTCTTCCAATGCACGGTTCTCGATCAACCAATCTTCCACCTCGCCTTGATGGACCTCAATGTTCGGGGATGCTCCCATGTCATACACTGCTGGCTTTTGGCCAGCCAAAGTCAGAAAGAAATATGTCACTGCGTCAGGATCGTTTGGATCTTCAGGAAGCTCCGAGAAATACAGTTTCCGGTTAGTCGTTGCCTTGACGTGACGCAAGTCGCTCACCATGTCTCGCGCAACAATTGGGGCGGCATCACCAACCGATGGAGGCGCAATCCGAGTCGCGGAAACTTCACCGCGCAGGGTTGCGATTGGCCGACTTGGATCAATATCGCCCACTTGTCCCGTGTCCCATGACCGCGTGACCAGCCGGGCTTCTTTTCCTGAGGGCGGCGTAGTCACTACGAACTCTGCCCTTGACGCGGGAGGAAGGACCAGGTCGGTGGTCAATCGATGAGTATTTGTCTTTTCGAGAGGGACACCATCGATGGCCAAGACCTCAAGAGTTTGGGGCTTTCCTTCGATGAGCACTTGCAGGTCAAAGATCGTGCCAGCCCCGGCGTTCAGAACTCGCCACAACTCTTTCTGGCTAGCCGAAACTCGAATCTTTGCGGGAACATAGTCTTTGTAGAGAACTGGTACAAAATTAAGACTGATATCCCACGACGGCCTGGCCTGCTCGGAAGGGCTGACATCGGATAGGGGCTGATCTCGCAGTACCAGTACTCGCTCGGGAAGGTTGGCGGCGAGGTTTTGTGGAGCGTCGCCTTCCACGATGAGAGCGCCCGATGCTCCACCTTGAACCTGGCGTTCCGTAAACCCGTGCAGGTGCGGGTGGTACCAATAGAGGCCGGGCGTGGTGCTTTTGGGGATCACAACCTGGTAGTCGAAGGTTTCGCCTGGTTGAATGGTGGTGTGAATGACGTCGTCCTGATGGCAAACTGGTGCGATATCCAGTCCATGAAAATGGAGATTCGTTCCCGTGGGAGCCATCGCCACTTCCGAGCAGTCCGTCTTTTGGTGGTTCGACGCATCGCCGGTTTCATTGCCGGGTTCATTCGCGATATGGATTCGATTGAGCTGATTGTGAAAATGAATGATGAGTCGATCACCCGGCTTGACTCGCAGAGTAGGAGATTGCAGACCGGAATCGGTGACGTAGCAATATCGAAGCGGCAATTCGTCACGATGCAAGGCATCACCGCGAAAGTAAAGGTTCAGTTCAAGGGCGTTCTGTCTACTGCGTATTTCAGGCGGGTTCAGAACTTCAGAACCCGCGACGGGGCGGGGACAGGCGGGTGTAAATCCCTGCGCAAAGGAAGCGCAGGCGAAAGACAAGAGGTTCAGCGACAGCAGTCCTAACCAGCGGCCAGCTGAAGAATCCAGGAAATCTGGATTTCGTCTAGAGGAACGAGATCGCACCATTTTTCGCTACCGGCTCCTGCCCGTGGCTCCGCGGTCTGAACAGCAGAACTGCATCCTGTAACGAGTATATTCATTCGTCCGTGATGGATCGCTGCCAGGTTGGGCCGCCATTACCGCTGGGAGGCTATCATTCGGCTCTGTTCCGGCATCGCATACCATTCATTGGCCGATGACGATAGCCATTATCCGGCGACACTTATCTGCCGGACATAGTCTTCCAGCTCGCGAAACCGCGCAATCGCATTCTGCGCGTACTCCCTGTATCGCGGATTGGCGAACAGAGAAGGATCGACGGGCAGAGCGACATCCACTGGATCAACTGCCTTACTTTGTTCAACCGCATAGCCCATGGCATCCATGGCGGCAGCCAGCTTGTGGCGCATTTCAGTCAATCTCGGTTCGCTGAGAAGATCGCGATCGCGCTTGTTATGAAGAAAGACAGTCTGATTCCAAAAAAGCGCTACGGCAGTAAGGGCGGCTCGCAGAATGGTCCGGCTCAGTTGTATGTGAGCTTCGCGATCCACTCCAAACTCGTATTCAACCGTATCATTCATCGTCCGAATGCCCGCGATCGTCTTTCCTACCTGGTCGCGAAGCGCATCGGCCTCTTGAAACACGCTCACCCTGCGGCTGACAGTTTGGGGTAGTCGAAATAGCTTGGCTCCATCGTGGAGCACTACCCCGAGCGCGTGGCGCATCGCGCTGACCGTGCGAACCGGCCAAATTTGATCGAATACAATCCACATGACCACCAGGGCCACCAGGATGCCGATCAGGCGATCGCGTGCCGGAGCAAGCTCCATAGGTGCGGAAGAGCCCTGAATTGCCACGAGGAAGAACGAAAACGCAATCTGAAGTCCGACGTAACTGAATTGCCGCCCCTGCATGCACCAGCCAGAGATAAAGGCCACAAAAGCGACCAGAACCGAAAAAGACGTGATCGAATCCATGTGAGGAAACAGGAATGTAACGGATCCCAGTCCCAGGATCAGTCCTCCGATGATTGCGCCGGCCAATCGGAAGACAAACTTCTGTTTGATGGCGCCAGTCGTGCTTAATCCAGTGATGAACACTGTAGTGACGCAGGTCGAGATTCCTGGGTAGTCGAGCGCATGGTAAAGGATGTAACAAATCGTGGCACAAAGACTGAGCTTCAGACCGAAGGCGACCGTCGTTCTGTCAGTTAGCGCTCCGGGAATGAAGACTGGAACCCTCTTCGCCGGGAGGGCGACGAGTTGCCGGTCCTCATCGCTGCTCGGTGTTCCCTGAGGCATGGACATGATCGTGTGCAGGATGCCTTCAACCCGCTCCAGAAGAGTAAGGTTTGGTCCAGATCGAAACTCAAGTTCCTGTAGCTGTTGTTTCGATAAGCCCTGGAGCGCGGCTTGCGCCTCGTTGGCGATTCGCCTGTACCGAAGCAGGCTTTCCGGGTCATCCGCGTAGGGCGCGGAGCCAACGGCCGCACCCAAGTCCATCAACTGTGCCAGCATGGTGATGCGGACGCGTGCCCCGATCAGCAATTGGCCGGTCGCGAGATTTCGCTCTACGACTTTGTTGTACAACTCCTGCATCCCGTCCTGGCCGGTTACCGCGAGACGGCCAACCCGGCTGACCGCTTCGGCACGCTTCTCCGGATCCCCCTTGTCGGCGAAAAGCGTAAACATGGCAATGAAGGCTTGCCACCGGATGGTGCGTTGCTCGTTCAACAGTTCCGCCGGGTGGCGCGCTCCAAACACGTATTCCACTCCAATAGAGCAAAAAATGGGAATGGACAACGCGCCAATGATCCAGAGGGAAAGAGAAACCGCTCGACTGGAAGGGATGTGAGTTTCCCATAGAGCGATCAGCGTCGCAAAGATGAAGCCCCAAGTAGATGCCAGAGTCGGCAAGGTTGTGCCCAGAACCATGATGCCGGCAAGGAATCCCACAACCGCGACACCAAGGACACGAGCCATGGGGTCGTTGTCCGTCAGAATGACAATGCCCAGCTCGACCGTGACGGCGGCAACCAGGGGAATCAAGGAAAAAACGGACCGCAGAGACACAGCGGGGCTGTCTCGACCGACGATAAAGACAAAATACAAAGCCACCGACGCGAATGGCGCCTGCAACACAAGAAGAGCAACGAGCGTAAGAACAGTTGCGAGTACGACTCGCAGGCTGCTGCTCAATCGCCCGGGGGTCGGCTGAAGATCCTGCCACACGCGCCACGCCCAAGCAGTCAGAGAATTTGCAGGAGCAGGTACTGCGAATGGTGGAATGGACGACTCAGCGGTCGAAGATCTCTCCATCGTCTTATCTCACAACCGTGAGCGCGGTCTCTCCCATCCTGAACAGGCTTGGATCGGGATCCTGCACACGGATGCGTACCGGAAATCTGGCGGAGAGATGAACCCAATTCAAGGTGCGCTCGATGTTGGGCAATCCGTTCGTCACGGCTCCGTCTTCAGGAAAAACGCCGTAACCGATGCTCTCGACTACGCCGTCGAACCGGCGATCCGGGTGACCCAGAAGGTAGACATCGACATGCATGCCGAGACGGATGTTTTTGAGTTTGGACTCACGATAGTTCGCAATGACCCACCAGTTCCGAGTATCGATGAGAGTAAACAGAGGGGTGCCGGGCCGCGCGTAAGCTCCTTCGGAGATGTTCATGTTTGTCACGTAGGCGTCGAACGGCGCGACAACCCGGCAGCGCTCGAGATCAAGCCTTGCACTGAGCACCTTCGCGGACTTGGCCGGCCGCTGCGACAGAAGCGTCTCAATCCTGTCAATGGTGTGGGCGGCCTGTCCAACTTTAGCTTCGGATTCGGCGGCCGCGGCATCCGCCTGTTCCTGGCGCAGGATTGCCTCTCGGTATTGGGCGCGCGCTTGGGCAAGGGCGGCCTGGGCCTCATCGAAATTCCCTTGAGCAACTCGGACGGCAGTATTCGCCTGGTCAACCTGGTCGACGGTCACGTACTTCTTCTTGAGCAATGGCTCGATGCGATTGAGGTCATTGGTGGCGTATGTCAGATGCGCTTCAGCTGCCGACGCAGCAGCCTCAGCGCGAGAGACGGTCGCCTTCGCCAGTTCTGTGCCGCTTCCCGCGGTCTTGATGCCGGTCTTCGAACTGTGTAGTCCGGCCCGTGCCGCTTCCTCCGCATTCCGCTGCGCTGAAATCTTCCGCCTCTCGTCAACAATCTGCTCCTCCAGCGCAGCCTGGTCTGACAGCGCCTGCTGTAGAGCGTATTCATAGGGCCGGGAATCGATTGCGAAAAGAAGCACTCCCTTCTTGATGAAGGCGTTGTCTTTCGCGGGAAGTTCTACCAGGCGTCCGCTGACCTCGGGAGCAATCTCAATGAAGTTGGTACGAACGCTCGCGTCGTCCGTTCGAGGGTTTCGGTCGGTCTCAACGATCACCAGCAGCAGGGCGATGATAGACGCAACTACAACCCCGATACCGATGCTGCGGCCCCATCGCCGGCGGTCGAAATTTCCAGATCCCTGTTCCATCGTTTCGTCCTCATCGAAAGAAGATCAGCCAAAGCAGGCAAGTGAAAAGAAGAACGACGCAAGGGTAAAAGAGGGCAAGCGGTCCTACCTCCAGCTCGAGTCGATATCGAAGCAGGAGATAGCGGACCACAAATGACAGGGTCACGCCTATGGTCAGACAGATCATCCACGCGGGAAAGAAAGAACCGACGATGTTGATCGCCGGTGCTCGGCCACACCCGGTTAGGAGCAGACAAGGGATCGCGATGCGAGTGAGGCTCCTGAGCGTGAGTGTCATGGGCGAATGTCCGCGCTGTGGGATGTTGTAGCTGGAGGCTGATTGCGTAGCAGGTTTCCGGTTACAAACTCCAGTCTCACCGCCTCGAGGAAGAGTTGGGATCGGGCTGAGACACTGGAGAGGCGCGCTTGGGCCAGTTGCTTCTCCGCGGTAAGGACGTCCACCAGGTTTTTGACGCCATATTGATACGCATCGATCGATGCGGCATACGAAGAATTGGCAGAATCCAGCAAAGCCTGAGCGGCCTGTTCTTTCCGCATCGCCGTGCGGAACGAGATGTAAGATGTCCATACCTCACGCGTGCTTTGGTCCCGTAGCTCAGTCATCTCATCCTCAGCTTCACGCCGTTTCGATTGAGCAATCGCCAGTGCGTTCTTTCTGGCGCCACCATCCCACAACCGCCACTCGATGCCCAGCGAAACCGACCAGGTAGGCTCGCTGGCTTGGCCCAATCGGCCGAAATCCGTCGTGGGCCAAATACTGGTTTGTGCTCCGGAAGCCATCAGCCCTATTTGTGGGCGGTATTCGGCTTTGGCTTGGCGGATTGCATCATCGCTCGCGCGAATTTCCGCTGCTTGAGCCTGCAGGTCTGGTCGATTGGCTATCGCGCGCTCGATCAGGGAATCGATCGAGAGGGTAAGTTCCTGCGGCAGAGGGGTATCCTTTTGCCCGTCAATCACGATGTTGGGTGAAGGATCAGAACCTACGACCTCAGTGAGCGTCACGCGAGCAATCTTCTCTTCGCCGTCGGCCGATTCCAGGTCGAAGATAGACTGGGCTGTTTCAGCACGTGCATTCAACACGTCGGGTTGGGTGGCGCGGCCGTTGTTCAGCCGATCTTCAGCTGCATCCTGCGTGGCCTGCGCTGTTTTCAGGGTCTCGCGCGCTGCCTCAAGGCGCTCCTGCGCGGTGAGAAGCCCATAGTAGGCGCTAGACACGCGAAACGCGACCTGCTGATTTGCGGCGATAAAGTTGGCTCCAGCCGCGATCTTCTGTGCCTCGGCCTCATCCACTTTACCTTCTCGTTTGCCGAAATCGAAGAGGAGGTATTGAAGACTGATCTCCGGTTGCACGACCGGTATCTCCACCATGGTGTAGCCGCGCGGCGCAAGAGGCTTCGGAAATGGCGCGATGGTTCGTTGATCTCCGAAAGCAGCGAGGCCAGCCAACACTGGATAGTAGGCGCTCTTGGCAACGCCAAGTGCCTCGGCTCTCTGCCTGGCCCGCTCCCAAAGAATCCGTGTGCGTGGGTTGTTCCGCTCGGCAATATTGATCAGTTCAGCGAGGGTATACGGATGGGCTGGATCGAGCTGGGCGGCATGGTCTTGTGGGACCGAACGTGCGGCACAGTCGGCCGCGGCAGCCGGAGCGGTAGCGATTCCTGGACACTGTCCCCTCATCCACGCCGATGCTGTTCCCAAAAGCATGAGAAACGAGCAGACGAAGCGTAGATGGTATTCCCAACGAGGGTGCATTCCCACTGCTCTTTCGTTCGGCTAGAGTGATTGGAAGTAACTCGTAAAATCCGGCAGCCCTGTTTTGACCAAGATGGGAGACCCAGTCACACCGTTACTTTATCGCAACCCAGGATTTGTTGGGATTCCTTTCCCATTTGTCTCGCGTCAGCGCCAACATTGTCACAATCTTCTCAGGCCAGCGCAAGGGTCAACGTAGAATCAGCCGATCTTGAGTTTGTCATCTTGCGCTGATCCTCGAGTTCGAACTTGGCTGAGTATGCTTACGGGAGTCAGAATCAAGCCGGGGAATCACAGGCAGCTTGAGAGACGATTATTGCAGCGATGCTCCACCGGGCAAGAGCCATGCGATGGGCCATTGTTCTTGACGGTCTGACACGAGGTTGAACCAATTGAAATCGGTTCTCGATGTGGTAGGCACAACTTTTACGGAAGGGTCAATCTCGCGAAATTGGAGTGCAAGGAAATGAGAATCGCCTGCTGCCAGGAGCGTCAGGGGCATCTCCGGATCGGAAGCCCGATTAGAGATAAAGAGCTGAGCAATCTTGATGTCGTCCATTAACTCGAAAAAATACGGACGTCCAGTGAGAAGAGAGTTGTAAACGTAGTCTGCTACAACGCTTGACAGAGGATTGACGTAGGCCTCTTCGTCGTCTCCCTGTACCAACTCAGGGTCGTCAGCCGACTTGACGCGGTATCTCATGCGGGTTTCGCCTAGACCGCGAAAATCGATCGAGAATACTTCGTAACCATCGGCTAAGAGCCGGCTTATCTCAGGCCAATCCTTCTCACTAACCTTTCCTTTGAGGTTCAGCCAGAGAAGCGGCCCCTTCGGCGATCGACCTTCGCCGTGAATGTGCAGAAACGGTATTTCCAAGAGGGAACTGTGGTGGAGTAAGTATCGATCGATATGAAACTTTCCAAAAGTGCTTGTTCCTGCTTGTTCCCAACGCAATTCCTGGGAAGATACTGATCCTTCATAACGACCGACGTTCCACGAGCCAATCATCGGATCTCGTTCGCTGTGGTACATCTCAGTCAGGGTCGTCGGATCCCTATGCTCCCGGGAATACTGTGCGATGAAATGGAGAAGGGGCAGAGCGTCCGGATGGTCAACGGAGACTTGACCGCTCGGCGTAACGCGGAGAGCATCATCAACAAAGGGCGTAACCGTTGGGAGCCCGTGTTGAACCGGCAACCGGTTGAATCGATCAAGGAAATCGAGAGCCGCCTCCTGATTTTTCAGCGAATATTGATGCTCGTTGTAGCTCTCGGCAAGTTGGATTCGCTCCGCATGCCCGAAGCGTTCATAGAAACTTCGAACTTCTGAGTATGATTCGTGAGCACCTTGCACGGGGAAGAAGTCGAGCGTGGCGGCCGCTATCATCACCGCGCGCGGATACATCATCAACAGTAAACCTGCGTGATCGACTCCCTTCGAGATGAATCCAAA
>Ga0206887_10292_pt1 | contig 9827 bp, 10 predicted proteins | sample Alteio_BWOrgHeat_89_FD_153248 | JGI IMG/M metagenome (GOLD analysis project Ga0206887, IMG submission 153248) | Enriched cells from forest soil in Barre Woods Harvard Forest LTER site, Petersham, Massachusetts, United States - Alteio_BWOrgHeat_Nextera3 ...
AGGGGAAATCGGAGCGCTTTTTTCTCATGATGACACAGCAATGAAATAGTTAAATGACGATAAAGTTGTCATCCTGGCGTAGGCCGGGATCCATAGTTTAAGAAAAACAAATGGTGTAAATATGCAAGGATTTTCTGGGCCCCGGCCTTCGCCGGGGTGACAGTACGGGAGTGTGCAACTATGGAAACACTAAAGAGTCAGCAGGCAACAAAAGTCGTGATTATTGGCGGTGGTTTTGCTGGGCTTGAAACAGCGCGCGCTCTTAAAAAGGCTCCCGTTTCAATTACTCTCATTGATAAAACCAATCACTATTGTTTCCAGCCTTTGCTTTATCAGGTGGCGACAGCGGCGCTTAATCCTGCAGAAATCGCCCAGCCATTGCGCGGTCAGCTGCGTGATCAAAAAAATTGTCAGATCCGCCTCGGAAGCGTGAGCGACATTGATACCCAAAATAACAAGGTCTTTATTGGCGAAGAAGCCATTGCCTATGACTATTTGGTGCTTGCGGCAGGCACCGTGAGTTTTTACTTTGGGCATGAGAAAGAATGGATGCCAGTGGCCTTATCCCTTAAGTCTCTTGCTGACGCCTTGGATATGCGCGATCGTATTTTGCGGGCTTTTGAGAATGCCGAATGGGCTAAAACAGAGGAAGAGCGAGCCTATTATCTGACCTTCGTCGTGGTGGGCGGTGGGCCCACAGGCATTGAGCTTGCGGGGGCCTTGAGCGAAATTGCCCGAAATACTTTGGCCAAGAATTTTCGTCACATTGAGCCACGCTCGGCTCGTATTATTTTGGTTGAGGGTTTTAACCGCATCCTGCCGCCTTTCCCCCCAGATTTGGCCGAAAAAGCAAAACAGCGCCTACTTAAAATGCGCGTTGAAATTATGTGCAGTCAGCATGTCGAGCAAATAGATGCCGATGGTGTGGTTGTGAGTGGCCAACGTATACGAGCTTCTACGGTACTGTGGGCGGCAGGAGTGAGGCCATCGCCTTTGACTGCTGCGCTTAAAGTGCCTCTGGACAAGACAGGGCGGGTTTTAGTTGAACCTGATTTGAGCATTCCTGAGCACAAAAATGTTATGGCAGTTGGGGATGTCGCTTATATAATAGATAAAAAAACCGGGCAGCCAGTACCAGGAGTGGCTCAAGGTGCAATGCAAATGGGCCGAAGAGCGGCCGCCAATATTTGTTGCGATTTAGCAGGGAAAAAACGCGAGTCATTTATATATCGTGATTTGGGCTCCTTAGCACAAGTAGGGCGGGGAGTTGCGGTGGCGCATATTGGCCGCATCAAGATGGTTGGATTTTTGGCCTGGTGTCTATGGCTTTTCGTGCATCTGCGCAGCATTGTGGGCTTTAATCTGAAATTTATTATACTCTTTAAATGGGCCTGGTCATTTTTTACCCATGAAAGAGATTCTCGATTATTGGCTGACAAAGTGCTTATTTCAGCAGAACAGAGGCAAAAGGAGCCAGATTGACGTATGGCCCTTCTGCATCTATAATAATCTTTTCCTCAGGGTGTCTCAATGAATGATATTTCAAAAGAATCTCACATGCCGTCTGTATCTGATGAATTAGTAGATGTTGAGTCAGAAGAAAGTACTGCAGCAACAAACGATGGGCTCAAAGAGTCTGAGCTAGAAGTGGATAATGCTTTTGCGACCTTGCAGCAAGATGTTGCAGCAGCTCAGGATAAGTATGCGCGTTTGGCGGCAGAATTTGAAAACTATAAAAAACGATCTGAGCGCGAGCAACAAAGAAGTATAGCTTTTGCCAACGAAAAAATTTTAGTGGCCTTGCTACCAGTGCTCGATCATTTGGATAGTGCGGTGAATGCAGCGAAGAAAAGCTTGGATCAGGCAGCTGAAAGCGATGCTTTGGTGTCCATGGTTGATGGCATTAATTTGGTATTGAAGCAATTTACGGAAGTGATGGGCAAATTTGGTGTGGCCGTTTTTTCTGCCGCCGGTGAGCAGTTTGACCCAAATAAGCATGAAGCCGTTGCACAACTTGAATCAAGTGAAGTTGACGAGGGAACGGTTTTAGAGGAATATCAAAAAGGCTACATCTTAAATGATCGATTGGTGCGTGCTGCGCGTGTTGTAGTGGCCAAAGCGCCAGTTGAAAAAAAGAGCGAATAATCCAGTGAAATTTATTGATGAAGTTAAGATTTTTGCTAAAGCGGGCGATGGTGGCAACGGTATTGTTGCATGGCTGCGTGAGAAATTCATGCCTCAGGGTGGACCTGCTGGTGGCGATGGCGGCAATGGCGGCAATGTAGTATTTGTTGCCAACCCAAATATCCATTCTTTGCTCGATTTGCGTTTTCAGCCAAAGATTTTGGCGGAAAATGGTGAAGATGGGGGCAAGAAAAATCAATTTGGTCATGCTGGCGCTGATAAAGTAATTAATTTGCCGGTTGGTACCCAAGTTTTTGATGAAGATACCAACGAATTGATCACTGATTTGAGTGAAGTTGGCCAAGAAGTAGTGATTTGTCGTGGAGGCAAAGGCGGCTGGGGCAATAATCGTTTTGCTACCGCATCTCGCCAATCGCCAGACTACGCCTACTCTGGACGTCCAGGAGACCAGCGCAATTTGCGTCTGAGCCTCAAGCTCATGGCTGATGTTGGGCTTTTGGGCTTTCCTAATGCAGGAAAGTCGACCTTGTTGTCCGTGATTAGTGCGGCGCGGCCGAAAATTGCTGATTATCCTTTTACCACTTTAGTGCCTAATCTAGGTGTGGTTCGCAGACCAGGTGGCAAGCACTTTGTGGTAGCTGACGTGCCTGGTTTGATTGAGGGCGCTTCTGAGGGTCATGGACTTGGCTTTCGCTTTTTGAAGCACTTGGAACGCGTGCGTATTTTATGTCACCTCATTGAGCCGGAAGGCGATTTAATTGCGCGTTATGAAACCATTCGCAATGAGTTAACTAAATTTTCCGATTTGTTGATATCGTTGCCCGAATTAATCGTGATTAGCAAAAGCGATACGGTGACCGAGTCTGAACAAAAAGCCAGCATTAAGGATTTTGAAAAATATCTGAAAAAGGCAGGTAAAAGCTGTGTTTTGATGAGCGCGGCAACCAAAGAGGGTTTGGAATCTTTGCTTACCCAGCTTGGTGCGGCAGTTTTCGAAGCTCAGACTCCGGACAATAGCTGAGCATGAAAGCTTGAATTCGTAGTATGGAGTCGTTATGTTCCCTTAGTCTCAGCGCATTGCTGGGCTAAGGGTGAGACAATGACAATAGGTACGGTAAAATTTTTTAACACTTCCAAAGGCTTTGGCTTTATAGCTCCGGACGACGGAGGTAAAGACGTATTTGTGCATGCGAGTGCAGTGGAAGCTGCGGGAATGCGCTCCCTTAATGAAGGCCAAAAAGTATCATTTGATATTCAGCCAGATGCGAAAGGATCTAAGGCTGCTAATCTCAAAGCTGTTTAGCTAAAAATTAATCATTAAGCTTGTTCGGATAATTGGTTAATTTTAACCCACAGGGCATCTATTTCTGCAATTATTTCGGCAAATCGGTTCTCAATACTAAAGGACATGCCAGAAAATTGATGAAAATCGGAGCTGCCCGCTAGAGCTTCATTAAGAAATTCCCTGTCTTCTTCAAGACCCTCTTGTTCTTTTTGCAGTTCATTTAGGCGAGCGAAAAGCGCGTCCTCTTCCTCTTGCCGCTGTATTTCTTCTGCATTTATAGGGTTCGGCTCTATGTCAATATAATCGAAATCGGCAGGTTGATTTGCAAAAAGAGTGGCAGGAATGATAAGAAATAAAAATATTTTATGCATAGTGTCAGTAATTATTAATTTATTATAACCACGATAATATATATTGTATTTGCCTGATGTCAACCGGGCATTGTTACACCAGTAAATGCGTGTAAAAATAAGAGCATTAAAGGTTAGTTAAACGCAGGTGCCCTTGCTTACCCGCGCCCTGGATTGGTGAAATTATTTTCCAGCTACCATAAATTCGAAGGGGTGAACCACCTCCGGACCAGAAGAATCATTCAGATATTCATGGCCGTAAACTTTGAGGCCTGCATCGTTGAGAGCTTGAGCTACTACCTCTGTTGGCCACGCATGGTCATCAAACTCAAGACTTTGGTCATTCATTTGGGCTAGGCGCAACCGATAGGGAATTGGTCCCTGCGTTGCCGCAGCGCCTTGGCTTAAGACTTGATAATAGTGGCTCACTTGTGGTTTTTTCAGCAATTCTTGGCTGATAAAAGTAATGAGGATGCGTCCATTTGTATTCAGTAGGCGAGCGTGTTGGGAAAAAAGCCCAACGAGATCTTCATAAGTAGGTAAAACAGGGACTACATTAGTGGAAAGTATAACATCATATTTTTGCGAACTTTCTAATTCTTCCAGTAATGCCCGATTTTTTACGCTAAACAAAATCGGAAGAGTCGTTGAGCTCTGAGCAAAAGAGTTTGCTATAGCAATGCCTTGCTCGGAAGTATCAATTCCATGCATAGTGCTCAACAATTCAGCGTTCTCAATGAGTAAGCGTCTGATGTCATAGCCACTTCCACAGCCGTCATCAAGTAAGCTGAGCGGGGATAAAGCTAGACTTGCCAGTTTTACAATTTCCGCCTGGATACGAGGGAAAATAAATTCTTTCTTGCCTTTTGAGACTGTTCGATAGTTTTGTTGCAGTTTGTCCCACAGCTGAGCTGAATGCTCTGCACTCCAGCTCTCGTTCTTAGTAGCATAGGTAAAAGGTACAGAGATTAAAGCAGTTCCAACAATGAAGCCAAGCATTCTTTTTAAAAACAACGGAGCACCTCTAAAATTTTGGATAGGATTAGCTTTTGAATGAAGCATTCGATTATAATGTTTTTCAAGATAGGAGTTTTTTTAGAAAAAATCTATTCTAAAGGTAGAATGATGGAGAAATTAATCTGGAAGGCATTTGGAGCACTTGCACTCACCTTAATCGTAATGGGAGTGATTCTTTTTTTATCTGCAGGGACTTTAGATTACTGGCAAGCGTGGGTATTTTTGACTGTGTTTACCGTCGCGGGACTCGTAATTACTTTGTACCTCATGGAAAAGGATCCAAAGCTGCTTGAGCGACGCATGCGAGGCGGTCCAACTGCGGAAAAGCAGACTAACCAAAAAATTATTCAGGCTATCACGGGGCTAGGATTTATAGGGGTGCTCGTTGTATCGGCGCTGGATTACCGTTGGGGATGGTCTGAAATATCTGACTTTGTAGCAATTCTGGGAGACGCCCTGATTGTATTTGGATACGTCATTATATTTTTCGTATTAAAAGAAAATACCTTTGCATCGGCGACAATTGAAATTGCTTCTGAGCATAAAGTAATATCAACGGGTCTATACGGCCTGGTGCGCCATCCGATGTATATGGGTGCGTTTTTTTATTTAGTTGGTATTCCTTTGGCGCTCGGCTCTTGGTGGGGGTTGCTTGCGATTGCGGTCATAATGATGGCGCTTCTTTGGAGGATTTTGGACGAGGAGAAGTTTCTCGTAAATAATTTGTCCGGCTATTCAGCCTATAAACAGAAGGTGAAATACCGTCTGATTCCTTTTATATGGTAAGTTTGGCTTAATTAGTAGAGCGGGAGTATTTGTCCTTGTTTTGTTACACGACTTTTTTGCGGAACTTGAGTATTTGAAGCCAATTGTGCACCATCTTCAATAATACTTTTACTCCCAATATAGCAGTTTTCTCCAATTGAAACATTGTCGTGTATTGTTACAAAATGACTTATACCAGCTCCAGCTGACACACGCACCTTGTTTCCAATTTTACATCCGATGCCAATATTACTGCAGACGCCGACTTTGCAATCTTGTCCTATTTCCGTATTTAAACCAATCTTACAGTCTTGATCAAAAATAGAACGATCCCCTATTTTAATCGGACCAACTCTGATTTTTTTTTGTGAAGGACTGACTTGATTGGTTCCCAAAACAATTCCGTCGGCCAGATAGACGTTTTTTCCAAAGCTGAGGCCTTCTAATGCCAGATCGCGAATCCATGATTTGGGATAAATAGTAAATTCCAAGTTTCCTTTGTAGCCAAAGGTTCTAAAAAACTGCTCTTTTAAATGGGCGTCCATTAAGACTTCGTTGAAGATGTGAGGATTGTAGACAATTCTCCGAAGTTCTTGTGTGTAGATAAGCCGACTTTGGTATAACTCATCATTCGGATCTCTTAGAAAGGTTCCCTTTTTGATGAATTTAAAGAGAGGGGAAAGTTTTGGTTCAATCTCAAGTAAATACGATGAGATTTCGATTTTCAATTCCTTAAATGCAAAACTAGAAAGCATTATTGTCTCACTCCCACTTAGGTAGATTATTTTTCTCTATCAAAAATAGATTCAGATGTCCTAAATTCTTACCGCAGAATGGAGTTTATAATTTTTTAAGCGGAAGCGAATCTCACTTGATGAGAAAATCGCTCAGAATTGTAGTCGTAAAATAATAATGAATAGTTTATTGATGGCAAAGAGGGCCACAACAATGTGCCCAATTGCCAGCAAGGTAGTAGAACTTACTGCCCTTGGGCGGCATTGTGAAAACAGATTAATAGGCGGTGGCCATTCCGCTGATTAAGCGAATACGAGCGTTACTGCTATCTGCAACAAGTAAATCATTCGCTTGAGTAACGACAATTCCCCTTTGAAGAGCAAATCGTGCAGTAGTTGCCGAGCCATCAGCAAATCCATAACCACCTCCGGCAATGGTGCTCACGGTTTGTAAATCTGCACTGATGACCCGAATGCGACTATTATTGGTATCTGAGACAATTATGTTGCCGGCTTGATCGACAGCAAGTGCTGAAGGACTATCGAATGCTGCACTCAGCGCTGGGCCATCTTGGAATTGAGCAACTCCCGATCCCGCTATAGTTGTTACGGTACTCCAATCTGCACTGATACGGCGTATACGGTTATTGCCAACATCAGCAATGTAAATGTTGCCAGCTGCATCGAATGCGATTCCGGTTGGTCTGTTAAAACTAGCGCTCAGTGCTGCTCCGTCAGCAAAGCCACCTTGGTTTCCTGTTCCTGCCAATGTGGTAACCGTTGCTAAATCCGCACTAATTTGTCGTATGCGTTGATTATAGGTATCAACTACGTATATGGCTCCCTGAGCGTCAATGGCGATTCCACTAGGGTTAGAAAATTGTGCACCCAGAGCTGCACCATCGAGAAATCCTTGAACTCCTGTTCCTGTCACCGTTGTCACTGTGCTCAAATCGGTGCTAATACGGCGAATGCGATTATTACCCGCATCAGCGACATAAATATTACCTTTATTATCAACAGCTATTGCGTTTGGGTTGCGAAATTGTGCTTTTAGGGCTGGTCCGTCTTGAAAGCCTTGTGTGCCCGTTCCAGCAACGGTACTCACCGTATTGAAATCTGCGCTGATGCGCCGAATGACTTGATTATCAGTTACATAAATGTTGCCGTTGCTATCTACCGCAATTCCGCTTGGATAGGTAAATTTTGCAGTTAACGCCGCACCGTCGGCAGTTCCTGTGCTACTCGATCCTGCAATAGTGCTGACGTCAATGTTTTCCTCACTCCCGATATTGCGAGATGGAGAAGGTGTATTGTTATTACTGTTACATCCTAAAAAACAGCATATGGCAAAAATAATCAACACAAGTGAAATTTTTATAAAATGACGCATTTTTACACCTCTTTGTAGTCTATGCAAACGTATTTATACAATAGTTTACTAGTTGCATTCTTGGGAAGTATCCAATGCTAAATTTTTACGAGAAATGATTGAAGGTGCGGATATCATTGGCCTTTGGCATTCCAGCCTTTAGGCAAGCTTAGGCCTAATCATTCAAAAAGGTTGATTTTTGCTAAAATATCTATCCGAAGGTGTTAAATTCTAGAGATAAGAAAGTACTTGTTTTACCAGATTAATAAAGTAGCCATCATTGATAATCGCTTGGTAAGTTTCGACTTTAAAAAGCTGTTTATTATAATAAGCACCCGGATATATTTTTTCACCACTGATGCGGTGTATTGGACAAACAATATTATTTTCCGCCGGTGCTGCTTCAATATTATCATCAAAAAAGAGAGGCAAAATATTGTTTCTGTCCTCATCATCATTGAGGTAAAACAATTTCCCGGCCGACCAATGCTCTTGTGCAGCATGCCAAGGTTCATACTCATCTTGGATAGCTAAGTATGGTGTCGCGCTCATGTAATGGAAAATTTTTTGCGGATCTTGTAATATGATTCCCGACGATAAAATCAATTTACCATTTTGAAAGCGTGCCGTAGCAAAAGTTACTCTTAATTCAGTGGATAGGACTTTGATAGTGGCCTCTAAATCTGAGCCAAAAGTTCTTAATACAATATTGTATTTTATGTTGTTTTCATTGAGATAAGCAATCATCTGAAAAAAAGATGAAAAGACCTCGGTTGGCTGCGCTGTCAGTTTGCTCCTGATATGTGCAAAATCTTCTTGTGCATTTGGTGAAAGTCCACTGCTTACGAATTGTAAGAGCATTTTTTTTCTTAGTTCTTTGTCTGGGTACGAACTTTTTACATAGTCATAGTAAGAGAGAGGGGATTTTTGGTTCGGCGCCCATATGCCTCGATGCTCTTTAGCGACAATGCTGGCAATGCCCTCGTCTAAGTTTGAGCCAGCTGCAGCATCAGTGGCAATCATGGTGTGATTGATGTCAAAGTTAAGAATGAGTCGACCATTATAAGCTTGGGTGATAAAAGCAAACAAACTTATAACAAGGATAAAAGCATTACGCATACAACGCTCCATTTATGTAGAACTTAAGGTAAATAAAACATTAACAAAAACAATTCCGCTTTGCTGTAATGGCACGAAGTTAAGGAAATTTCTGCTTTGAACACCTTATGAACTCAATGTAATAAGCCAAGGGCATAGGTGTTTTTCAGTCAAGGTTCGCTTTGGGCGATTCATGATGTACCTGTGCAAGACGCTCTTTCAGGCGATAGTTGCAGTAAAAATCGTGAATAATGAGCGTCATAGTTAATATACTGTAGGTTCCAGTGTAAATTGTTGACCGTACTTGTCGCACTGGAACAGCTGCAACTTTTATAGACGTTGATTTCTTTTTTTGATCGCCTCAACCGCACTCAAAGACATGAATGGTATTACCAAGCTTAATGGACCATTACCTTGTGCTGATACTTTGGTTAACAAGCCAGTTATCGATTGGGGTAATTTATGATGATAAGCATAATGCAAGGTGCTATCAGCAAAAAAGGACGTTCCTATGCCGGCCAACGCGGTAATCAAATTTACTGCTTCAGCCTGAAGTGCTTTATACACAATTTCTTCAGTTTGGGCGCCTTGCACTAAACTGCGCAAAGTTCTCAAGTCCAAAACGATCACGGCTAATGAGCTCACCGCTCTCAATGTCCCTAATTGGTAAATTTTACTGGCCCCTGTGCGTAGATACTCATTTTCCACTTTAAATTGGTTCGGAATACCTAATTGTCCATCGTTTAGAGATTGAGAGGCAATTCGATCATTTTCTTGAATTAATATATCTAATACGGCTGGTGCTTGCATCTGCTCGCAAGCCCAAATGAAATTCGCACCATCATAAGTTATTTTTGCGAGAAGACAGCAATACGGTAACCCTTTCTTTATTGCTTTTAAAACAGTGGCTTTGAATTGTTTGATGGACTCAGCTGTCTCATCAATTACAAATTCTGATAGCGTTGGATAGTCTTCATTGTCGACTTCATCAATATTGTTGATTTCAACAGCGTGAGCACTTAAAGAAAAACATAATAAACTTATTAATAGATGCTTAAATT
>Ga0206887_10120_pt2 | contig 9824 bp, 10 predicted proteins | sample Alteio_BWOrgHeat_89_FD_153248 | JGI IMG/M metagenome (GOLD analysis project Ga0206887, IMG submission 153248) | Enriched cells from forest soil in Barre Woods Harvard Forest LTER site, Petersham, Massachusetts, United States - Alteio_BWOrgHeat_Nextera3 ...
AAAGCTGCTTACATCAAAATTTAGAATTATGTAGATCCCGGTCAGTGCAAATATCAGGTTGAGGAAAAATACGGAGATCTTCAGGTTGCGCTCTTTTTTGCTGTCCTCAATTTTGAGTATCTCATAGACCAGCCAGAACCCGGCCATCATCAGGCCGTTAGTGTAGAGGAACTGGATGATATGCCCGCAACCCCAGAATAGTTTTTCATAATAATCACCGAAATTGTAGAGGTTGCGGTTGGCGGCGTTTTCCAGGTTCAAATATGTGAGGCCGAGTGTAATGCCACTTGCAAGTACGATGAAGAACGAGGTGAGGGCATAATATCTCAGTGCGAGGTTATCAGTTTCAAGTTTTAAACCCATGAAACTGCTGATGAGCAGGCCGCTGAGGTAAATTATGATGCCAGCCTCAAACAGCCGGCTTTGCAGCATGGGGATGTAATTGTTCAGGTAGGCCTCGGCGTTAGTGTCGAATATGCTGATTGTTATGAGTAGGGTGCCGATGGCGCAAATGGCAAGGCCGATAAAGCCGGTTTTACGAAAACTGGTTTTGGTTGAAAATATGGTACAGGCCATGGAGGTCAGCCAGATCAGCACGGAAAGATTGACGTGAATAGTGAGCGAGGTTTTGAAAAAATCCTTGTAAGGCAGCAACGCACTTATATAAGGTGAGCGCGCAACTACCAGGAATATCGCAAAAAAACCCGAGAGCGCAAGTGCCGTAACGGAATGTATCAGCCAGAGTTTAGTTAGCTTCTTGTTATTCTCCGCGAGATTGATTATATTGCGCATGTTTTTAAACCGTGTTGAAATATTCAAATGAATTTTGAAAATAATATAATTCCAAATAAAAAAATAGCTATCTGGCTTTTTGCCTGTGCGTTCTTTGTTTTTTTAATGGTAGTGGTTGGCGGTCTAACAAGGCTTACCCATTCCGGGCTTTCAATTGTCAGCTGGAAACCGATCCATGGGATTATCCCGCCGATGAACGCGCTTGAGTGGCAGGAAGAGTTGAAGCAATATACTGCCACGCCTGAATATATAAAAAATAATTACGGGATGGGTGTTGAGGAATTCAAGGATATTTACTGGTGGGAATATGCACATCGTTTGTTAGGGCGCGGAATTGGCGTGGTGTTCTTTGTACCGTTCCTGATATTTAATTTGAAGGGGTATTTTTCATTTAAAGAAGCTGCGCAACTGCTTGGCATTTTTGCACTCGGCGGATTGCAGGGGTTCGTGGGGTGGTGGATGGTGAGGTCTGGGTTGATAGATAACCCGGCGGTAAGCCATTATCGGCTGGCGGCGCACCTGTTGATCGCGCTGATGATATTTGCGCTGCTGTTATGGAAGGGTTTGAAATATTATCTGCCGGAGTTGAAAATAAAAGCGCCGGAAAACCAGCGGGCGAAATTTGTAGCGGATCTTTTGATAGTTGCGGTGCTGGTGCAAATAACTTTCGGGGCATTCCTCGCGGGGCTGCATGGCGGACTTACTTATAATACATGGCCGCTGATGGATGGGAAAATAATTCCGGCGGGAATGAGGTTTTACCTGAATAATATAGAGTTCATCCAGTTCTTCCACCGCTGGTGGGCGTTTGTGGTGATGGCGGTGGTGGTGTGCTTCACGCTGATGGTGAAAAAGGGTAAAATAAAATATGATAATGAAAAAACCAATTTACGTTTGAAAAAAGGTTTGCGAATGTTGCATATGGTGGTGGGAACGCAGATAATATTGGGTGTCATCACATTAATAAATGTGGTGCCGGTTCCGCTGGCATCATTGCACCAGGTAATGGCGGTGATAATTCTTGGTAACGCAGTTTATTTAAGAAGGGTGATAAACTAATGAAAAAAACAAAAAAGGCAGTGATACTTTTGAGCGGTGGGTTAGATTCTGCAACTGTGGTTGCTATAGCGAAAGCCAAGGGTTTTGAGGTGCACGCGCTTTCGTTTGATTATGGCCAGCGCCATAAGGGGGAATTGAAACTGGCCAATGAGCAGGCGAAGATCCAGAAAATAAAAGATCATAAAACCATAACTATTAATTTGCGTGAGTTTGGCGGTTCGGCACTGACGGCGAATATTTCGGTACCGAAGAATCGTAGTGCCAAGCAGATGAGCCATAACATCCCGATAACCTATGTTCCGGCGCGGAATACGATCTTCCTTTCATATGCCCTGGCTTATGCCGAGGTTCTGGATGCGAAGGATATTTTCATCGGCGTGAATGCGCTTGACTATAGCGGCTATCCTGATTGCCGGCCGGAATATATCGTAGCGTTTGAAAGCCTTGCCAACCTTGCGACAAAATCTGGGGTTGAGGGTAGCCATTTGAAGATACATACGCCGCTGATAAACCTTACCAAGGCGCAGATAATCAAAAAAGGGCTGGCGCTCGGTGTTGATTATTCAAAGACCACCAGTTGCTATGATCCAAAAGGAAGCAAGTCCTGTGGCGAGTGTGATTCCTGCAAATTAAGGTTGAAAGGTTTCGAAAAAGCGCGCAAGATAGACCCGGTTAAGTATGTTTCCCGCTAATTAGGTAATCGGTTATCACAATTTTAAATTATGTCAGATAATAAATGTAAGTTATATCTAATATCGCCCCCGAAATTCGAGCTTGATGAATTCGCCCATGACCTTAAAGATGCCTTTAAGGGCGGTGAAGTGGCGGCATTCCAGCTGCGCATGAAAAATAAAGATATGACCACCGGCCAGTTGATCGCCCCGCCTGATGAGGATGATGTGCGGCGCGCGATAGAGGTTCTGAAGCCGATATGCAAAGAGAATGATTGTGTGTTCATATTGAATGATAACCCAAGGCTTGCGGCTGAAACCGGTTGTGACGGCGTGCATTTGGGTGAAGATGATATGTCGGTCAAGGAAGCCAGGGGAATTGTTGGCAATAATATGGTGATCGGCGCCAGCTGCTATGCCAGCAAGGACTTGGCCTTCATGGCGGCGGAGCAGGGGGCTGATTATGTGGCATTCGGTGCGTTCTATGAAACCCAGACCAAAACCCCGAAAGGCCGCCCGACCCCGGAAATTATAGAATTCTGGAGCAACTTTACCAACCTGCCATGTGTGGCAATCGGCGGGATAAAGACCAATAACGCCCTGCCACTGGTAAAGGCTGGTGCGGATTTTATCGCGGTTGTAACAGGCGTTTGGGGCCATGAGAAGGGCATCCAGCAGGCCGTGAAAGAGTTCAATGAGCTGTTTGTGTAGAACAGGTAAAAAAACACTTGTACTTAGCAGATAAACCATTATTTATGTACCCTACTAAATGCCGGGTTTATCCTGGTTATTGTCTGCACGAGTTGCGGGTATGGTGGAATTGGCAGACACACTAGACTTAGGATCTAGCGCCGCAAGGCATGGGGGTTCAAGTCCCTCTACCCGCACCATATTTAATTATAGTTTGAATCGTTATATTCAGGCGTTATAAAAGAAACTCTAAAAACCACTTAAACAGAGCTTTATATGAAAATTGAAAAACTTGCTGAGAAGAACCTTAACCGCGAATATAGCATCACGGTACCGGCAAATGATATCGAGAAAAAAACCAATTTAAAGCTTATCGACCTGAGCAAAAAAATATCCCTGCCTGGTTTCAGGAAAGGCAAAGTGCCGATGGACCTGGTTAAAAAGAAACACCAGACAGATGTAATGGGCGAAGTTATAAACGAGATCATCAATGAATTCTCTGATGAGGCTATCAAAACAAATAACCTGAAACCGGTAACCCAGCCGAAAGTTGAAATTACAGATTTCGCTGAAGGCAAAGATCTTGTTTTCAAACTTTCTATTGAGGTTTTCCCTGAAGTTCCGGAAGTTAAACTTGAAAAGATCAAACTGAAAAAACTTACGGCTGAGATCAGCGATGCTGAAGTTAACAAACTCCTTGAGGAAGTTTCAAAGAACCAGAAAAATTTCCAAGTGGTTACTGAAGCAAGGGCTGCAAAACTTGGTGATGCAGTGCTGATAGACTTTAAAGGCTTCCTTGATGGCGTTGCTTTCCCAGGTGGTGAAGGTAAGGGTTTCCGTCTTGAACTTGGTGGTAATGCGTTCATTCCGGGCTTCGAAGACCAATTGGTTGGCTCTAAAAAAGGTGATGCTAAAAAAGTAAAAGTTACATTCCCTAAAGAATATCACTCTAAAGACCTTGCCGGCAAGGCAACTGAGTTTGAAGTTACGGTGCATGATGTTCTTGAGGCCGGGGCTGTAAAAATTGATGATGACTTTGCAAAACAGCTTGGTGCTGAAAGCCTTGACGCTTTGAAAGCAAGTGTAAAAAGCAATCTTGCGCTTGATGGGCAGGATATGGGCAGGATACTTCTTAAAAAAGATCTTTTCGATAAACTTGAGGAAACAGTTAAATTCGATCTTCCTGAAACAATGGTTGAGGCTGAGCTTAATTCAATAATCCACCAGGTAAAAAACTCTAATGAGCATAACCATGTTCATGATGAGAATTGTGATCATAACAAAGAAGATGCCGAGCTGAAAAAAGAATATGCAAGCCTTGCAAAACGCAGGGTGATGCTTGGTATACTTGTGACAGATATCGCTTCAAAAAATAAAATTGAAGTCAGTAATGAAGATCTGAACCGTGCGCTTCTTAACGAAGCTTCGCGCTATCCTGGTCAGGAGCAGCAAGTTGTTGAGTTCTATCGCAAAAATCCTCAGGCTATTCAGAATTTGAAGGGGCCGATCATTGAGGAGAAGGTCGTTGATTTCATTTTGACCAAAACTTCAGTGTCTGAAGAACCTACATCTCTTGAAAAACTTCGTGATCTAGTGCTTGAAAGCAACAAATAATAAAAACTTGGTAAGCAAGTCTTGAATATTCACCAATAAGGGTTGATATTAACCCTTATTGGTTTTTTGTTAACAAGGATAAATAACAATTTAGAGATCGCATGAAGAACAGAAGAAATAACCTAATAGAAGACATGGTAAATTTTTCACCTAAAATGGATCTTGTTCCAATGGTGATAGAACATGATGGTCGCGGTGAACGTGCTTTTGATATATTCTCCCGCTTGCTTCGTGAACGTATCGTTTTCGTAAACTCCCAGGTGCATGATGGTATGTCGTCGCTGGTTGTTGCGCAGCTTTTGTTCCTTGAGTCTGAGAATCCTGATAAGGACATCTCAATGTATATCAACTCACCGGGCGGTGTGGTTACTTCAGGCCTTGCAATGTATGACACCATGCAGTTCATCAGGCCGGATGTTGCCACTATATGTCTTGGTCAGGCTTGCTCTATGGGTTCGCTTCTTCTTGCGGCCGGTGCTAAGGGTAAAAGATATTCACTTCCGCATTCCCGCGTGATGATCCACCAGCCTTCTGGCGGATTTGAAGGGCAGGCAACGGATATTGAGATCCATGCGCGTGAGATAATGGAGCTGAAAAAGCGCCTTAACCAGATATATGTCCAGCATACAGGCCAAAAACTTGCTACAGTTGAAGCTGCTATGGAACGTGATAATTTCATGGATGCTGAAGCCGCCAAGAAATTCGGACTGATCGATGAGATAGTTTCGAAAAGGGACGACAAAAAGACCGATAAAAAATAAGTAATAATATAAATTAAAGTGATCATATATGGCAGAAGATAACAAAGATAATAGCACGTTATATTGCTCGTTTTGCGGCAAAAGCCAGCATGAGGTTAAAAAACTCATCGCCGGCCCGACGGTTTTCATCTGTAATGAATGTGTTGAGCTTTGCGTTGATATAATCCGCGAGGAAAGCAAATCTGCGCTTTCGCTTGAATCTCACGGCGGCGTTCCGAAGCCTAGCGCGATCAAAAAAGTTCTTGATGATTATGTTATCGGCCAGGAAGATGCGAAACGTATCCTCTCAGTTGCGGTGCATAACCACTATAAACGCCTTGAACACATGGAAAAAGGCGGCGAGCCTGAGATCACAAAATCCAACATCCTTCTGGTTGGCCCAACCGGTTCGGGTAAAACGCTTCTTGCGCAAACTTTGGCGCGGATCCTTGATGTTCCATTCACAATGGCTGATGCCACAACGTTAACTGAAGCCGGTTATGTTGGTGAGGACGTTGAAAATATTATCCTGCGCCTTCTGCAAGCCGCTGATTACAACGTTGAACGTGCGCAGCGCGGTATAGTTTATATCGATGAGATCGATAAGATCTCCCGTAAGTCTGAGAACCCTTCTATCACACGCGATGTGTCAGGTGAAGGTGTTCAGCAGGCGCTACTTAAAATCCTTGAAGGTACAATGGCCTCTGTTCCTCCGCAAGGCGGCAGAAAGCACCCTCAGCAGGAATTCTTGCAGGTTGATACTTCCGGCATTCTATTCATTTGCGGTGGTTCATTTGCAGGTGTTGAAAAAGTTATCGCAGGCCGTACACACGGTTCTTCAATTGGTTTCAATGCTTCTGTTCACAATAAACAGGCTATCGAACATAATGAATTATTCTCCAGCCTTGAGCCTGAGGATCTTATCAAATTCGGTATGATACCAGAGTTCGTTGGCCGTTTGCCGGTCATTGCAACGCTTATGGAACTTAGCGAAGAAGCTCTTATCGAGATTCTTACCGAGCCTAAGAATGCATTGGTAAAACAATATAAGAAATTGTTCGAGATGGAAGGTGTTGAGCTTGAGTTCAAACCATCTGCCTTAACTGCGGTTGCCAAAAAAGCTATCAAACGCAAAACCGGTGCCCGTGGCCTTCGTGCTATTATTGAAGGTTGCCTGTCTGAGCTGATGTATGACATTCCGGATAGAACCGATGTTGAAAAGGTCATCATTGATGATACCGTAGTAACTGACGGCAAAAAACCTAAGCTCGTACTCAGCGAAGGCACAAAGAAGAAAGATGGCAAAAGCAAAGAAGTAGTTAAATCTGCTTAATGTTCCCATGGTTGTGAGGTGCTTTGCTCCGAACCAATCCAGTTAAAGAACTCATTGCGTAGCAATTCTGGAGTTATTTCAATCAGCCAGGCTGGATCGCCGCGCTCCCGTTAGTCGCTCGCAATGACGGGGATTAGGCGGGATAATAAATATAATTCGCTATAGTTAAAATATTTCCCTTTAATACCTTGAAAACACTCCTCTGAAAGTTTATATTAGGGGTAAGACGAAACCAAAAAATTTTATATGTCAGAAAAAAAGCTTAGCCAAGGCCTTTATCCTGTTCTTCCGTTGCGTGATATAGTTGTTTTTCCTGGAATGATAGTTCCGCTTTTTGTGGGCCGCCAGAAGTCAATCAATGCGCTTGAGCATGCGCTGGAGAATAAATCCAAGCTGCTTTTAGTGACCCAAAAAGATGCAACTAATGATGAGCCGGTACCTGAGGATATATTCCGTATTGGTGTTCTGGTGAATATCCTGCAACTGCTAAAACTGCCAGATGGCACGGTGAAAGTTCTGGTTGAAGGTAACCAGCGCGCGGAGATCAATTATTACATAGATAACCCGAATTATTTCGAGGCGGAGGTTTTCCATCTTGATGAGATAAGCTTTGGCCAGACGGAGATCGAAGCTTTGTCGCGTTCGGTGATTTCCAGTTTTGATAATTATGTGAAGCTGAATAAAAAAATTCCTTACGATATCCTGCCGAACATCCAGAAGATATCTGATGCTTCGCTGGTGGCTGATACTATAGCAACGCACCTGGCGTTAAAAATATCTGAAAAACAGGAAATACTTGAAATAATTGATGTTACAAAACGCCTTGAAAAGCTCCTTTCACTTATCGAACGTGAGATCGATGTGCTGAATACCGAGCGCAAGATCCGTTCTCGTGTCCGCGGGCAGATGGAAAAATCGCAGAAGGAATATTACCTCAACGAGCAGATGAAAGCTATTCGCAAGGAACTTGGCGATGAAGATGAGAAAAATGAAATTTCCGAGCTGGCTAAAAAAATAAGCGAAACCAAGCTTTCCAAAGAGGCTGAGGAAAAAGCGCGTGCGGAGTTGAAAAAACTGAAGACAATGAGCCCGATGTCTGCGGAAGCGGGGGTGGTGCGCAACTATTTAGATTGGCTTCTGAATTTACCTTGGAGCATAACAACCAAGGTTAATAATAATATTAATAAAGCCCAGAAAGTACTGGATGCCGACCATTATGGGTTGGATAAAGTTAAAGAGCGTATCATTGAACATCTTGCAGTTCAGCAGCGTTCAGATGAATTGCGCGGACAGATAATCTGTTTTGTAGGGCCTCCGGGTGTTGGTAAAACCTCGCTGGCAAAATCTATCGCTAAGGCTACCGGGCGCGAATTCATTAAGGTTTCGCTGGGTGGTGTGCATGATGAATCTGAGATACGCGGGCACCGCAGAACTTATATCGGTTCAATGCCTGGCAAGATCATCCAGTCGCTGAAGAAATGTAAATCTTCAAACCCGGTTTTCCTGCTCGATGAGATAGACAAACTCGGCCGTGATTTCCGTGGCGACCCGGCAAGCGCGCTGCTTGAGGTGCTTGACCCGGAGCAGAATAAAAATTTCGCTGACCATTATATGGAAGTTGATTTTGACCTTTCGAACGTAATGTTCCTGACCACGGCAAACAGCCTGAACATGCCGCGTCCGCTCTTGGATAGGATGGAGATAATCCGCCTTTCTGGTTATACTGAGGAAGAAAAACTTCAGATAGCAAACGACCATTTAATTCCGCGGGTCATAAAATCCCACGGTTTCAAGAAAAATGAATTTTCTATTTCTGATTCGGCAATGCTTGACCTGATACGTTACTATACGCGCGAATCCGGTGTTCGGAGCCTTGAGCGTGAAATTGCAAAGCTTGCACGGAAAGCAACGGCGCAAATAGTGAAAAAGAAGCTTAAGAAGGTTCATATCACCGCTGCAAATCTTAAAAAATTCGCTGGTGTAAGGCGCTTTGACCATAATGTGATGGAAAAAGAAGATCTGGTGGGTTCAACCACGGGGCTTGCATATACCGAAGTTGGTGGTGATCTGCTGCCTATCGAGGCGGTGCTTATTCCGGGTGGCAAGGGCAGCATAATTTTAACAGGCCAGCTTGGTGATGTGATGAAGGAATCTGCGTCGGCGGCGTGGAGTTATGTCCGTTCGCGCTCATATGATTTCGGCATCAAGAAAGAAAAATTCCTTAAGAATGATATACATATTCACGTTCCTGAAGGTGCTACACCTAAAGATGGCCCATCTGCGGGCGCTGCAATGTGTAACACTATAATCTCTGTGTTGACCGGAATTCCGGTGCGTAAAGATGTTGCGATGACCGGTGAGATAACCTTGCGTGGCATGGTAACTCCGATCGGTGGATTGAAGGAAAAGCTTCTTGCTGCGATCCGTGGCGATATCAAAACGGTTCTTATTCCTGCTAAAAACGTTAAAGACCTTGAAGAGATCCAAAGCGATATCAAGGGCAGGGTGGAGATCATTCCGGTTACCACTGTTGATGAAGTGGTGAAATATGCGCTTACACAAGCCATGAAACCCCTTACTGAAGATGAGATAAGGGAAGATATGGCCGCTACGGAAAGATCAATGTTCAACCAGCAATCGGTTGAAAATTCAGATATGATCAAGCACTAGAGCTGCGCTTGGTTTTAAATAGAAGAAATTTAAAACCATTTTATTTTGATGCTCACGCTTCTTATTTTTTGTTATTTTGAATCTTCATCGTCGCCTTCTTCTTCAGGGGCGAAGTCTTCTATCGGTAAATTGGCTTCTACAAAGCCTTCTATCACATTTATTTTTGGAAATGCCTGTTTGGTGAAGGCGACGATGAAGATTCAAAATAACAAAAAATAAGAAGCGTGAGCATCAAAATAAAATGGTTTTAAATTT
>Ga0206887_10293_pt1 | contig 9811 bp, 11 predicted proteins | sample Alteio_BWOrgHeat_89_FD_153248 | JGI IMG/M metagenome (GOLD analysis project Ga0206887, IMG submission 153248) | Enriched cells from forest soil in Barre Woods Harvard Forest LTER site, Petersham, Massachusetts, United States - Alteio_BWOrgHeat_Nextera3 ...
GCACGAGGCGATATCTACCAAGCCAATTTAACACGAAAATTTTATGGAGAATTCGCAGAAGAGATACGTCCGCTGGAAATATTCAAACACCTGAATGCAATAAGCCCAGCCCCTTACAGCGCGTTCCTGAAGATCCGCGACATGTATATAATCTCCACCAGCCCAGAACTTTTTATCCGCGTGGATGAAAATGGCGAAGCGGTCACCTGCCCTATCAAAGGCTCCGCAGCCAAAGGAAACAGCGCTGAACTTTCGGAAAGCAAAAAAGATATTTCCGAGAACCTGATGATAACAGACCTGATGCGCAACGACTTTTCCAAAAGCTGCAAACCAGGAAGTGTGAAGGTTAAAGACCTGTTCGAGGTGAGTGAATTCCAAACCATCGCCCACATGTTCTCAACCGTTACCGGCCAGCTCAAGCCAGGAGAAAGCGGGTTCGACCTGATAAAGAACTGCTTCCCGCCGGGCTCAATGACCGGCGCCCCGAAGATCCGCGCGATGCAGATATGCAGCGAACTGGAAAGACATAAACGCGGAATTTACAGCGGCGTACTTGGCTATTTCGCTCCACATGGTGATAATGGCATCAGCCCGTGCGAATTTTCCGTGGTGATACGCACACTTATAATCAAGGGAAATAAATTCGAATTCCAGGTAGGCGGCGGAATAACTTACGACTCAGACCCCGAAAAAGAATGGGCGGAAACCATGATGAAAGCCAAGCCGATAGCCGATGCACTTGGTGTTTATGCGGAAGTGGAGAGGTTGTAGTTAATTAATCAAGTACGTGTGAACGCTCATATTCAGGATGGCACTTAGAAAACTGGGTATTTATTGATGCAACCGTTGCAGCTATACTTTTGTGAATGTTAGATAATTCAGGCTGGTTCCTTTTGTTACCGCCAGGATGTGCAAAATGCACTTTGAAATCCAAGGAGTTTACATACTTATCGCCCTTTTCATTACATATTTTATGTAGCTCGGTGTTTATTGAACCCCTTGTCAGATATGGAGTACTATCAGATGCCTTAACTATTTCTTCTGATTTAATTTCTACTGAATTATGTACTTTAGCTGAGCCCCCGGCTTTGTACTGCACTATTTTATACTCTTTCTCTTTTTCTATGGCATTGTTAACTATTTCCAGTGCAGTAGACCTCAGCCTGTATTCTGGCGTTCTATATAAGTTATCCAACTTTGTATTTTTTAATATCTCAACATCTTTATCAGCACCATAATTCTGCCCGCCTGCCTTTATTTTCATAGTCAGTAATTCTTGATCAAGATTTTTAGCTAATTGCGCAAGCTCATCACCATGCAGAACCTCTGTTTCTTTTACCAGCGCATTATGCTCTTGAAGGAGTTCAGTTTTAAGCTTTAAAGGAGCGGTATTCTTCATTTTATGAAGAATATCATTTTTTGCATCTTCAAGCCGCCCGTTATACATTGGATAAATTGCAGATTCCTGACTTGAAAGAAGCGTTGCGTCAAATAGGTCTAACATAGGCTTGGCCATTCCTTGGAATATAGAACCATTTGATTTATATTTTTTCTCCCCGGAATTTATCGTATTAAGTATGTATTTTTCAACATCAGCTCGGGTTAAATATTCTCCGGAATGCTCTTTTACTTCAGCCAACACATTATTCGCGATCACAAAATGTGGATGCCCATCAAGTTTGCTTTTATCAGCAACAGTAAATTCAGTCTTGTCCGGCCCAAAAATAGCAATCTGAGCTTTATCCAACAAAGCCTCCAGGGCATTAGAAAATTTTTCTATAGAATCCCTACCCATAACCGCACTGTCACCAAGCGATAGGTTTTTATAAAAGTTGGTATTTTTAAGAGTCCAAGGAGCAAACATAGCTAAAAATATTAAATTTATGGATTATTATAACACAGAAAGGTTAACAAATGGTTAACAAAAAGTAAATAAAAAAATGTAGTGTTATGTACTTTAAATCAATTACTTAGGCGACCCAAGTGGATTATTTGCCATCTTACTCCTTCACATTCACCGTAAACTGGCCTTTATATGCCTTGGTGAGTGCGGTGAACTGGTGGTATATGGAAAGCCATGCATCGGCACATTCCTGCTCTGTGGTCCTGGTTTCTTCCGTGGTGTGGATCAGGCCCTTTATCCCGCCGTTCCTTGGCGCGGTTGCTATATGGAAAATCTCCTCACCGGAAAATTCCCTACCGGTTATCTCTTTGCATGTCTTCAGCAGATGGGAATTAATATCTTCCCAGAAAAGTTGCGGCGCAGGTTTTTTACCAATATTGTCGTTTATATATTTCCCAAGAAATATTTTTGCTGAATTTGGAACAAGGTACCCCGGACTTTTCCTCATGTTATGAAGCTTCTCCTCGGAAGCATGCTGGCCAAGCGAGATAAGCCTGCTTATCGCCATGAAATTCACATCATCGATTAATTCCTGTGCCGTTTCAAGGCTGATGCCATTAGGGTTGCTCTCGAATTTCGCCGGAACCATCACCGGCGTTGCAGAGCCGTGCAATATATTGGTGCTCTTCGGCATGTGATAGGTGAACAGCTGGTTTATATAAGTGATCGCCTCTGCGCTGTTCTTCTGCTGTGGCGCAGAAAGGACGGAAGGTATCTTCCTGTTGAAAAATGTATATAGGTGGTAATCCTCCGGCGATATCTTTTCGCCGCTTATTTCCCCAACGGTAATGAACATATGCTCGTTCATATCTCTACGGCAAAGGGTTTGCGGCTCATCTTTATCTTTCTGCTGTTCGACATGACTGGTTATGAATTCAAGTGCGGACTCTGTTATTTTCAGTTGCGTCTCAAATCTCGTTTTTATTATCGGGCCGATCTGGGAAGCGGGATTGAGCGCTTTTTTTAGGTTATCCCGTATTTCGGTGATATCTTGCATCATGCTTTTTGCGCGCGCAATATCCAGAACCTGCTCTTCTATGCCTACATAGCTCATGAAATCAGAGCCCTTGATGTTGGTATGGCCTGGAATGTAAGGCCCGTACTTATCATATTCGTTTTCAGTAGTATTATCTTGAGCAGGCATACAATCTATGGTTGTTTAAAAAAACGCTCATACATAAATTGTATCGCATAAAAAACCCATAAGGAAGCCACCTTGGCAGATATATTTTCACTTATTTTAAAAAAGAGGTGTTGCCCGAACACACGCCCTGACAAAAATGGTTCAGAGTGAGGCGGCAATTGTAAGCTAAAATATCAGCCACCAGGTTTTTCAGAAAGATATTGCTCTTTGCCTTTCACGGTTTTCCAGTCATCGGCATCAGGCAGCGGGCCTTTAGATTCATTGATATTCGGCCAGATGGCGGCATAGCGGCGATTAATATCTATCCATTTCGCCAGCTCGGCAGATTCCGGCTTGATAGCCTCTATCGGGCATTCCGGCTCACACACCCCGCAATCTATGCATTCATCGGGGTTGATGACCAGCATGTTCTCCCCCTCATAGAAACAGTCAACCGGGCAGACATCCACACAATCTGTGAGTTTGCACTTGATGCATTCTTCTGTAACGATGTAGGTCATTGTTTTTAGTTGCTGGTTATCAGTGGCTAGTAGCTAGTGGAAAAGCACCGTCTTGTCAAGGGTTTGAAGGATTGTTGCAATAGGAATAAATTTATGGTAGAATGGCCAAAACCAATAAACAGGGGATTTATGACACTTGGGAATGCTGATCTAAGACTTGATGCTTTGGTTGAACGAGCCAAAGGGCATATTATAGAGGTCACCGGTACTAGCGTATATAAAGAAGGTGAAGGCTCGATCTATTTCGATAAAATGATGCATGAAAAACACTATTTCAAACCTGAGCCTGGAAATTATGCGATCCAGAAAGGCCTGTTAATTGCCTCAGGGGAAAAGCGAACTTATATAGGAATAGCTATTCCGGAATTAATCGATAAATTAAAGGCCTATGATGGGGCTAGTACTAACAAGAAAATTAATTTCTCAGAGGTTAAGGTTCCAGAAAAGAAGAACATACCTCTTACCCAAGGCGAACGCTCTGACAGAAAAGAAATAACTGATTTCCTGAAAAAGAATTTTCTTATTACACCAGGAAGCGTAAGGGTTGCGGGTCTAAAATCAGAGCACTTATCAACAAGACTTGTATAGGCATGTTAAGCTTCACAGAGAAAGCGAAGATAGGGAATAACAATGCACTTTTCCTTATCACTGGCATCAATGCGGAAAAATTAGCGTTCTGCGCCCTTGTCGAACTGGATAAAAAAGGCATGGGGCTTCTGGAGAATGATATTAAAACAAACAGCCAAAGATTCGTCCATGATTATGGAAAAGTTATGCTGTTTGAGTTCAGCAGCCCGGAAGAAGAAAATACAAAGAAAAAGATAGACGATATCTGCAAACAATATTCCTAGTATCCCACGCAGTATTTACTTCAACAACATCTGCAATTGCGAAACGTGAACCAGTTCCTCGTGCTCTATCGGTGATTTCTCGGAAAGTTTTGGGGTTACGGCGTTTGTGAAGCCGAGTTTTTTGGCTTCCTTCAAACGCGGAACCGATTGGGATACCGGGCGGATCTCGCCGCTTAAGCCCACTTCACCGAAATAAACTGTATTCGCAGGGATCACTTTTGATTCCACGGCCGAGATTATCGCCGCCGCAACGGCAAGGTCTGCCGCGGGCTCGGTGAGTTTTATCCCGCCGGCAACATTTAAATAAATTTCCTTATCATATAATTTCACCCCGCAGCGCGTTTGCAGAACCGCGATTATCATCGCCAGCCGGTTGGCATCCCACCCCACCACAGCGCGACGAGGCGTTGGGATGAATGACGGCGAAACGAGAGCCTGAATCTCCACCAGGATAGGCCGCGTTCCCTCAAGTCCGGCATATATCACCGAGCCTGAAACATTGTTGCTCTTACCGGAAATAAAGAATGATGATGGGTTCTTCACCTCAACCAACCCTTTTTCCTGCATCTCGAAAACACCAATTTCATTAGCGGGCCCAAAGCGGTTCTTCACCGCGCGCAGAATGCGGAAATTATAGCCTTTCTCGCCCTCAAAATATAACACCGTATCAACCATATGCTCCAGCACACGCGGCCCTGCTATCTGCCCATCTTTAGTGACGTGACCGACCAACACCAGGCAAAAACCCTGTGATTTTGCGGCGTTGATAAGCTCATGCGCTGAAAACCGCACCTGCGAAACTGTGCCTGGAGATGACTCTACCGAAGGCACGAACATGGTCTGGATGGAATCTATTATCACCACTTTTGGTTTTGAAATACGAAGTGCAGCGATTATATCATCAACATTAGTGGCACTCGCCAGCTCAACCTCCGCAGAATCCAGCCCTAATCGCTTCGCCCGCAGACTCACCTGCCCCACCGATTCCTCGCCAGTTATGTAAAGGCATTTATGCCCCTGAGTGGCAATTTGCGCCACCATTTGCAGCAATATCGTTGATTTGCCGATCCCCGGATCACCGCCCACCAGCGTTGCCGAACCCGTCACCAGCCCGCCGCCTAGCACCCGGTTGAGCTCCTCTATACTGGTATCAAGCCGTTTTAAATTTTCTTCCGCTGAGGCCAGTGAATGGAACTCTATCTTTTTTGATGAGCTTTTCGCCCCTTTTGAAATGGAAAAAACCTGGGATACAGGCTCTTCGGATATACTGCCCCATACATTGCACGAATCGCACTTACCCGCCCACTTCGAGGTCACCGCCCCGCAGGAGTTACATACATATTGCGCTTGTGTTTTGGCCATGAAATAGTTGCTATGGTTGAGAGGGGAGTTTAGTAAAATTTAAAAAAACTCGCAATGTTTAAATATTGAAAAAACCCCCGATTTTATGTATCATAGCGGTATTATGATAGAACAAACTGAAACAAAACCATATTCGCGCGAGCTTTCCGAATTTGAATCTATCGGCAGGGAAAATAACAGGAACTTCAACCTGCTTTTACGCGTGGTGGAAAGTGATATCCCCGCTAGAGGGAAACATAAAATGATCGCAGAGATAGTTCCCAATAAGGAGTTTTTTAATGACACCTATTCTCTCGCCGAACCTGTAGCAGTTAATTTTAGCATCTACCCGAAAAAGAGCAGCCCCGGTGAGAAAAACTTGGGCCATTCAGCCAAGTTTGAATTCACCCAAAATAAAGAAGGCAGGATATTCGCTACCCAATTCCTAAATTTTACAGAAGCACGAGGTATTGATATCAAAGATTTTGTTGTAAAAGCAAAGATCACCACCGACCTGGGCGAAACCCTAAATATAAACTCAAAGATCGATATGAGCCTCTTCATCCCGAAAGCACCGCCTTCCGCTGAAAAAAAACTAACCAAATTAAAGCCATTACGAACAGCGGCAGACTCTGAAATAAAAGAATATTTCGGGAATATAGAAGGGGTTGTGAGCGGCAAGAAGTTCTTAGGCAATTAATTTTTTGATATCAACCGTAACAGCTTCTATCTGCTTAGTACCATCAATGGCGGAAAGCAGGTTCTTACCTTTATAATATGGCAGAACCGGCGCAGTCTGTTTCCAGTAGGTTTCAAGGCGCTTGCCAAAAACCTCAGGGTTATCATCAGGGCGCGGAACCTCACCTTTGGCAAGCGCTTCATTGGCACGTTTAACCACGCGGCCTTTCAGCGCCTCATCAGGAACCTTTATCTCAATAACGATATCAATTTTTTTGCCCTTGGCGGCAAGCATTTTATCAAGCGCCTCAGCCTGCGCAACCGTGCGTGGAAAGCCATCAAGCATAAAACCATTGGCACAATCTGCCTGATTTATGCGCTCGTCTATCATGCCGATTATTATATCATCAGAAACAAGGCCGCCTTCTTTCATTATTTTTTCAGCCTGTACACCGAGCGGTGTTTTTGCTGCAACGGCAGCACGGAGCATATCCCCGGTTGAAAGCTGCGGGATGCCCAGCGATTCTTTCAGAATTCCTGCCTGTGTACCTTTTCCGGCTCCTGGAGGGCCAAATAGAATGATGTTCATATCTATCTCCTTCTGCGGGTGCCTTTCATGTTAGTTTTCTTCAAAAGCCCTTCATATTGGTGGGCTATCAGGTGCGATTGAATTTGAACAATGGTATCCATAGTAACGTTGACCACGATAAGCAAGCTGGTGCCGCCAAGATAGAACGGAACGCCAAATTGTGAGATAAGCAACTCAGGGATAACGCAGAGCAGTGAAAGATATATTGCGCCTATAACTGTTAAACGGTTCATGATGAACTGGATATATTCCGCCGTATTCTTGCCCGGACGGATGCCTGGGATAAAGCCACCGTTCTTTTTCAGATTCTCAGCAGTTTCAGACGGATTGAATACGTTGTTCATATAGAAGAAACAGAAAAATGTGATAAGCGTTACCAGCATTATCATGTAAAGCGGCTTTCCATGGCCAAGCAGCCCCACCAAAGTTGCCAGGAACCCTTCAGAGTTCGTAGCCGCCAGGCCTGAGAAACTAACGATAGTTGCCGGAAACAACAACAGCGAGCTTGCGAAGATCGGAGGAAGAACACCAGCCGTGTTCAGTTTTAGTGGAAGATAAGTGCTCTCGCCCTGATATTGTTTATTACCAACCGTGCGTTTCGGATATTGCACGATAAGCCGGCGCTGCGCCCTTTCACAGAAAACTATGCAGCCAATAAGCGAGATAACCAGAACAAACACCGCAATAATTATAGGCGATGAAAGCGCACCAGTGCGGCCAAGTTCAAACGTACGCGAAATTGCACCAGGAAGCCCGGCAACGATACCGGAAAAGATTATAATGGAAACACCATTACCGATGCCACGCTGGGTAATTTGCTCACCCAACCACATCAGAAAAATTGTTCCACCAACCAACGACACAACAGTGGTTGCAATGAAGAATGAATGGTTATCAATAACAACCGCGTTCTGCCCCTGGATGTTTATTGAAAGCAGGTAAGTTGCTATCCCAACGCCTTGGAATGCCGCCATGAACACAGCGCCTATCCGTGTATATTGCTGAATCTTGCGGCGCCCTGCCTCGCCACCTTCCTTGCGGAGCTGGGTAAGTGCCGGGTACATGAAGGTTAAAAGTTGCATCACGATGGAAACGGTGATGTATGGCATAACGTTAAGCGCGAATATCGTCATACGGTGAAGCGCACCGCCGGAGAACATATTGAACAGGTCTAACAAACCACCAGAATGTTGTGAGGCAAGCTTAGAGATAACACGCGGGTCAATACCAGGAAGAGGGATATAAGTGCCGAGGCGGTAAACTAATAACGCACCCAGAACAAACCAGATCCTTTTTTTGAGTTCCTCCGCCTTGCCGATAGCAGCAAAGTTAATGTTTGACGCCATTTTTTCAAACGAGGAAGACATAAGGAGGTCAGGGGTTAGAGGTTAGGGGTTAGAGGTACAAGAGAGATACGGTAACAACCTGTCACCTGTAACCTCTCACCTGTAACCTATTTGGTTTCTTTTTTCTTCGTGGCCGCTTTTTTATCCGCCGCTTTTTCTTCTTTCTGGAAGGCTTTTGCAGGTTTAGCAGGCTTTTCAGCCTTCGCTTTTGGAGCAGCTTTCGCAGCTTTTTCAGCAATCTCAGCCTTTCTAGCTTCACCAGTGTTCTTTTCTTTTGTAGCAACTGAAATTGTTACTTTACCACCAGCTTTCTCAACCAATTTGATTGCAGAAGCCGAAGCTTTTTCAACCTGGATATCAACTTTAGCTTTGATCTCACCAAAACCAAGAAGCTTAACGCCATCAAGACGGCCTTTAACTAAGCCAGCTTCTTTAAGAGAAGCAGAAGTGATAGCTTTTGAAGCATCAATTTTTTTCTCGTCGATCGCTTTCTGAAGATCAAAAGTGTTCACAACATCATATTCCTTGCGTGTATGGTTATTGAAACCACGTTTTGGTAGACGACGGTGAATTGGGGTTTGACCACCTTCGAAACCATTAACAGCAACGCCTGAACGTGCAGTTTGACCTTTACCACCACGGCCACCTGTTTTACCTTTACCCGAACCGATACCACGACCGATACGGATCTTGCCACGGGTTGAACCCGGGTTTGGCTTTAAATTATTCAATGAAAATGTCATAACACTACTTCCTGATTATTAATTATTATGCTTCGATAATTTTCACAAGGTGCTTAACCTTGTTTATCATGCCACGGATAGCTGGAGTATCCTGCAGCTCAACTTCGCGGTGACGTTTGTTCAACCCAAGAGCTATAAGTGTAGCTTCCTGAGATTTAACGCGGCCGATCTTGCTGCCGGTTTGAACTATTTTGATTTTCTTTTGCGCTGCCATGATTTAACTCTCCGTGTATAAATATTATGCTTCTGTTGTTTCAGCGGCTTTATTAGGGCCTTTTGTGTGCTCACGCTGAGAAACGATCTCGTTGATCTTCTTGCCACGGCGAGCCGCAGTAGATTTAGGAGACTGAACCAGTTTAAGCGCCGCGAAAGTTCCCGCGACCATGTTATAAGGGTTTGATGAACCGAATGATTTAGCCACAACGTCTTTAACGCCAAGAGCTTCAAAAATAGCTCTCATAGGGCCACCTGCGATGATACCAGTACCAGCAGGAGCAGTTCTGATGATAACACCACCAGCGCCTGAAGTTGCTTTGATATCATGGTGGAATGTACGGCCTTCACGAAGTGGAACTTTTATCATGTTACGGCGCGCAGCTTCAGTTGCTTTACGTTTAGCATCCTGAACCTCTTTCGCCTTACCTTTACCAACACCAATACGGCCTAGTGCTGCAAAACCAAACCTTCTACCACCTTTTACTACTTTTGTAGTACGG
>Ga0206887_10295_pt1 | contig 9761 bp, 8 predicted proteins | sample Alteio_BWOrgHeat_89_FD_153248 | JGI IMG/M metagenome (GOLD analysis project Ga0206887, IMG submission 153248) | Enriched cells from forest soil in Barre Woods Harvard Forest LTER site, Petersham, Massachusetts, United States - Alteio_BWOrgHeat_Nextera3 ...
GTCTTTTTCTTTTCAAGAATAATGTAATGACGGCACTATCGCGAGCTTCGCTTTCAATAATGCCTGCAGGATAAATCAAATCGGAGTCAAAGAACCATAGGTAGTAAAAGCGATCTTCACGATCATGATCGAAAATGGGAGGAATTTTAAACTTGATTTCGGTTGGGCAACCAAGGCCAATCTTGATAGGTGCAGCAAGGCCGCTAAATGCTGGACTTACAGAGCGCTTATCTATTTTAGGCGGGAAATTTTGGCTGATATCAGCAGCTTTGGCTAATCTTACTTCTTGGTAATCCAAACAATGCGGAAGAAAGAGCAATACCGCTAAGGCGAGTTGTTGCATGCGATTAAAATTCATTTTGGGGTTCTAAGCAAAGCTTCCCTTGTGTCATCAAAAGCTCGGTTTCGATTGAGCAGTTGCTGCCAGAGTACGTCCAAGTATGCAGCGCTCAGCAGTGCACTGTCATTTACTCCTCCTGCAGCGCCTAGATAGTTTTGATACATCCAAGGTACTTTTTGCGCATAAAAAAGCGCCCCAAATTTGGGCGCAATTAACTCAAAACGATAAAACCAAGCAAGAAAGCTCACCCCGCGATGAATGTCGTGTGCCGAATAATCAACGCCTAATAAAGAATAAACACGCGACAAATCTTCAAAGGGTATAAGAGTTGAAAAATCCCCGTGTAAAGGTGGCGGATGGTGGGCGAGTATAAACATATCGACGCCCAAATCGGCAAGCTCTGCCGCCTGAGAATTATCGCCGTTAAAATGTCTATTTGCTAACTGAGGGATGAAGAGCGTGTCAAAATTTTCATCTTGTATACTATGGACAGCGCACCCTAACCAATGAGCAACCAAAAGAGGACAGCTTACGGTAATATCGTCCTGACAATTATCAAAAATATAATCACGATAGTTTTTGAGAAATGGCCACCAATGAGAAATTTCTCCGTAAAAATTGTCTTCATCACAATGGTCGTTAATAACGGCGATAATTCTCAGGCGGCAGAGCTTGCCGATTTGGGCGTCGATATGTTTATACTCGCCCACCATCCGCCACGATTGACCAGCTCGGAAATACTTTTTGAAGTTGGTGGAAGATATTCTTTTCAGCATAGCCACTGTCCGGGTAAGCTGAAGCGAAAAGAAATGCGGATTTATTGGCTTCAAGAAATGCTTTTAATTCGGGTTGGGAAACTTTTTGTATGGCCAAATTACTCATGAACATATGAGTACTGATTCCTGATGCGTTTACCGGAAGACAAATGAACGCGCCCAAAAAAAAGTGTCGTATAAAGTTAGGCATTCTACAGCACCACACTTACTAATAACGAGCGTTAGCTTGACGATTATTAGAAGAAAAAGCATGCGTACATAGGCTGACTGTGCAATTAAGGTGAAAATGCCATATCGCAAACTGAGCGATTTTAAATGCTCATTCGTCAACACCAGTTTATGCATTGAGGAGCTCGGCAATCAGCCCAGCCAGGCCACCCAAAGAGAAGGGCTTGGAGATATAATTGATGCCAGGTTCTAGTACACCGTCCTGAGAGATGACATTGTCTGAATAACCAGACATATAAATCACTTTAATGTGCTGATGGGTGCGCGAAAGATTTTCTACTAATTCTTTGCCACTCATTTCGGGCATGACTACATCGGTTACAATCAGATCAATTTTACCTTCTACGTTCTGAACCATGTTTAGTGCATTTTTTCCATTAGAAGCGGTAATTACTCGATAGCCGCAACTGCTCAAAAATTTATTTACCAGCGAGCTCAGTCCCGGTTCATCTTCGACGAGTAATATGGTTTCATTGTGTTGTGAGTGTTGTATGTGTTCCAGCTTGGCTTCTTCTTCTTTGGTTGGTTGTTCCAAAACACGTGGAATAAAAATGGTAAATATGCTGCCTTTATCAAGCGTGCTGTCGACCTGAATGTGACCGCCGCTCTGTTTTACAAAACCATAGACCATGGCGAGTCCTAGCCCTGTGCCCTTGCCCTCTGGCTTGGTGGTAAAGAAAGGTTCAAATATTTTCCTTTTCGTGTCTTCATCGATACCGGTTCCGGTATCCGAGACGGAGATGGCAAGATAGGGCCCTTTTGGAATACCAAATGCTGTTGCAATTTCGGCATTAAGATCTCTGTTGGATGAGGCGATGTTAATTTTTCCACCATTAGGCATGGCGTCACGCGCATTAACTACCAAATTGGTGATAGCCTGCTCAAGCTGATTCGAATCAGCCAGAACGAATCCAGCGTCTTTATTTTGAGTAGTGGTGAGCTGAATATTTTCTCCAATAAGGTAGCGAAGCAGTCGTTCGCAGCGAGCAATGGTCTCATTCGGATTAATGACGATAGGTTTTAATATTTGTTTTCGGCTATAGGCCAACAGTTGACTGGTAACCTCTGCCGCTTTAAAGCCTGCCTCCTGAATGTGGTTTAAAGCCGGCCATAAGGCATGATTCAAGTCGATAGTGTCTAATGACATTTGGCAGGCACCAAGGATAACCGTCAATTGATTATTAAAGTCATGAGCGATTCCCCCTGCCAAGACGCCGATGGCTTCCATTTTTTGAGACTGCAAGAGCTGTTCTTCTCGCTCTTTGAGCTCTACTTCAGCTTTATGACGAGACCTTTGCTCGATACCGATTTTCTCTTGCGCCCACAAAACCGCAAGAACGCGAGCTTTTAGTTCATCCGGGTGAAAAGGCTTAAAGAGATAATCGTTTGCCCCTGCTTCCCAGCCGCGAAGGAGGGCATTTCGGTAGGTCAACGCGGTAAGCAAAATAAACGGAATGTGTGCAGTTGCTGGATCGGCTTTAATCTCTTTGCAGAAACTGAGGCCGTCGCGTCGGGGCATCATGACGTCTGACAGGATCATCACAGGCATCAGTTTGCGCGCTTCTTCCAGGGCTTCTTCGCCATCATGAGCGAGCTTTACCCGACAAATTTGTCGCAGTAATTTAGAGATGTAATTTGCGAGTTCTGGATTATCTTCGGCCACCAACACTAAAGGCAATGTTGAGGTGTCAAAATCTTCTGAGATTTCAGCTTCTGCCGCGGCTGTTTCATATTGCTCGATGAGTCGTACGTGCTCCCGCTGATTTTCATTGGCTTGTGTAATAGCAGCTGTGGATTTTGGGGCTTGAAATTCGACCGTAAAAGTACTTCCCTTGTCGAGCTGACTAGAAACTTTGGCGTCTCCTCCTAAAAGCTCAGAGAATTCCTTAACTAGAGCAAGCCCTAATCCTGCCCCTTCAAATCGACGTGTCGAAGCGCCTTCGACTTGTTTAAATTTTTGAAAGAGCAGCGGAATTTCGTGTTCAGGAATTCCAATGCCAGTATCGGTCACGGACAGACTAAAACGATCGTCTTGGTGACTCAAATTCAACGCGATTTTGCCGCCTTTTGGCGTAAACTTGAGTGCATTTGACAGGAGATTGAAAACAATACGTTCATATAAATAACGATCCAAATCGACCGTGCCGATGCTTGGCTGAACGCTGCATTCGCCGTATATGCCCCGACTTTTCATCATCGCGTGGAAATCTAAACACAGCGCTTCGGTTAGTTCGGCAATATCAGTAGGTTCACGATTAACACGTACTTTGTGAGATTCAAGTTTCTGAAAATCTAGGAGGCCCTGAACCATTTGGAGTAAACGAATTACGTTATTATGCATCGTACCCAGCATTTGAGTTGCATCTTTGCTGAGCTGTCCAAACTGGCCGGAAAGTAATGAATCAAGCGGGCCTTTAATCAGAGCAAGCGGAGTCCTGAGCTCATGTGAAATGTTTGAGAAAAATTCGCTTTTTAGTTTTTCATGCTCGGTAATTTTCTGATTGGCCAAGGCAAGCTCTTTGGCGCGATTGCTTAATTTCTCTTGGGCCACCAGCAAGTTTTCGGCCATTAAGTTAAACGATTTCCCGAGCTGACCCAGTTCATCATTTGCTTTAATTGTAACGCGTTGCTCAAGATTGCCTTCACCAATGTGCCGCGCAGCATCACCTAGAGCTTGGACACTTGTGATTACCTGTCTTGAAATAGAATAAGCAAGCAAGATTCCCATTCCTAAGAAAAGAAGGGTTGCACCAAGCATAATCCACATCAGCAAATTGACCAACCATCGAGCGGCATCGCCAAGTATGAATGAAAATTTATCCTCCAAACTCGTTAATCTGAAATTAATGTTATCGATGCGCTCATGAAAACTCAGTGCTGCGGCTGAGGAAAGAGGACCGGCCAACATTTCAGCGTGAATGGTTTCGCCCAAGGATTGGAGTTCCGCTATCAAAGCGTCGCCCTCCCCCCAAATCTTTCTCGCCCTTTCGATACGGTCAATGCCTTTAAAACGCTTAAAGACTAGACCCATCCCTCTGACATCGGCTGGGTGATTGCGGCCTGCGAGAAAGCCTTTATCGACAATGCTAAAGTCTGTTTGATCCTTTAAAAGCTCAAGACGGGCGATTTTCTCTCCCAAAGGAACATCAAGAAACTGCTGATAGAGCTTAAAGTGGGCCTCATCACGGGTCTGTACGTAGGAGTTGAGATGGTAAGCGGCGTCCTTTTGGGCCTTTGACCACAGTCCTTCCGCACCTATAAGGGCGCGAACCGAAGACAACAAGTTGATGGCAAAGAGAGAGAGGAAAACGAGTAACCCAATTGTGAGCGCCAAACCACCAACTATGAGGGTAAATTTTTTGGTGATACTCAGGTCGGATAAATGCTTCATAAACAGCATATTATCAGCAACATCTTTCATGAACCAATTTTTAGGCTGATATAAGCTGATCAATGCCGGTGAGCGATCATGCTAGTCACGGTATATGGTCATGCTTGCACGGTCAGACTCGAACTCACGCTCACTTTTTCGCAGATGCGCCATTACTTCGTTAACGCTGCCGCCTTTTTCTAAAATGAGCCGAGGTTGGTCATCACCAAAAAGCAAATCAATAGCTAAGATATCATCGACAAACTCATAGGCCTCGCTTCGCCAGGAAAATCCAGGAAATTGTCGAGCAGCCCAAATGACCGCTACGCCGGTTCGCAGAGATTGGAATTGTTTTCGATCGGTGACATGAAGTTGTACACCACCACAAGTTTGACCCGCAAATTTCTGAAAGGCAGGAGTAAACTGCAGTGGCCTCAAAGTCACGCCATCTGATTGTTCAGATATGAGCGCGGCAAATTTATAAGGATCGTCGATGTATGGCGCACCAATTATTTCAAAAGGCTTGGTTGTCCCTCTTCCTTCTGATAAATTTGTGCCTTCATATAAGCAGCCACCTGGGTATACCAAAGCGGTATCTTCGGTGGGCATATTGGGGGACGGCATTACCCAGGGAAGCCCAGTGTCGCTAAAATAATCGCCGCGGTGCCAGCCAGTCATATGAATAATTTCAACGGCGCTGATATTTTGAACGCGAGCGGCATGCAAAACTAATTCGCCTAAAGTCAGACCATGGCGATTAGGTACGGCCAGTTCTCCGACGAATGACTTGAACTTCGGCAATACCTTATTTCCTTCAATATTATTGCCATTCAATGGATTAGGACGATCGACAACCATACAAAGAACACCGGTTTCAGCACATGCTTTCAATGCATAAATAATGGTGTTCACATAGGTGTAATAACGACTACCTACATCTTGCAGATCACACAGTAAAATATCTACATTATTTAATGCCGTTGGTTGAAGGTAGAGACTCTCTTTGGTGTTTCCGTAAAGGCTGATAATGGGGATATCTTTTTTGTCATGTTGTTCTTCTATAGGCTCCATATATTGAGCGGTCGCGAAAAAACCATGCTCTGGGGCAAATATTTTAACGACATTGAGGTCATGTTTGAGGCAAAGATCTAAAATATGGTTTAGATTTTTGTCTACACTGGCGGCATGCGCCAACAAGGCAATCCTTTTACCGCGCAGTGCCGCAAATTTATCTGCTACTAATCGGTCTAGTCCGCTTAAGGTTGGCATCACTACTCCGCCTACAAATTGCTAAAAAACGGGCAAAAAAGGATCACAAGGCCCAGATACAAAATGTAGCCTGAGGTCGCCTACCAAGTAAAGGGAGCCACACACCAATACAAGAGAATTGCTTTGTTCGGCCTCTTTCACAGCCACTCGCAGCGCATGTGAGGCCTGAGGAATCACGGTCGATAGAGCAGCAAAGCTAGGAAAAAAGCTAGGAAGCTTGTGCGCTTCTAAGGCCCGAAAATTGCGGCTTTGCGTGAAAATAAATCGTTTGAGGGGCAGGTCTGATTTTCGCCAAATATCATCTAAATCATTCGAGGCGTGACTTTCGGTGAGTCCTAAGACGACGATTACATTTTTGTTGAAAAATCTTTGATCACTCTTTAGAGCGCTGTGCAGAGAACTTAAGCCGCCAGGGTTGTGCGCTCCATCCATTAAGACATGTGGATGATGATTCACAAGTTCATAGCGACCAGGCCATTTCACCTGGGCAAGACCTTGAGCGCGAATAGCCGGAGATTTGACTAACTGAGCTTCTTCCAACATCGCGACCGCCATTGCGGCATTTTGAAATTGGTAAGAACCGGCCAGTCCTAGCGACGCTTGAGAGAGCAAACATTGAGTACCCTTGAATACCGACAATCTATTTTCTGCGTCAACGGAGAAAGAAATATCTTTACCCATGCTCGTCAAAGGAGCATTTTTTTGCCAGGCCTGTGTTGCAATAGTTTGATATGCTTCTGGCTGTTGTTCGGCAGAAATAATGGGGACACCAGCTTTAATAATGCCAGCTTTTTGCCGAGCAATGGCTGACAGCGAAGAGCCCAATATATTCATATGATCAAAGCTGATGGGAGTTATACCGCATACTTTTGGCCAAACAATATTAGTGGCGTCATAAAGACCACCTAAACCAACCTCAATAACTGCTGCTCGTACGCCATGTTTACGAAATAATATGAGAGCCATGGCAAATGTACGCACAAAAAAAGTGCATTGAATTCCGCTTTGCTGGGCGACTTCGAAAACTTCATTTTCTGCCCAGCAAAAATCGTCCTCAGAGACGAGTTTGCCCGCAATGCGCATGCGCTCACGCGCACAACTTAAATGTGGACTAGAAAAATAGCCAGTATGAAAACCACCAGCGCGGAGCATTGACTCAAGACATGCGCTCACACTGCCTTTACCGTTGGTGCCAGCTACATGCAAAAAACGCATGCCTTTTTCTGGCGAGCCCAGCTTCTTGAGCAGTTGCGCAATAGAATCCAGGCCGAGTTTGGGAAATTGTATCGCGTCTTGCAGTCGGTTGAGTGCATTAAGATAATTCGAACTAGCGCTGTTCATAGTTAACCTTTGGCTGAGGCTCACTAACGTTAACTTGAGGGGGATTTCTTCGATGATGCCACACAAAAAAAACCTCTCAATCTCCCTTTAAAAAAGGGAGAAGCGCATGACAAAAACCTCAACATTAGCCATCAAGCGCAGATTTTTTCCCGGTATTTTTGGGATATTTTTTAAAAACGGTTGCCGTCTTTCCCTTAACTTGCACAAGTTCTGCGCCTATGGATTGGCATAAAGATTGTGCCAGTTCGTCTAGACTCATCTCTTCTGATTCTTTCAGTTGAACTTTGATAAGCTCATGAACCAAAAGCGCGCTTTCAATTTCTTTGAGCACAGAAGGGGTAAGACCATTTTTCCCGAGCAAAACTACAGGCTTGAGGTGATGGGATAAAGCTTTGAGTATTTGATTTTGATTTGAATTAAGCATTTGACATACACTAACACACCTTTTGCCACTTTCAAGACTTAGCTTTATCTACTAATTTTTTTGCCTTGCTCCAATATTCCATAAGTTCATCAAAGTCGTGGCCTTCCAAGTTCTGCAAGCCCTGTTCTTTGGCTAACTCTTTGACAGCATTAAAGCGCTTTTCATATTTCTGTAGTGTTATTAATAATGTTTCTTGTGGATCTAGTTTATAAAAAATGCACAAAGAAAATGCTGCATGTATTAAATCACCAATCTCACCTTGAAGTTCAATAAGGTTAGGAATTTTTCGTTCATCAAGACTTAGATGCTCTTCAATTTCCTCACATTCGCTGCGAATTTGCGCCATAATTTGGGCGCTATTTTCCCACCTAAAGCCAAAACGAATTGATTCCTCTTCAAGCTCGCAAACTTTTTCAAAAAGAGACATGAGTCATCCTTGGTTATTTAGAATTAAAAAGCATAGCGCACGCTTATAGAATGACAAATAGGCCCGCTACAAAATGCGCGAGCACCAGTTTTGGGCTATATAACCTGGACCATTTGAGATGAATGCAAAAAAAGTAAACACCAAAAAAGTTGAGAGCGTTTTTATTGTTGAGCTGAGCTATGCAGCAGCAAATTGTTATTCATATGACATGATGCACGAGCTTGATGAGGCCATTTTAAGTGCCCGATTTGATGATGATATTCATGCAATTGTCATTACGGGAGCCGGTGAAAAGTTCTTTTGTGCTGGAGCCGACATTAGTTGGCTCAATGGAGCCCAGCCTGAGCACAAATATAATTTTTGTCTGCATGCCAATGAAACCTTGATGAGATTGGAGCAAACACCAAAATTAGTAATAGCTGCTTTAAATGGTCATTGTGTGGGTGGGGGGCTAGAAATTGCCTTGGCCTGTGATATTCGTGTTGCCAAACACCATTGCGGTCAGATTGGTCTGCCTGAGGTTAAATTAGGAGTGCTACCCGGCACTGGCGGCACAGCTCGACTTACGAGAACCTTAGGTAAGGCAAAGGCTCTCAAAATGATGATTGAGGGAAGTACGGTTGATACCGACGAAGCACTGCATTTAGGTCTGATTCATCAAGTGATAGCAGCCTCAAATAAAAGTGAGTTTATTGATCAGGTTTTGACTTATGCGAAGAAATTTTGTCCACCCTTAGGCGCGTCTCAGGCTGTTGCTTTAATAAAAAGATCGGTTCATTCAGGGGCTGATATGAGTGTGGCGGACCATTTGTGTTTGGAACGCGAACTGCAACAGCGTCTTTTTGTCTCTAATGACGCCAAAGAAGGCATCAGAGCCTTTAACGAAAAGCGAGCACCAGTTTTTAAAGGAAATTAGGTAATTTGATGGCATTTTTAGCACCCGAAAAAAAAATATTTCTCGCGATGGCCGGCAACATAGGCAGCGGCAAAACCACTATTGCGAAGACCATTAGCCAGGTTTTTGGCTTTGAGCTTTTCGATGAGCCGGTTATCGATAATCGTTTTTTAGACGACTATTATGCTGATATGAAGCGTTGGAGTTTTACGCTGCAGCTCGAGTTTCTCATTAAGCGGGTGCGACATCATGAACTCATTGCGCAGATCAACAAGTCTTGTATTCAAGACCGCACGCTTTATGAAGACCCTGAAGTATTCGCTAAATATTTGCATGGCCTGGGTCTCATGAATAGCTGCGAATTGGAACTTTATTTTGACTATTTTAGTCGTCTCAAAAAAAGCATTCAGACGCCTGATAAAGTCATCTGCATCAAAGTAGAAAATGTCGATACCTTGCTTTCGCGTATTCATCAGCGTGGTCGCGCCTCTGAAAGTTCGATTTCGCGCGATTTTCTTGAGGGCCTTAATGGCTATTATTTGGCCTTGCCGCAAATTTTTAGCAAAAAATATGGCACTGATGTACTGACTTTAGATGTGAGCGACAAAGACGTGCGTGCTGGCGAAGGTCGTGAATGGCTGCTTGATAAAGTGCATACCTTTTTGCATCACTAAATCATTTTGCTTGGAAT
>Ga0206887_10296_pt1 | contig 9697 bp, 8 predicted proteins | sample Alteio_BWOrgHeat_89_FD_153248 | JGI IMG/M metagenome (GOLD analysis project Ga0206887, IMG submission 153248) | Enriched cells from forest soil in Barre Woods Harvard Forest LTER site, Petersham, Massachusetts, United States - Alteio_BWOrgHeat_Nextera3 ...
CCCCAATTCATCAACCGAAGGATTGATTGCTGAAGTTGAATTTATTAGGCTAAGGCTAGCCAGCTTATTTTTATAAGTCGCAGATTTTGAGTCCATATCACTGTTTCTCCAATCACATTTTTTATAATTGTAGCATAATTATTGATGCTTGTTTGTGCTAAGTGTTTTTTTTGCATGACAGTTATTGCGTTTTTGCGCAACCATGTTACAGTAAGATCATTTAGAATAGATTGGTATTCTCATTATGATTTTATTGAATGAAAAGAATTTTTATATAAAAACTCAAGAAATAATTGAACAGTATTACCTTGCTCCAATGGATAGATCTAAAAAATCAAATTTAAGAAATGGTCATATTGAGCGAACAGTACACGGAGCAATGCACGCCTGTCGAGTAACCTTGTGGGCATTGGTGATGCATCAATTTCTACAAAAAATAGCTTCAAACTATGTACATGCATCTCTTGATAAAATAGCAGCACACGTCCATTCAAATGCAAACACAGTATTGTTGCTTATTTTAATCACAGCAACATGTCATGATTCAGCAAGACGGGGTGAAGGTGGTGATGTATGGGAGGCTGAAAGTGCAGATAATACACGACACTTTCTGATTTCTTTGGGGCTTGAAGAAACGCATGCTCGATTATTTGCAAATGCAATTCAGTGGAAAGATAATATTGCGCAATACAATAAGGAATTAATTAAATTCGGTATCGCAGCGCAAGATTGCAATGCGTTTGATTATATCCGTAAATTAATTAATCTCGGTGATACTTTAGATATCATGCGCTGCATGCAGCCTTTTGATACAAAGTATGTATTTAAAACAATGCAATCGATAAATGGTTTTGATTTAAATGTGCATCATGATGATGTACTTCTTATAATCCAATCTATCCATCAAATTATCTATGATCAATCGGATATGCTCTGGGGATGTCACGTAAATGATGCCAATCAAATCGTTTCTAGACACAATACAAATTTTTCATTAACTAAAAAATTGAAATATGAGCATGCTGACAATTCATTTTTAAGCATATTACAAGACATTCTAATATATCCTGCTATTTCTAGCTTACTTCAAGAACAAATGATGCCTTTTAGAAGATCCGTCTTAACCGAAGAAATTCAAAATGATGAATTAAATCAGCAAGAGGCCAGTAATTTCCGGCCATAAAAAATTAGCCGTGTTTTAAACGCTCAATCGTATAAGGAAAAGTAAGGCTTGATCCTGCATTGTTGAGATGGCAGTGAATGCTTGAAATTAAGAACCTTTAACTATACTGCGCGCTGAGTAATCCTCTCATTTTGTCTTCGAACACGCAAACGTCTGATGGGTCTTACGTTTCAGACAAACCACATCCGTGTGGTCGGGCGCACCATCCTTGGCGCAACCGGTCTGAAACGTAAAACCCATCAGACGTTTGCTCTTTTCATGAAAAATGAGAGGATTACTTCAGCGCCTGCGCGGGAAAGACAATCTCTACAGAGGCGAAGGCATAAGTGCTCAGAACCTAAGAAATAGAGCAGCCAATACCGCATCCCCGTGTCTCTGCTTGCCGTGACTCTTTTGAACGAGAGGCATTGAATCTATATCGGTTTCGTGCTTGAGGGCGAGAGAGAACACTGGCTAAAGGATCAATACAATAGTCTCCCTGCTCCCAAACGGCACTCATGAGTGCTGTTGGTATATCCGTATTTAGATTATCCGGATCTATCTGTACTATAGCGGTAAACATTTCTGAAGGCTCTGACTGGGTTCGATGTGCGTCGTCCGTTTTTGATTCGCCAAGATTCATTTTAAGTGATGGAAGAATCAGTCCCATACGATTTTGAGCGATGTCATTTAATAAATCGAGAGGCGTCTTCGGGGTCGTTTTTTCAGGTTTTGTTTGGTAAGTAAACAATAACTTGGCTTTTGGTTTTTCTTCTATTTTAGGCTGGCTGGCATGATAGATTTGCCCTAACGGTGTGCTCGCATTATTTGCTTGGGTTAAAAACTCATTTTGTTTTCGGACTACGTGTATATTTGTTTCAAAATAGTTGCTTAGATGATTGCATTGCTCCACCATAAATTCGACTTGTTGCGCTGGCAGAGGAATATTCATCTCATGGCACAATGTTGCTATGGAATAAATAAAATGCGACATCAGTTCCCAATCGTCGGGAGAACAATCGAGATAATGTGCTTTGCGAGGTAAAAAATTCCAACTTCTAATGTCTTCTTTGACGCAGATAGCAAATAAGTGGACGAGTTCATTGGTTGATTCTTTACTGGGAAAAGGATGTCTAGGATCGGTAGACATTTTATTTTTTGATGCGATAACCAAGATTTCATGAATACGTTCGGCATTCCAAAATAAGGGTTCCATTGGTTTTTTAGTGGTTAGTTCTGCTTCTCTTCGAATTCGGATGGCATTAAAAATAAGGTCGGAGGCATATTGTCTGTACCACATGTTGGCTTTTGTACCAGGATCTCCTTGAACGGCACCTTCATGTCGTAATACCTTATAAAGTGTGTCATTACTTAACCGAGGTAAGTTCATCGATAAAAATGTTCTGTATGTGATTCTGTCTTGTGCATCAAGCGGTTTTTCTACCTTGTTTGCATTGAGAAAACAAGCTATATATGATTGTGTCGCTCGTACTAAAAATAGTTCTGATTCTGTCATAATGAATAACCTATGGTAATTGCTCGTAAGTCATCCCTCGTTGCACTCGGGATGACGTCTGGGGTGTATCAAGAATGCCTATAATGGCCATGTTGATGACCACCAAAGGTTAAATAGCCTGTGGGGTGTCTATGTCTTGTCGCATGTGCCACGATGGGTGGTGTGTCGGTTCTTAGAAATAATTGCGTGTAATACAATTTCCCTTGACTGTCCCGCGCAATGCCGATGCCGGTTTGGTTGTAATGGCCGACGATGTTTTGTCTATGCCCCGGACTCTTGATCCAGCCGTCTGCGACTATCTTTGCTGTTTTGTAGTTATAAGCCACGTTTTCAGCGCCGTTTGTTGCGTTAGGAACATGGTGATGAAGGTGATCCATGCGACTACTAAAACCATCGTGGCCGAAAGGTAGCGCATGCCGTGCCATGTCTTGACTGTGCTGTGCTGCTTCTTGAGAAAGAATGGGGTTCATGGTGAGCCTGGATAAGCCGTGCTGTGATCGGTACTGATTGATGTACACCAATATCTCATTGGCCATGCTATCGTCGGCATTCGCCGCAATGGCTTGTGGGACGGTTGCGAAAGATAACCAGGCGACACAGGCGTATCGTAGGGTTGCGTGTAATATGTTCATAAATAACTCGCTTTTTTATGGGTAAAGCCTTCATTTGAATGGCATATTATACACGTTCTGCTAAGAATAAAAACTTATTGACGCAAGGGTGTTGGGCGATTGCATTAACCGGATTCAAAATATACTTACCGCGAATGAGTTTTAGGTTTTTTATCGCCGAGCTATGGCCTAGATTGACCTCTAAAAAATACGCACATAGTTATTCATATGTAAGTGTTTTTTAGAGGTCAAGATGGGCCATAGATGGGATGAGAAAAAACCTAAAACTCATTCGCGGTAAGTATACACAAGGGGACTCTTAACAAAGGCACCGCATCTATCCAATCTTCGAGGTCAAAGCTTAACTTAGTGCCATTAAGGTCAAAGCTAAATGTTATTGGCTGCCTGCAAACGTTGTTTCAACAAAATCAACATCAACACCACCGAAATAGGTGCCGCCAATTTATTGGGCCATCCCCAATCTAAACACCAAGCTGAAATAAAGTCGAGCACTGATAAGGTTAAGCTTAGATAGATGAAGTGAACATTGATGGCGTTTGATGAGTTGGTGGCTCGATTTTTAACAATTTGTGGTAGACAATAGATTAAAAAGATGATGCGTGAAACATTGCCAATGATGAGTGTTGTGTTTGGCGATAAATGGGCATCTAAGCGATTAAAAAAGTATATAACGGCTATAAACATGAGTAAAAATAGACTTAAGTTCAAACAAACCTGGTTCATCTGTTTGTTTTTCCAAAATCCTCTGACTATTTGTATGTGTTGAATAGTGAGTAGCCCTAAGCTTACGATTGACACCGTTTTATATTGCCATTGTAATTGATACGAAAATCCATAAAACAAATCGAGAAAATACCCTACATATAACATCCAATGCATGTGAATGCTGAGGTTTGCTAAGTGCTTCTCATGCCGATTGTGCACTATCTGAGGTAAATAGATAATCAAATATAAAATAAACGAACTATTAAGGCTCAATTTACCAATTAAATTTGCAGTAAGCATAAGTCAGATCTCTGTAATATCGGTTGAGGTAAAATAATGGTTTTAGTTGGTAAAACATAATGCTTACATTCAAAAACCAGTCAAAACCAAGCCCAATAAACCACGCCTACCTTACGGCTTTTGTAACGCGTCGATCACCGCACCTAAAAATCGTGTGGCTTCGCCTCCGGTCACCGCCCGATGATCGAAACTTAAGGACAACGGCAGTAGTCGATGCGATTCTATTTTCCCTTCTCGACTGACGGCGGCCTCAAATAAGCGACCGACGGCAAGGATAGCCACCATCGGTGGTACGATGATTGGGCTTGCGTAGCGACCCGCAAACTTACCAAAGTTGGACAAGGTGATTGTGGCACCTTTGAGGTTTTCTGGAAGCACGGAGCGTTCATGCACGGAGGTCTTGTACTCGTTGATGCGCTGGCGCAATGCTTTGTCGCTGAGTTTTGCAACGTCGTGAAGGACTGGAACAAATAAGCCCTCGTCGTTGTCCATCGCAAGGCCTAAGTGAATCTCATCGAACCGTTTGGTTGCTGAGTGCGTTTTGTCAAACCAGGCATTGAGCGCAGGTTCCACTTGACACCCAACGCTAATTGCGCGAATCAAGCGGATGGTGATATCACTTTTCTCAGGCCAACAAGCAATGTCGGCATCATCAAAAATGCTCACAGGTACCACGTCTTGATGCGACTGCGTCATGCTGTGCAGCATAGCCCGCCGCACACCACGCAATGGCGTAAAACCCTCTGGGAGCTGTGTCTTTTTATCCAACGCCTGTTGCACATCCTCACGCGTGATGACGTTGTGTTCGCCGGTGCCTATGAGTGTATTCAGATCCACTTGGCATTTCTTTGCAAACAAACGAACAGCGGGTGTGGCTTTCGCGCGTGGTTGATTCGACGTACTAGCACCGATCACAAAAACGTCCGGAGAGACGTCTGTGCTTTCTTCCAGAAGACCCACGACCGTTCCTTGATCAATACGTGGGCTCGCGTCGCTGGCAAACTCGATGAGTGGTTCGCCGGTTTTGATCACATCACCTGTCTTGCCAAAAATTTTAGTAATGGTACCGCTTTGTGGACAAGGAACGTCCACCACCGCTTTGGCCGTTTCCATGGAAACCAACGGTTGATCCAGCGTGACAACATCGCCTTCTTTCACAAACCATTCGTGAATTTCAGCGTCCGGCAATCCTTCGCCCAAATCGGGTAAATTAAAAATAGTCATGGTTACTCCATTAAGCTTACAACACAGTCTTTGATGCGAGAAACACTAGGGATATAGTGCTTTTCCAATTGAAAATAAGGCATAACAATGTCGTAGCCGGTGACGCGTTGCACCGGAGCTAGCAATTCAGACATCGCGTTTTCCATGATCAGCGCGGATATTTCCGCACCCACGCCGCAGGTTTTGGCCCCTTCGTGTACGATCACACAGCGCCCGGTTTTTCCCACCGACGACAAAATCGTCTCAATGTCTAAGGGTTTGATGGTCGCGACATCAATCACCTCACAGGACAAACCCTCGCTGCCCAGTTGTTTGGCCGCTTGCATGGTCTCGTGCATACTAGCCCCCCAACTGATTAACGTCACGTCATCACCCGCTTGCAAGGTGAAACATTTTCCAAGCGGAAGTGCTTCGCCATCATCGGGTACGGGTTGCTTAACCAGTCGATAGATACGCTTAGGCTCAAGAAAAATAACCGGATCCGGATTGCGCATGGCCGCGAGTAATAACCCATAAGCACGCTTAGGCGAGGAGGGGATCACCACTTGTAACCCAGGAATATGGGCAAACAGTGCTTCGGTACTTTCTGAGTGATGTTCGGGCGCGCGAATACCACCTCCAAAGGGGGCACGAAATACCAGCGGGCAATGTAGCCGACCGCGAGTACGGTTTCGCATGCGCGCAGCGTGTGAAATAATTTGATTCATCGCCGGGTAAATAAATCCCATAAATTGAAACTCTGCTACCGGTTTTAGCCCTTGAAGCGACATGCCAATCGCAAGGCCTGCGATCATGGACTCGGCCAAAGGCGAGTCAAACACGCGACGTTCACCGAACCGTTCTTGCAAACCCGCGGTGGCTCGAAAAACACCACCATTTTTACCTACGTCCTCGCCAAACACCACGGTATTTTCATCGTGTGCTAGCTCATAGGCCAGGGCTTGTGTGACGGCTTCCACTAACGTGATATCAGCCATGTGCGGCTTCCTCCATTGCAATCGCTCTTTGCTCAACAAGATAATCGGGTAAACTTGCAAAGTGATAGTCAAATACACTGTTGATGGATTGCGGAGTGCGACTTAAATAGTCATCAACCGCTTGCTGCACTTCCATAGTACATTCGTTTTGTAACGCGTCTTCTTGTTGCGCGCTCCAAATTCCCTGAAGTTCTAGAAAGCGCTTAAAACGTCCTATGGGCTCTTTGAATTGCGCTTTCTCCACGTCATCGGATGGTTGATAACGTGTGGCGTCGTCGGCGGTGGTGTGATCGCATAACCGGTAGGTCATGGCTTCGATGAGCGTTGGACCTTCGCCTTTTCTGGCTTTTTCTATGGCGTCCCCTATGACAAGGCGCGTGGCTAAGACATCGTTGCCATCCACCTGAACGCCGCCAAACCCCGCGGCAATCGCTTTTTGGGCAATGGTTTGGGTCGCCGTTTGTTTATCGATATTGACCGAAATGGCCCATTGGTTGTTATTGACGATAAAAACAAGCGGAAGATGCCATACGCCGGCTACGTTCATGGCCTCGTAAAAGTCCCCTTCGGACGTTCCACCATCGCCCAGACAAACCACGGCGACACGTGCTTGCTTACGGTATTGAAACGCAAAAGCCACACCGGCGGCATGCAGGCATTGGGACGCGATGGGTACGCAGATGGGTAAATCCTCTGAGTCGCATGCGTACTGACTTCCTCGTTCATCACCGCCCCAGTAGGCTAGAATTTCAGACATCGTAACGCCGCGTTGAAACTGTGCCGCATAATCTCGATAATAAGGAATAAACACATCCTCGGGTTTCATCGCATGCCCAATGGCTGTGGAAATGGCTTCTTGTCCGTTAATAGGCGCATACGTTCCCATTTTACCCGTTCGTTGTAATGCAATGGCTTTTTTATCGAATGTTCGCGCGCGCACCATGTGGCGATAAAGATCTTTTAGCGCCGTCTTATCGTTGGCAAAGGAGGGAAGCGGCGCACATAACTCACCTTCTTGGTTTATGATTTCAACATAAGGTATTTCAAAGCGGGCAACAATGCTCGTCACAACGCATCTCCTTGTAAACTACGTAATTTATATTAAACGAGGGCTGCAATTTTTGTAAAGCATTCCTGGTACTCGTCCTCACATTGAGAGTCGATGACGATGCCACCACCCGCGGCTAAATACAACTGATTTTTGGTTGCTGTGATCGTTCGAATGGCAATACTACTGTCCATGCGTCCATGAGTAGAAAAATACGCAATACTACCGCAATAAACGCCGCGCGCATATCGTTCGTGTTCGTTGATGATACGCATCGCCTCCTGTTTGGGTGCCCCGGTAATGGATCCACCGGGAAAGCAGGCCAAAAAAGCTTGCAGCGGTGTGGTATTGTCCGTGCATTGTGCTCTGATATCACTGACCAAATGATGAACCGAATGATAACTTTGCGGCTCGCACAAGGCGGTGACTTGTACGCTACCGGTTTTTGCAAACCGACCGAGATCATTGCGAAGCAAATCCACGATCATGATGTTTTCCGCCCGATTTTTGGTGCAGGATTGGAGTGCCATGCGTAATTGCTCGTCTTCTATTGGGTTTTCTGAGCGTTTTGCGGTGCCTTTGATAGGGGAGGTGAATACATGGCCTTTATCAATCGTTAAAAATCGCTCGGGAGAAAAGCTGAGAATATCCGCTGAATTCGTACGTAAAAAAGCGGAAAATGGCACCGGGTTTTTACGTTTGATTTGTGCATACATTCCCCATGAATCGCCTTGATAGCTTGCTAGAAAGGGTTGCGTATAATTGACTTGGTAAGCCCGGCCTTTCGTTAAATCGCGGTGTATTGCTTGAAACGCGTGCTGATAATCGATTTGATTAATCAGTGGGACAAAAGGGGTTTGTAACACAAAGGGCTTACGATCCGAGCTTTTGTGAAACCAACGAGTTCGAATCTCATCCTCGTGAGAAGGGTTGGTTGAGAGGTGGTGATTAATGACCAGATGCACTTCTTTTAAGTGATGATCGGTGATGATTGCCCAGTCGTATAAGCACAAATCAACCAATGGGGTGTCTTTTAATAGCGGGTGTGGTTTCGCTTTTATCCCCATCAATTCCGATCCAAAATCATACGCAATGTAACCTATGGCGCCCCCTTGAAAAGGAAGGTCACACGAAGACGATTCCGTGGGTAGCCGACGTTGCAATTGTTCGAGTTCCTCACGTAACGACACGCTGTCACGAGCGATGGTGATGTGATCATAAGGTAATGCACTCATGATATCGTAACGTGCCCGCTGTTTGTCGCTGCTCTCCAATAAAACAAAGCCATCCAGATGACAAAAGGCCTGATAATGCGGCGTTACATCCTCTGTGTAGGGTAGCGTTGATAAGGTTAAGGTGTTCAAACCAGTTCCTTGGTTTACGTCAGGGCGCGCCTTAAAATTTTACCCACGTTTGTTTTGGGTAATTCATCATAAAACTCAATCAGTTTAGGGACTTTATAAGCGGTTAAATGCTCACGGCAAAACGCCATGACTTGCTCAGCGGTTAAGTTCGGATCTTTTTTTACAATGCATGCTTTGACTTGCTCGGTAGCGTTGTTTTTATGTGATCCAATCACGCCCACTTCCAATACGCCTGGTAACATGCTTATGACATGTTCCACTTCATTGGGATACACATTAAATCCTGAGACAATAATCATGTCTTTTTTACGATCAACCAGATAGAGAAACCCATCGTCGTCGGCTTTGGCGATGTCTCCGGTTCGTAAAAAACCATCTGGCCAAAACGCGATACTTGTTTCGTCAGGACGATGCCAATAGCCTGCGGTCACTTGGGGGCCTCGGACGCACAACTCGCCTTGATCGCCAAGAGGAACCTCATGTCCGTCGTCGTTTCGAATGGCGATTTCGGTGGAGGGGACGGGTAAGCCAATGCTGCCGTTGTACTGCGTGAGGTACATGGGGTTAATGGTGACGGCGGGGCTTGTTTCCGTTAAACCATAAGCTTCTAATACGCGTGATTTTGTTACGTCATGCCATCGCAACGCAACGCTTTTTTGCAAAGCCATGCCCCCCGAAAGGGCTAATTTTAATTGGCTAAAATCAATCTCAGAAAATTTAGGGTGGTTTAATAGTGAGTTGAATAATGTGTTGACCCCGGTGATGGCCG
>Ga0206887_10274_pt1 | contig 9668 bp, 8 predicted proteins | sample Alteio_BWOrgHeat_89_FD_153248 | JGI IMG/M metagenome (GOLD analysis project Ga0206887, IMG submission 153248) | Enriched cells from forest soil in Barre Woods Harvard Forest LTER site, Petersham, Massachusetts, United States - Alteio_BWOrgHeat_Nextera3 ...
ATCATCTTCTCATGATCGCATCGAATCGCAACTACATCATTTCCGATCCAGTTTGTTGGTAGCGCTCATCATTACGTTTTCATTAATACTGATATTACGACTTGCGTACTTACAGTTTTCACAATACAAGCGTTACGCAACACTGTCGTTAAAAAACCAAATGAGCATTATCCCAATCGCACCCCCAAGAGGGATTATTGTGGATAGAAACGGCGTCATATTAGCCGACAATACCCCAGTGTATGTGCTTGAAATTGTACCCGAGCGCGTGAAAAACTTAAATGCCACATTACAGCAGCTGCAACAATTGCTCCCGAGTATTACCAACGATGATATTGACAATTTTGAACGTGCGAGACGACAAAATCACGCGTACGTTCCTATCCCATTCAAGCTCAAATTAACCCAAGAAGACGTGGCCATATTTGCCAGCAGTCAATACCAATTTCCAGGCATCAGCATCAAAGCACGGTTAATGCGTTTTTACCCCATGGGAGAGGCTACCGCTCATCTATTGGGATACGTGGGACGCATCAACGCACAAGAACTGCAGCAATTCGACAATGCCAACTACCGAGCGACCAATTTCATTGGTAAGTCCGGCGTTGAAAAATACTACGAAGATCGGTTGCACGGACTCGTGGGCTATCAACAAATTGAAACGGACGCCAGCGGTCGAACCTTACGCATATTAAGTAAACAATCACCCGTGTCGGGTGCCAAACTCTATTTGACAATCGACGCGCGCTTACAACAAATCGCTCATCAGGCATTGGAAGGTAAGCGAGGTGCCGTGGTGGTTATGAGTGTTCTCAATGGTGATATATTGGCTATGGCCAGTACGCCTGGGTTTGATCCCAATGCCTTCGTCAATGGAATAAACAACGTCGATTATCAACAACTCTCAAACTCGCCCGATAGGCCGCTATACAATCGTGCGGTTCGTGGACTATATCCTCCGGCATCCACGATCAAACCGTTCATTGCTATTGCCGGACTTGACAAAGGCGTTGTCAATTTAAATACCAGCATTTATGATCCAGGCTGGTTTAAACTACCAGGCATCAAACACCTTTATCGAGATTGGAAACATACGGGGCACGGAGTCACCAACATTCAACGTGCCATCACCGTGTCGTGCGATACCTATTTTTACCAACTGGGTAATAAAATGGGTATATTGCCCATTGAAGACATGTTGATGCAATTTGGCTTTGGCCAACTAACCAACGTGGATTTGAAAGAAGAAGCGGCGGGACTCTTACCTAGTCCTCATTGGAAACGCCAAGCCAAAGGCCTGCCTTGGTACCCAGGAGACACCTTGATTACCTCGATTGGGCAAGGATTTATGTTAGCCTCACCATTGCAATTAGCAAACGCCGTCGCATCGCTGAGTCAACACGGGCGGCGTTTTCGACCGCACTTACTTGATAAATCGGTGTATGATCACGGTCAAACCAGCGTATTTAAGCCCATTGAAGAATACCCGATTCAACTAAAAAACAATAACTACTGGACCATCGTCACAGACGCCATGCACTCGGTCATCACCAACAACGAAGGAACGGGGTATCGATTTGGTCGCAACGCGCCCTATTCGGTTGCCGCCAAAACAGGCACCGCACAAGTGTTTAGCATTTCACAAAATGAAAAAGCACAATATAAGAACATTCCAGAAGCACTACGCGATCACTCGTTATTCATTGCCTTTGCCCCTGTTGAACAACCTGAAGTGACCATCGCTGTGATTGTGGAGCACGATGTCACGGCATCTCAAGTGGCCAGAACCATCATGGATGCTTATTTCGAATTAAACCCACGAGAAGATCCCCCATTATGATGATCAATCAATCACGCCCCGTCTATCGGTTTACGAGCAAAGCATTACACGTCGATATTCCGTTGTTGGGCTTATTGTTATTATTAATTGCCTTAGGTTTGCTCATTCTCTACAGTGCGTCCAATCAAAATACGAGCATGATTTTACGCCAATCGCTGCGCTTATTTTTAGCACTAGTGGTCATGTTGGTGTTTGCCTTTGTCCCACCCCACAAATACAAATTATGGACACCCTGGATCTATGGTATAGGCCTTGCGTTACTCGTTGCCGTCATGCTGATGGGAAAGATAGGGAAAGGCGCACAACGCTGGTTGGATTTGGGCTTTTTTCGCTTTCAACCGTCTGAAATTATGAAATTAGCGGTGCCTATGATGGCCGCTTGGTATATTGATCGAAAACCGTTGCCCATCGATTTTAAATCGCTGGTGTGTACCGTCCTCCTTATTTTTATTCCAGCAGTATTGATTGCCAAGCAACCCGATTTGGGCACCGCCATCATGGTCATTGCCGCCGGACTTTGTGTGGTGTTTTTAGCCGGGATTAGAATGCGCATCGTATTACTCATCACGATGGTCCTTGGAGCGCTTGCGCCCTTATTATGGCATGTGATGCACGATTATCAAAAACAACGCATCATTACGCTACTCAACCCAGAAAACGACCCACTAGGCACCGGTTATCACATCATCCAGTCCAAAATTGCCATTGGTTCGGGCGGTGCATTCGGTAAAGGATGGTTAACCGGTAGTCAGTCGCATCTTAATTTTTTACCAGAACACGCGACCGATTTTATTTTCGCCGTCTGTGGTGAAGAATTTGGTTTTATAGGAAGCGTTATTTTAATCATCCTAGTGGTATTGATTTCACTAAGAAGCCTATCCATCGCACGACACGCACAAACCACCTTTACTCGCTTGTTGGCAGCAAGCCTTGCCATGACCTTTTTTCTGTCGGCGTTTGTGAATATTGGCATGGTCATGGGCATATTACCGGTGGTCGGCATTCCATTACCTCTGGTGAGCTACGGGGGCTCTGCCATGGTGACGTTTCTCGCAAGCTTCGGTATTTTAATGTCCATAGGCTCGCACCGTATTTTATTTAATCGTTTGGATTAGGCACGCAACCGGGGCATAACTGCGCCGGTGAATAGCGCAGGGACCTAAGGTTTGCAATGCCGCACGATGCTGGGCCGTAGGATACCCTTTGTGCTTGGCAAAACCATATCCGGGATAATAGTCGTCCATGTGATCCATCTCATCATCACGCATCACTTTGGCTAAAATAGACGCGGCAGCAATCGCCATGACTAGACTATCGCCCTTCACAATAGCCGCACATGGCATCGACACGTTCGGCGTAAATAGCCCATCCACGAGCACTTTTTCAGGACGTATAGACAATCCCTCTATCGCTCGTTTCATGGCTAGCAAGGTGGCGTGGTGGATATTCAACCGATCAATTTCATCCACTTCCGCGCGCCCATACGCAAAACAAAGCGCGTGGTCTTGAATCGTCATTGCCAATTGTTGGCGCTTACGGGCTGTGATTTTTTTGGAATCCACAACCCCTGGAATAGGCGCTTTCAAAATAACCGCCGCGGTGACCACAGGACCTGCCAAAGGACCCCGACCCACCTCGTCCACGCCGGCTAAGTATAAATACGTTTCCACTAGTATTCCTTGTTTGTTTTTTTTCTTGAACAATACGCTATTGCTCATCCATGGTCTATCCTTTAAAGAGGACATCATCATAAGGAGATCACATGACAAAATCTCGACTCAATCCTTTGCCGCTGGGATTAGCATTGGGTGTTTTATGGGGCTTTTGGCTATTTACTGTAGGACTTAGCGCCTATTATTTCGCCTACGGGATCCCATTCGTCACGGCGATGGGAACCTTGTACGTGGGCTACGCACCCAGCATCGCCGGCAGCCTCCTCGGGGGTCTGATTGGTTTTACCGACGCATTTTGCGGTGGACTCGTCGTTGCCTGGTTATACAATGCGTTTTCCAGTTGGTGCAAGAAATAAATGAATTAATGTTGTACTAATTTTCATCTTCATTTAAAAAACGCTTATCCCATGTCCAATTGGGATACCATCCCCGTATATTTTGAAAAATACCATGTTCTTCAATCCATTGGGTATATTGCAGATAAGTAGGATCCTGGCTTAAATGACGTTCTTCTGTTTTTGCTCGAAAAAAATATATGCCATTAACACTCAGTAGTAATAAACAATGATGAAGTGTTTCAATTGAATTGTCATAAACAAGAAAAGGAACTGAAATAAGCCACCATGATATGTTTTTAGCCAAATATGCGGGGTGTTTAGTAAAACGATAAGGTCCGCTGGTAATAATGCCGCGATTCGTAAGATTGGAAAAGCGAAAACCGAAGCTCACCGTCGCCCATACATACACGAACAAGAGAAGTAAAATCATACTACCCCAAAGGCAGTAAAAGAGAGAGGTATCTGAAAGCCACATTCCCCATGCATGACCAGAATCAAAAGCCAAGTAATGACTCCCAATGAGAGACCAAAAAGGTTCATAACAAACCAACGCAACAACCCAACCAAACAAGGTAGATTCCGCTGAGCGCAAATGCGTATCAATAAGGCGCAATGACATGATATAGGCAATTGTTACTAACCCAACATCAATAAAATAAAAAAAATCATAACAAAAATCATAGAATGATTTAAATGACACGAGCGTAGTAAAATCAAATACTAAAATTCGTGTCAAATCATTACATAAATAAATAAACATCAATGGCAAAAAATATCCCTTAATTATCCAACCTAATAAATGCTTCCACAATATAGAAATATCAACATCTTCCCATTTCAATAACATAGCTTTACCCATATGCCAAAAACCATCTTGCGGATTTTTCATTTTTCGATCCAGCAAATATATGTAAGGCATTGCTAACAAAAAAATGGGGATCGTGATAATGCGCAACATTTCATAATAACGATCGTAAAAGGATCCGTGATATTCCGGAAATAACCAATAAAAAAATGCAACAAAACCGTAACTTCCAAGAAGCCCCATCCATTTAACCAAGCTACGTGATAAAGATGAGTTATTGATACTCATATCAAGTCCCGTAGAAGCGCGCTTATATACCTCAAAATAAAATGTTTCAAACAAAACAACGACCGTAGCTGTGCAACCCATAACAAATAGCGCAGCGTAAACAATATTGTGGGATTGGAATAGTCGAAGAAATGCGACTGCTAAGAAGAAGGTTGAGAGAGAAACCAATGCGATAAAGCTATTTGTTGCAGAAATGGGAAGTGAATTATTATTTTGTATATTATTCATAACCTATATTTTCCCCCAGGTGTTTAATAGTGTGCCACAACAAAAAAACACTGTAACTCCAAGTACCTGATCCCGAACATTTAAACAAGAGCCGCCAAACGCACTGAACTAACTTTATTCAACGGTCATTGCGACAGCGCGGCAACCCAGAGTGCGATGCACTGTCCCCTCGGTTGCTTCGCGATGCTCGCACAATGACGGGGCAAGAAATAACAACCTAAAAAGCCCGTCGCTCTATGGCGGGCCTTTTGTGCTCTACATAAAAAACACCAAGAATCACTAGAAAATACACAGCACCCACCACCGCGCAATACAAACCAAACAACACATTGCTGTGCGTCGCATACAAGTCATTGACAAGCTCAATGCCACCGGCTTGAATACACATTAAAATCATGCTCATCAAAGCAGCGGCAGTACCTTTGCTTATGGGTGTGGAAAAAAGAATAAATCGATTCAGCGGTCCCCCACAAAGCCCATATCCAAAAAAATACGTAATCAAGCCTGCGATAAGCCACACGTAGTCGTTTCCCATCCAATACGGCAAAATCACCATCAACAATAAGCCAACACTGGCGATGCCCGATCCAATCCATATCATCATGGCGACAGTACTTCGGCGTGTTAAGAACTGTAACAACACATTTCCCATGATATAAGCACCAAACACAGGCAATTGCCAAACCCCATACTGGATCATGGAAATATGACCCTCCGTGATTAAAATCACCGGAGACAACCCAATCCAGGCAACGCAAGGCAATCCCAATAACCCCCCACAGACGGAGCCCCATAAGAACGTCTTATTGCAAAGCAATTTTTTGTAGTTTCGCATAATGACGCCAAGCTGAAACGGAACTCGCTTGATGTGCAGACCGTGACTGGTCGTTTGTCCAACGGGTTCAGGCATAAAACGCCACAGTCCCCAAGACGCAAACAAAGCACACACGGCAATGGCCACAAAAATGAATCGCCAGCTAAAATAATACACGCACGTGGCCCCCAACAAAGGACCCAACAACGGTGCCAGAACCGACACATTTGCCATGGCAGCGATCAATCGTATGGCGTCCATCTCATCAAAAATTTCTTGAAGTGTGGCGTAACCAATGACACAGATAAAACAAAGCCCCATACCTTCCAGAAAGCGTGCCACCAAAAATTGATCAATCGAGGTTGAGCACGCAATCACCGCGGTACAAAGAAAGAAAAACACCGCGCCAAATAACATCACCGGCCGACGTCCGTAACGATCAGACAGCGGTCCCAGCACGAGCTGCAAACTCGCACCCCCTAAAAGATAAGCCGTTAACGACGACGCAATAGCCGACTCTTGGGCGTGGAAGGTTTCCACCACTTTGATCATGCCCGGCATAATCATGTCATTGGCAATATACGTGAGAAATTCATACAGCACGAAAAAACACGCAAAGAGCAGTGCGTGTTTACGCGTGATGGGAATGAGAGGCTGATGCATGAGTATTCTCTGTGAAATGAATGCTTACGATATACTTACCGCGAATGAGTTTTAGGTTTTTTATCATCCCATCTATGGCCCATCTTGACCTCTAGGCCATAGCTCAATGATAAAAAACCTAAAACTCATTCGCGGTAAGTATACCTCATGAGCTTCCAAAAATATATACACATAATCGACAATTGTTGATTATGTGTATATATTTTTGTTGACAAGATTATTCACATAATCGACAATTGTTAATTATGTGAATAATCTTAAGCGATAGGTATGAAAGAAATTAGGGAGGAGCCTTTTATAGGTCGGAAAAATGAACTACATGACCTAGCATTATTATTGGATAAAAACACGGCCAGTTTAGTTGTCGTTCAAGGCAGACGTCGTATAGGTAAAAGCCGGTTGATACAACAGTTTGGCAAGAAGCATCGCTTCTATCAATTTACAGGTCTCCCCCCCACTCCGCTCACCACGGCCCAATCACAACGTGATGAGTTTACACTCCAATTAAGTATGGCAACCGAACTACCTAATATTACCGTAGATGATTGGAGCAAGATATTTTTACTGCTAGCAAAGGAAGCTCAGCAAGGCCGGGTTATTATTTTGTTTGATGAAATTTCGTGGATGGGATCAAAGGATCCTGAATTTCTAGGCAAGCTTAAAACAGCATGGGACCTCTATTTTAAAAAAAACCCTCAATTAATCTTAGTGTTGTGTGGTTCTGTTTCGATGTGGATCGAGGAGAACATTCTTAAATCTACTGGATTCTTGGGCAGAGTTTCACTTTCATTGAAATTAAAAGAACTACCGTTAAACGATTGCAATCAATTTTTAAAGTCATTAGACGACACTATTTCGGCACATGAAAAATTTAAGATCCTGTCCATTACGGGCGGCATACCCAGATATTTAGAAGAAGTGCAACTCAGCTTGAGTGCCGAGGAAAATATTAAACGACTCTGTTTTACACCACAAGGCATTTTATTCAGAGAGTTTAATGATATTTTTTCGGATTTATTCTCTAAAAGACGTGAACTTTACAAAAATATAGTCCATATCTTAGTCGAGGGAAGTGTTGAATATAATGATATTTGTCACCAGTTGGACGTTTCCAAAAGCGGTTATCTCACTGAACAACTTGATAACTTGCTAGAATCGGGATTTATCTCCAGAGATTATACTTGGCACTTAAAATCAGGAATTGAATCTCGTTTAAGTCATTATCGACTCAGTGATAATTATCTGAGGTTTTACTTAAAATACATTGAAAAAAATCGTGGGAAAATAGAAACTGGGCATTTTGAGGGTCGATCACTGAGCAGCTTGCCAGGCTGGGATACCATCATGAGCTTGCAGTTTGAAAATCTCGTGCTCAACAATCGTCGCAAAATATGGGAGATACTGCATATTCACTCGGAAGATATTCTCTCAGACAATCCATTTTTTCAAAGAACTACTTTAAGAACGGCAGGATGTCAAATCGATTACCTTATACATACCCGTTTTAATACGCTTTATGTATGTGAAATAAAATTTTCTAAAAAAGAAATTGGTGCGAATATCATAAATGAAATGCGGCAAAAAATAGAGCGACTTAAATATCCCAAAGGATTTTCATGTCGCCCGGTTTTAATTCATGTGAATGGGGTTACGGATAGTGTTCTGGAGAGTGGTTTTTTTGTTAACATTATTGATTTTAGCCAGCTACTGTGTATATGAATACTTATTTAGGCACGTGCGGCGCCAAGGGTTCCTCTTGAGAATCGTTATCTTTCCGCAAATTGTTCATCTGCTCACGCGCGGTTGTGGTAGAAATGAATGAGGTGGGTTTGATGTCCTTCTGATCGCGCGAAAGGGCATAGATACTGGCCACATGCTCCTCAACGCTTCGTTCATCCGAAAACGATTTTTGTGATAAATAAACGATCATGGCTTTCACCATATCATGATCAAATGGCGCATGCTTTATCGCCAGTTGACGCATCATCTGAAACGCGTCAGGTGAGCTTGTAAGATACTTGGATGCCAACAAGGCGTTGAACTCCGTTCCCGAGATGGCAAAATCTTCCTTATCCAGGATCGACAAGAATAAATACATATTGTTTAATAGAGTGAGAGTTATCTCAGGGTAGGTCCATTTGTCTACGTCCGACACGTTTTTCGCCACCAAAAATATAAATATCTCTTCGTAGTCACGAAGCCATTTTGCTGAAAACGCATCATCCAATTGCTGCAAGCTTTTCACGTAGTCGGCTCGATTAAATGTTTTATCCGCTATCAAACGCACGAAAGCAATCGCACCGGTGACCGCGTCGTTCACACCATGTTCCATCTGGTATAGCGGATTTCGTCTGGCATCACCTATTTGCGAAAAAACACCGTGACTCAATGATACGATCGGCGTTTGGCAGACCTGGAGATCTATATTGAAACACTGCGCATGGAGCAACTCTTTTTGCGGTGTTTTGTTGCTTTTTCGATACACCAACGCGTTCGGATCAACACCATAATCGCGTGCGATATAAAAAGACGCCCAATCTCGTAGCAACCCTTTGCGCTCTATGAATGGTTGCTCATAAATCCACGAGGGTATTTCCCCCCCAAAATGAAACTTAGCCTCGTTTTCATTGGTCATCGCTTGTCCCATAGGAAGATAAGGCTCATCCCAATGAAAGCGCTTCAAATGCTCTAATTCGCGTGTGTCTGCCAACGAATCATCAAAAGGGATAGGCTCCTTCGCGTTACCCAATAGAGTCAATTGAACACTCGCGTGATAACGATGCCTCACTTGTTCGGTGGCCGGTTTGTAAACAATATCAACACCCAGATCACGGCTGAGCAGATCAGAGAATGCGTGTTTTACGCCGTCAGCGGCTAATACATTACGACTATAATAACGCGAGCCATCGTGTAATTGAATAAAATCCGCAAGCCCATGTTCACCACGTCCGACACAGGAAATCGCGTTATGCTCCGTATTCACAATGTCAACGGACGAATGACCTTCAGCCTGTATGGC